>Ga0209935_1001214_pt1 | contig 43882 bp, 54 predicted proteins | sample ThiBio_1000_plan_2_FD_183958 | JGI IMG/M metagenome (GOLD analysis project Ga0209935, IMG submission 183958) | Wastewater bioreactor microbial communities from Cape Town, South Africa - Thiocy_cont_1000_plan (SPAdes) | ecosystem: Engineered > Bioreactor > Thiocyanate-remediating >... | reverse complement strand
ACCTCGACGACATGATCAGCGGCATGAACGACATGATGTCGAACGACGTCGGCGGCCCATCGACCTCCAGCTACCGTGGTCCTGCGGGCGGCGCTGGCGATGACGATGCAATCAACGATCTCGACGATATGCTGAGCAACATGGACGGCCGCGGCGGAGGTGGCACCTCGTCGTCCTCAGGCGCTCCCGCTGGCGGAGGCCTCTTTGATGACGATGATCCTTTCATGATGTAGACTGTCGCCCTCTCTCCCTTTCTCCATGCCTCCTTCCTCGTTTACCTGAGCCTCTCTTGATACCCGTATATCTTCTAGCTACATCATCGTTGACATATACTTGCTTGTTGTAATGTTAATCTCTCTCTCTCTCTCTCTCTCTCTCTCTCTCTCTCTCTCTCGCTTGCTTGCTCTTGACGAACTCGCTCGTTCTATCTCTCTTGTTCGTTCCAGTCGTTCACTGTTCCTCATGTCAACCCATTACTTATTCCCCATCAATGAATGAGGCTCCCCTCTCCATCATCCCTCACTCGCTGTCGCTCGCCACCATCAACAACTATACATTGAAATCCATAAGCTCGCTTCATTGCGACGCACGTGCTAGCCAGTGAGCATCATCATCATTCCATCGTGATCGTTCTCGACTGCTGTCGTTGCGCTGCCTGTGGTGGTGGTGGTCGTGGTGATGGTCGTCGTGTTGGCTGCTGGGACGTTGCTGCCACCGTCGCTATCGACGCTAGACGAGAGTAAATCCAGCGCCGCCGAGACCTCGAGCGTCGGTACTACGGCGCTCTCGATGCCGCTCGTTGTTCGCAGCTCGTTGCCCGAGCTGATGTTGCTTGCATTCGACGACGCGATGGTGTTGCCGCTCGCGTTGCTCGTTGTTCCTCCTGCAGCAGCGGCGGCCACTGCCGCAATCGCGGTGCTATCGACAGAGACCGAGTCAGCGTCGTCGGATTCGTTCTCCGAGTCACTGTCGTCACTATCTTCCAAAGCTGAGCTCGGCAGCAAGTCGGCGCAGAGATCCTTGAGCTGCCGCAGCAACGCGGCGGCCTTGGTCATCATGGGCTGCAGTGTCGGAGTGTAGTTGTAGGTCCTGATCGTGGTCGCTCTGTCAGTGTCACTGCCGCTGGCCATCGCGAGCTGCGTGCTGCCACTCGCAGGCGTACGTACCAAACCAAACCATCCTCGACGAGGTACACGAACGCGACACCGGTTCTGTGCACGTATTCGACGCCCTTGGCCGACTTGCAGTACACGACAAAGTTGAGCTTCGACAGCAGATCGACTCGATCGACCTCGGCACTCTGCGGCATGTAAATGTGCACCGGCGAGCGGAATGGGTCGGACTTGATGTCGCGATCGACCGGCACCTGCACAATGTAGAGACCGCACAGCTTGGCGACCTGATAACACTGCTTGATCATAAAGGCTTGGATGGCCGACGCGGTGCAGATCATCCATTCGACCGAGATACGAAAGCAAATGTCGGGATGGAACACCGAGTCGTACTACTCGAGAAGAGAGAGAGAGAGAGCTCGTTAGATGCGTGTCGCTCGAACAACAACTCTGCACACACAAACGTACATGAAGTTGCAGCCATTGGTAGCGACTGCCTGCAGTATTGTCATCCAACACGAGCTTGACGCTCTTCATCGAGATGGTTCGGTTGAGGTACTCGTCCTTGCTTCGCTGCAGCAGCGTCTCGAAGGTCGGCTCGGGTGAGCTCACGTCTGGAGGAGCGCTGGCAGCCACTTCGCTGAGTTGTTGCTCCTGCTCGCGCAGCAATGCCGCATGGAGATCGGCGGGATCGAGCTCGGTCGACGCAATCTTGAGGGTCGGTTGCTTGCTCATGCGACGGCGCAATCGAAGCGACTCACGTCGGATATCGAGCGTCTGCTTGTCCTCGAAGAAGCGATAAAAGTGGTAGCCGTCCTCGAACGGACCCGTGGTATGCGGTGTCACGTGAACGATGAAGCCGGCGTTCATCATGCGAGCGCACAGGTTGGCGGCCTCCTCGCGACTGTACGACTGCAGCCGGTTGCCGGCCGAGCGCAGCACCCAATCGACCGCCTCGCTGCCGACGAAGCAGCGACGGTACGTGCGGAAGAGCTTGGTGCGATCCTGGATCGGAACGCCGCTCTTGGGATGACGCATGTCGGACACGAGCTGCTCGAGCTCCTGGCGTTCGTCGAGTCGCTCGAGCGGTTCCTGCCACGAGGCATCGCCAGTGTCCTTGCGACTCGTGGTGCGAGATGCCATGGGACTCACGAGCGCCGGAGACGAGGCGCGTGCCAGCCCGACACCGAGCGAAGCTGCAGACGGTACGGCGCTCGCACCACTTGGCGGCGTCGAGCCCGAGGCGGCGGACGTTGACGGAGCCAGGAGCAGATCGCGTGACTGCACCTCGACGTCGAGCGTCAGCGAGTTGCTCGTGAACGGCTTGCGCTTCAGCAGCATGTCCTTGAACTTCTCAAAGGCACGGATCATCTCGGCGATCTGCTCGGCGCTGCTGGTGCTGTTGGCGTTGGCGCCGCTGCGATCCGATGCGTCGGTGCCACGCACGATGCCTGGAATGATGGCAAAGTTGATCTTCCAAGAGCGCAGTGCCGGCGAGAAGCCCTGCTGGTAGCCGCAGATCAAGTGATCGACAATGTTCCAGTTGAAGGTCGCTGGCGCACTCGCAGCGTACGAAAAGTCGACCACGGCCGGGATGTAGTTCTTGCGCCGCTCGGTGAGGTCTCGGCCGTCGGAATCAAAGTCCTCGCTGCTAGTCGACGGCCATAGCCAGTACGTGTACGTGATCTTGGACTGAGGCTTTCCTGCAGCAGTGCCGCTTTGGCTGCATCGATGCGCCGACACCAGGGGAGCCATCCATCCATCCATCGTGTCAAACCGAGTCCGCAGAATGGCTCACTCGTAGTGTACGTACTTGCGGGGATGGTAGCGCTTGACGACGACGTTCTGCTCGCGCGGGTCGTAGATGATCTTGTGGAAGATGGTGCCGAGGCTCAGCAGGTAGGTCACTTGGTGCTGCTGCTGTTTCGACGGCCGCATGGTCTTGGAGCCGTCCTCGAACATTAGACCGACGATCTGGAAGTTCTGCGCGAGTCGTTGCGAGATCAGCTCCTTCAGCAGGTCCTCAGTGTTGTTTTGGTACCTACGGGACACCCGCTCGAGTGAGTTCATCGTCTATTCGTGCGGTGAATCGAGCGACAGCGTCGTCGCCATCGTCATTGACGCGTACGTGTTCTCATCGGGGAGCAGCGAGAGAATGTAGACGTTCTCCATGTAGGCTCGTTGAATGACGCTCTCGGACGGAAAGTAGTCGGTGGTCAGTGGCACGCACGCAGGCTCCGAGAGCGACTTCCAGTTGGGATCCGAGGTGTAGAGCGGCGCCGACACCGTGGCGGTCGTGTACATGTCGGCCGGTGCCATGTTGCGCGGGAACAGATGCATCCATCGACGACGTGTGCTACTTGGTGTTGGTGGTGCATGGTAGTACTTGAAGGGATTGACCTTGGAGCGCTTGGGTGGTTGTTGCTGTTGTTGCTGCTGCTGTTGCTGGAGGATAGTGCCTGCCGTGTGAAGTGCAGCGCCGAATCCACTCGGAGTCGTGCTCTTGGGATAGAGAGTCTCGGTGAACGAGAGTCGCTCCTCAGGAACCCTGATCGGAGTGCCAGGCGCACTGTTGCGTACGGTCGCCGAGTCGTTGGCCCGGTTCGATACCACATCGACCGCGAGCGAGTTGGCTCGCAGGATCTCAGCCACGCCACCCGATCCGAGCGAGCTTTGTGCACTCTCGACCGTGCCTCGCGGAGACGTGGGAGGCGAGTCGGCTCCGTCGCGGAAGGGAGACGGCGGCGACAGCGACGCCGGACTGTGGAAGGCTGGCGAGGCAGCGGTCGATAGCTCACGACGATGGCGACTGTTGTGGAGCTGCGGAATGGCGGGATCGGATCGCGAGCTGACGTCTTGTGTCAGCTCGTTGGTTTGCTGCAAGTTCGGCATGCGAAGGTACGGCGTGAAGAAGCGCAGCTCCTTGCCGGCCTTGCTGCTCTTGAGCGTGCCGGCCGAGTTGGGCAGCTGGATGGTGGTGGTAGTGGTCGTGGGTGTGAGCGTGTGTCGAATCGGTTGTGTGTAGAAGCTAATGTAGATCCAGTGCGGGATCTTGAAGGTCGAGTGCTCGACGGCAGTCTTGGCCTTGCTGCTGCTGCCACTGCCGCTGCCGCTGCTCAAGGCACCACTGACGCCGCCACTGTCGTTCGGGTCGAAGGACACGAGCGGATCGGTCGGTGATAGGTTGGGATTCTGATACATGAACAACGGCACGACGTGCAGCGGTGGCTTACCCAAACAGATGAGGTCGCATCCAATACCGACATCAACCATTCGTTGCTTTGTTAACTGAGGACGCAGCAATTCCATCCAGTAAACACACAATCAATCAATCAATCAATCAATCAATTCAACGTTTCCATCGAGTATGCAAGAGAGTGTGATAGGGTGAGAGAGATTGAGAGTACGTACAACAGCCAACTGTGCATCGACCTCGAAGAATCCTGTTCCAGCTGACACGACGATAATGTCCATGCCGGTACGACGCAAGTGGCGATCAATGTGATGACGATCAAAGACGCCCAAGGCCAAGTTGATGGCCTCGAGCAGGTTGCCTTGCGCCGCGCAGCTGTTGACCCACTTGCCGCGGGTGTTCCTCATGCGCCGTCGTGCGGTACGGAAGCTACCACCGGTGCTACCGCTGGCCGCCACGGCCGCTGCGGTCGCGACGGCGTTGCTCTTGGTGCCTCGGATGCCCGACTCGCGATGGCGCTGCTCGGCATCCTTGTCGTCGGCCGAGGTGTCGAACATGTTGGCGCCGCGTGCACTGACACAGTCGGGTGGGAAGCGCGTCATCTCCTTCTTGAGCTGAGCGAGGATCGGCTGCCAGTCGTCTCTTGTTTGCTCGTCGACGATCACCTTGTACCAATCGCGATAGCGGCGACCGAAGCAATCGACTCGTGTACAATCATCCTCGCGGCTGCGATGCTTGTTCGAAACGAAGCCACTCGAAGCCGCAGCCGACGCCATGTTCGCGTCACTCGAGCTCGCGAGGTCGTCAGCATTGTCGGATTCGATGCCGCCTGCATCGACGCAGTACGAGCGACCGAACAGCACCAGATAGATGCTGTGCGAAGTGCCGGCCTCCTTCCATCGTGCAAAGAGCTCGGGCAGAAACACCGATACTGCTCGTTCGCAGTACAACAGGCCATCATCGCCATAGTCCATCATCTCCTTGCTCATCTAATTGAGAGAGACAATCCATCATGCAGCATTCAGATGATTGCCTCGATGAGCGCTTGCTTGTGTGCCAACCAACCAACCTGGATGAAGAGGAAGATCTTGGCTGATCGTGACCGAAACACGAATCGAGTGTCCTTCGATATCAGCCCCGAATGAACATGTTGCTAGACACATTGAGGCGAGGTCGTCGATGATGAGTATCGCGACGAGGCATCGACCACGAGGCACGAGAGCGCCAATGGCGTACCGATTGCTCGCGATGAAGCAACGACTGCACCTTGGCTCGAATGTTGCCGTAGGTCACTTGCATGCCCGTGTACACACACGTACCCACGAGCCCGTTGCTCATGTGGAACAAATCCGCGCGACCTGCAGCGTACGGTACGGCATTCACACGCGTTCGCGTCACACACCTCGCACTCACACGTACGAGAGCTCGACCTATCGAGCTCGATGGCGATGCTGCGGCGCATACCGACGTATTGGTCCTTGAACGAGAGCTCGACCGATTCGAGCGTGATCTTCTCCTTGTCGTTGGCGTCGAGCACCGAGACCGATACGACTTGTCTCGGTGCGAGATTGAACTGCGTCGAGATACGCTTCGAGATCGAGATCTGCATGTTGCCCTTGAGCAGAATCGGCGGCGTATCGACGCGTATCACGACCGCGTTGTCGTTCTGGTCGCGTATCTCGACCAGCTCGCCGTCGCCGGTCACGTGTGGGAACGCATCCTTGCTGAGCACGAGATCAGCGCCACCAAAGGCCGTGATATCGTGCACCCAGATCTGGTACGGCCCACGATTGGGCGTCGTGTTGGCAGCCGACGCCGCAGTTGCAGCACCACCGGAGGAAGAGGAGGTCGCGCTCGAGCTCGCAGCGGCCGAGCTCTTTGTTGCGGCAGCGGATGAAGATGCCATCGCCGTTCTCGAGAGCCTTCGACGGCAGCCTCCACCGTGCCAGCTCTTCCGCAGCGCCAAGCAAGCAAGCGAGCAAGCAAGCAACCAACGAGAGCGAGCGAACGAATGAATGAATGAGAGCGATGGCAGCGATTTACGTGTCGCGTTGACGAGTAGATCGCTCACAGCGCAAGCTCGCACCGCTCTACCACTCGGCGATTGTTGCTGCTGCTCTCGTTTGCTTGGCTGCTTCTTCGTGTGCGCGCGTGTGTGGGGTCTGCTGGTGGGAGGACGCGGCATCGACGCATGGCGCACTCGACGCGGCTTGCGGTATTGGTGGCGGTGGCATTGGCGTGGTTGGTGGTCGGCGAGGCCAGCGCGCACGAGGTGCTCGGTACCATCTACAACTCGTCCAACCTGTACGCGCTGCTACTGCTGCTGATGGCGAGAGCGATCGTGGTACATTCGCTGTTCTCTCACGAGATGCGTGCTTGCTTGTAGGACCTACTCGTTGTCGTACTCGTTCGCCGACTACGGCATCATCACGCAGGAGCCGGCGAGCACGCTGATGCCGTACTCGTCGACCACCTTTGCGATACGCGCCTCGAACTGGGTCACCAACAATGTCATCGGTACGGCGGGGCGGGCGCTTTCGTGTCTGAGGGGAGCGAGTGTGGCTGATACGTGTGGCCAACAGATTACGCTTGGACCTACTCGCCGCTCTCGTACTGGTGTCCGACTGGCATACCTGCTCCTGCGTACGTACGAAGGTGCTCGTGGTGCCGCCCACCAGCACTCTGACCCGCGGAACTCTCGCACTGTGACGACAGCTACGGCACATTCTACTACTCGTATGGCTCGAACTCGTGCACCGGCAGCGAGGCTGGTTGCAGCAAGACTGGCACCACGCTGGATACCTCGGTCTCGAGCTGCGGCGTACGTCGTCCGATACTTGATGCACGTGCACACACGCATCGTGGCTGACGTCGAGCGCGACAGACCCGCTACGGCACCTCGGAGCCGCTGTACACAATCTTTATCGACTGGAGGGGCTCATGTCCATGCTGACGGACGAGTCTCGTGCGTGTGTGAACGAGCGAGACGTTGTTATTACATATGGATCCTGGGCAATAATATCTACACGTTGGAGAGCGAGACACACGCACGGCCTCTACTGCTCTTGCGTCGTGCTCGTGGTACTGCTCGAGGTCGGGGCTCGGTCTCTCTCCTCGCGCTCTCGACTGTGGTCGTGTTCTCGAGCACGATCTCGATCATGCTCGCGACGGCGATCACGGTCGTACTCGCGATCTCGTTGCCGTCGGTCGCGATCACGAGAACGGCTCCGGCTACGATCGCGATAGTCACGGTCTCGATCATAGTCTCGTCGCCTATCACGATTGCGGTAGTCACGGTCTCGATCATAGTCTCGTCGTCGATCGCGATCTCGAGAGCGGCTCCTGCTACGATCGCGATGGTCATAGTCACGCCGCCTGTCACGATCGCGATCTCGAGAGCGGCTCCTGCTACGATCGCGATGGTCTCGATCTCGTGAGTGAGTGAGGTTGCGCTGAGAGTCGCGGTCTCGATTGTCATGCAGCGCTGAAGCACTCGAACCATTGCCCAGCTTGCTTGTGTCAACCTCAGCAGCTTGAGTCGGCAACGCTACTGCCGCCGCCGCCGCTGCGGTCGATGTCTCGCTGAGCAGAATGCTCGAATGCGCTCGAGTGCCATCATCATGGGGGAGCGTGGCTACACCGTCGTGGCTGCCGCCGGCAGCGTCGTCGTCGTCGCGCAGCTCCTTCTCGAGCTTCTTGCGCTCCTTCTCGAGCCTCTTGGCCTGGCGTCGGATCTCCTTCTCGAGCTGCTCCTCGGCCGTCAGGTGCTTGTCGTGCTTGTGCTTGTGCTTCTTCGACGCCTTCTTCTCCTCCTTGCTGCGCTTGCGCTTGCTGCCGACGGGCAGCAGCGGCACATCGAGCGGGCCTTCCGGCTCGGGCTCGGGCTTCTTGGGCTTGTCGTTGTCGTCGGCGTCGCTGCCGCTCTCGTCGTCGCTGCCCTTCTCCTTCTGCTTCGGAGGCTTGTAGAACGTATGATCGACTCGTATCGTGCGTCCCAGTATCTACGCCATGCATTCGATGCCCGTCAGCACATGTGCGCGGCTCTGTCGGCGAGAGATGGTGGACCTACCTTGGCGCCAACGAGGTTATCGACCGCGAGTATCGTGCTCCTCTGGTCCTCGTACTTGATCCACGCGTATCCCATCGACTTGCCCGTCTCACGGTCTCGCTTCAGATGAATCTTTTCGATCTCTCCGAACCTTTCACCAAGCAGCCAATCCCCAACAAACACACACGATCAATACGATGCGATCTCAATGTCGATGTCGATCACGCGAGCGCACGTACTGTGAGAAGATACAAACGACGTCTCCCTCGGTCAGGTTCATCGGTAGAGATCCAGCATATATCCATGCACTTGTCTATCGATTGTACAGCACCATATCGATGTCAGCACCAGCACCAGCACCGCGATCGGCATCAGCATCAGCGAGCGAGGTACCTTCCACTTGGCATGCCACGATGCATCGCCCTCGATACCGAGCTCGGCTTCTCGCTCATTGATTCGTATAATCTCTCGTATCGTATTCATCGTAACTTGTGCTGACACCCACACTCACACTCACTCGTTCTCGTTCTCGTGTAATCACCTGCTCAAACGAGCGAGAGATGTCGATCGAGCAGCGGCAGCAACGAAATGAACGGCAGTAGAGCAAAGACGCCTACTCGTCTCTGAAATCGATGAGCTTAACGCATGGGATTTCGCAGAGGATGCAAGCTCACGTTGCTTTCACTGTGTTGCTCGCCTTCTCGTCGCCGCATCTCTCTCTCGCTCGCTCGTGCGACTGGTTGTGGAATACGCCGCCGGAAGAACAGTGGGCGATGGCGACATCACGGTCGTCGATCGTGCAATCGGGAGCGGTGGCTCGTAGTCAGCTGCGTCGGCCGTGCGCGAGAGCGTTCCATTGGACCGTGGCGCCGTTCGTCGTGTTGTACGCGAGCGTCGTCGGATGCTACGTGTCGGCGGCCTTCGAAGCGCACGGCGAGTGGCTGCTGCTGGCGTTGCCGGCCATCCTGATGGCGCAACTGCTGGCGTTCTTGGCGTGTCAATGGTCGGTCAAGTTCAAGGCGCTCGCCACAACGAGTTCGTGTGGTATCGATGCGATCGAGCGACTCATTGCATCAGCATCATCGTCGTCGACATCAGCGTCGTCATCATCGAGTGTGTTGGTGCTGGTTGAGCCCAAGTTCGGTAAGGGCAAGAGCGCCTTGTGTGAGGTTCGATGGCGACCGATCGCTGGTTCGACTGGCGAGGTGTACTTTCATTGGCGTGAGGAGAAGTTCGTGTGGCATGCCGACGACGCTACCTTCGTCAAGCAGCGATATCCCACTGTGCTCTCGTTCGGTGTACGTGCGAACCACCGAACGAATCAACCAATCGAATCAACCAATCGGTCTAGCCAGCGAGCAAGCAATCAAGCAATCGATGCCACGAGAGATTGATTGTGTGGATTGATTGATTGCGAATTGTGGGAATAGGATTACGCACAGGCAACGGGTTACTCGAGCCAGCAGGAGCTCGATGAGGCGATCCAGCGATACGGCTTCAATCGGTACCGTGCCTCACCGTGCATCTCTGCCAGATGCTCGACACTCTGCTACTCCTGTACCACCACGATGCATCAAACTCACTGCAGCCCGATCTATCGACTCTCGATCTCTTGGAACGCAGATTCACGATTCCGATACCGACCTTCATGGAGCTGTACAAGGAGCACGCCATGGCGCCGTTCTTCGTGTTCCAGGTCTTCTGCGTCGGTCTGTGGTGCCTCGACGAGTACTGGTACTACGCTCTCTTCACGCTGTTCATGTTGTTGGTCTTCGAGGCGACGTGTGTCACATCGGTACGTCTTGCGCCTCTCGCCTTGCTTGCTTCTCTCATTGCTGATTCGATCGATGATCTCTGCGTGTGTGCGTGTGCCACATTACCATCTCAATCAACAAATGACGCGTGGATAGCGTCTTCGCAATCTCGCATCGTTGCGTACCATGGTGCAAGCGCCACGAGACATTATGGTGTATCGCTTGGGCAAGGTTCGAAGCGATACACTGCGTACTGTTCTTGAGCGACGGCTCACTTACTCACTCGTTCGATCGATCGTGCAGTGGGCCAGCGTTCCCAGCTCCGAGCTGGTCCCCGGAGATCTCGTATCGATCCAGCGAAAGAAGGGCGGCGATGCCAAGATTCCTGCACCGTGCGATGTGCTGCTGCTCAAGGGCGAGGCTGTCATCAACGAGGCGATGCTCACTGGTGAATCGACGCCCATGATGAAGGAGTCGATCGCTTCACGCGAGCCGCACGAGCAGCTGAATCTCGCGTCCGATCGCGTCCACGTCGTGTACGGCGGAACGAGCATCATCAGCCACTCCCCTCGTGGAGATGAGGCCTCTGCCGCCGCATCATCGTCGAGCGGCACCGCCAAAGCCAGCAAGGCGCATCATCAGGTTCCTGCTGGTACGCTCCGGTTGGTAGCTCAGTTCAGCGTCACCGCAGTCTTGCACCATTGGGGACTAAATTCGATCACGACACAGCTCCCGATGGCGGCTGCCTCGCGTATGTGCTGAGGACCGGCTTCGGCACCGGACAGGGCAAGCTGATGCGCACCATCTTGTTCTCGACCGAACGCGTGACGGCCAACTCGGCCGAGGCCTTTGGCTTCATCGGCTTCCTGCTCTGCTTTGCACTCGCTGCATCGGCCTACGTCTTGAACGAGGGCCTCAAGGATCCCGACCGCAGTCGCTACAAGCTGGCGCTCGAGTGCATTCTGATCATCACGTCTGTCGGTATGCCTTCTGCAATCAACACCTCTCGTGCTCTCATTCGGGAGCCATTCTCATCTACTCTTCACAGTGCCTCCTGAGCTGCCGATGGAGCTTTCGCTTGCTGTGAACAACTCGTTGATTGCTCTCGCGGCGCTGGGAGTCTTCTGTACCGAGCCGTTCCGCATCCCGTTTGCTGGCAAGGTCGATGGTACGCGATTCGGATGTGACAGAGTCGCTTGGAGGCCATTCTTACCGTGCGTGCGGCTGATGCTTGTTATGGATATATCGGATTGCAGTGTGTTGCTTCGACAAGACTGGCACGCTCACGAGCGACCAGTTGATTCTCAAGGGCATTGCTGGTCTTAGGTACGAGAATGACTGCCTTGCCCACGAGATGGATGGCGAATGACTCACCGGATCGTTTTACAGTACCGAGGTCCAAGACCTGGTGGCACCAGCAGAGATTCCCGAGACAGCTGCTCATGTAGTCGCTGGCTGCCACGCGCTGGTACGTGCTGGAAGGATTCGCAGTATTCGGTTGCCATTCGAGGTAGGATGCTGATTGAAGCCGATCGAACAGACCCACGTCGATGACAAGATTGCCGGAGACCCGATGGAGGTTGCCGCATTGAAGGCCATCGGATGGTCGTTGAGCAAGGGTACGCACCGTGTGCGTGCGGTCGCGAGCAGGGGCAAGCGAGGATCGCTGATGCTGCGGTGCTGCATGCAGAGGGCAATGCGCGCGGCAGCCGAGCCGATTCGTACCGCGTCAAGGTCGTGCATAGGTACTTCTTCTCGTCGCTGCTCAAGCGAATGTCGACCATCATCAAGCTCGATAATCCACGCGGCAACACGCTCTACGCCGTCGTGTCGAAGGGTGCTCCCGAGGTGCTGAAGCACCACATGAGCCCGAAGCATGTACGGCGCCTGTTCACGAGCCGTGGCTCTCGCGGTTCCTGATCCAGTCCCTCCGCGATACCTGCTGCCTCTCTAGATTCCAGCCAACTACGACACGGTCTACAAGTACTACTCGCGAACCGGAGCGCGAGTGATTGCTCTCGCGTACAAGTCGTTCGATCCGACGGGAATCGATATTGCGACGTTGCATCGCGAACATGTGGAGCGAGATCTCGAGTTTGCAGGCTTCCTGATCTTTGACGTACGCGCCCCGATTGCGTATCGACAAGAAGCCTATGGATTCGCTCACTCACTTGAATTCTGTGGGTGGCTTTTAGTGTCCGATCAAGGAGGAGTCGTTCGCAGCGATCAAGAACCTGCGGGATGCATCGCATATGGTATGAAGCAGGTTCCTTTGGTTGAATTGAATGTATATGGCCATCGGCGCTGACTTACGAGACTGCGAATGCAAAGAACATTATGATTACTGGCGACAACACGCTGACGGCGTGCAAGGTTGCTGCGGATCTTGAGATCGTTTCGAAGCCTGTACTGATGCTGACGGTGCCAGACGAAGGTATGGTAGCGGTCGCACGCGAGCAGCTCGCAACAATCGGCGCATTCGGTGCGCCAACCAAGTGCCGATGCAGACGAGCCGGACATCACGCCCGAATGGGTGTCGATCGACGAGGCGGTGCGAGCGCCACTCTCGCAGCCCGTGAAGCAACTCGCCAAGGAGCACGACATTTGCTTGTCGGGCGCGGCGCTCGATTACTTGGTGTCGGCCGGATTGTATCAGGGCGTTCTGCCGCACGCTACGGTGTATGCGCGCGTGTCGCCGGCGCAAAAGGAGCTGGTCATCTCGTCGCTGAACCGCATCGGACGCACGACACTCATGTGCGGTGACGGTACCAATGACGTTGGCGCACTGAAGCAAGCGCACATTGGCGTGGCGCTGCTCAATCGACCGTTCAAACGCCCGCCGACGACGAAGCGTGACGCCGGAATGCCGCCGCTTCTGGGCAGCGGCACCGCAGCCTCGGGCACGGCGCCTGCCAAGATCGCTGGCAGCCGTAGCAATGTCAAGCAACGACCGGTCGGCGCCAAGGCGCTCTCGAAGCAGGCAATCGATGCTCGCGCACACCAGACGGCGGCGACAGCGCAGGAGCAGCAGAAGAAACGCTTCGGCCCGCCGAGCATCATGGACGACGAAGATGGCCCACTGGTGCAACTCGGTGATGCGTCGATCGCGTCGCCCTTCACGGCCAAGAGCATGTCGATCGCTCCGAGTACGTGGCCGCGCGCGCCATTGGTGCGCAGAGAGACTCGAGCTAACGTCGCTCTCGCAGTCATTGACATTATCCGCCAAGGCCGCTGCACGTTGGTGACCACATTGCAAATGTTCATGATCCTCGCCTTGAACTGGTACGCTTCCCCTCTCGAGGCCTTCTCGCCAGCGACCGGTCGCTTACGCTACAGCAACTGGTTGCAGCTTGATCACGGCTTACAGCCTCAGTGTATTGTATCTCGAGGGTATCAAGATGGGCGACACGTACGTAGCGTGCACACTCTCTCGCTCTCTCTCTCTCTCTCGCTGACACATTGAGATACATCCACAGGCAAGCAACGATATCGGGCATGCTGATTGCCATGTGCTTCTTCTTCATCTCGCGCTCCAAGCCACTTCCGAACTTGTCGTCGGTGCGGCCGTCGACGTCGGTGTTCACGTTCCGATTCTTTGCATCGTTGCTGGGCCAGTTTGCCATTCACATGGCGTCGCTGATGTACGTCCATGCGACGGCCAAGGAGCTCGAGCCGCTGTACGTGCACTGCCGCCATCATCATCATCTCCTCCTTGCCACATCGTACACGTGCTCACTCTGGGTCCGATGCAGCACTGGCGCCGTGGATCTCGAGAAGGCGTTCGAGCCGTCGCTGGTGAACAGCGCCGTGTACTTGATCTCGATCAACATGCAGATCTCGACGTTCGCCATCAACTACCAAGGCCATCCGTTCATGCAGAGCCTCTCGGAGAACCGGCCGTTGCGGAATTGCCTGCTGCTTGTGGCGGGCTTCACGTACATGGCGGCGATCCAGATCATTCCGGGCGTCAACTACATGCTCGAGATCGTCGACTTCTCACCCGCGGTGCGTTGCAGAGGTGGAGGCGTGCGCCGTACGTTCGATGCTAACGGGGCTTCGTGGTTGCTTGGGCATGCGCAGTTCCAAGGAATCATGTTGCTGGTGATGCTCGCGGATTTCGGAGGCGCCTTCTTGTGGCAGCGTACCATCACGCGGATATTCGGACCGTAGATCGAGTAGCAGTCGTTAGCGGGGCGGTGTAGCCATCATCCATCCTCTCCAATTTTGATCGGTTGCTCGCAGCCGAATGGAACGAGAGATAGTTCACTCGCCCAAGAATAGATAGCTGGCATCGAATTGAATAGTATATCGAATTGTGATATCGCAAATACCACCCGGCTCCACAGGTGGCATGCGAACGAGTCGATCAATCAACTGAGCGTATGATGACTAACGAACGTCCTGCGTTGGCCGGGATGGTATGGGCTGGTTGTGGTTGTGTGTGTTGCTGGCTGCCAGCGTGGCGTCGCGTCCAAGGCCGCTACTGCAGGGTTGGTGGCGTGGTGGTGGTTGTTGCTTGCTGCCCCTCTCCACTTCGCACGCCGGCGCATATCGTGGTGGGCGTGTGTGGGCGTGTGGGCGTGTGAGAGAGCGAGCTTGCTCGTGTGTAGAGGGAGATGGGCATCAACCTATGGAAGCTGCTCTTTGCGCTCGCTGTCTGGATCGTGTGTATCGGCTTCACGCTGCTGCCGCTGGCACTGCGCAACTGGCGCGCTGATTATCAACGCCGCTTCTTGTCGAATGCCAACGCGTTCGCGGGAGGCGTCTTCCTCGCCGGAGGCCTCGTACACATGATGACCGACGCTCTGGAGGAGATTAGCGGTATCACGGCCGTACACGAGTTCCCGCTGATTCAAGTGCTGATGGGCGTCGGCTTCATGCTTGTGTTCTTCATCGAGAAGGTACCGCACGACGCGTGCCAAGAGCGCCGAGCAAGTGCGCTGTTGTTGACCAGTGTGCGTACGTGTGCGCGCTGTCTTCTCGCTCTCTTGGTAGGTTGCGTTCAATCATGGCGAGTTCGTTCGCGAGAAGGAGGAGAACGTGTGCGAGGAGACACCATTGCCGACCAACAAGCCGGGCTCGCCCAAACGGCCGAGCCACACGCACTCGGAGCCCGCGACGCTATCGACAAGCGAGAGTGGCAACGGACATGGTCATGGGCATGGGCATGGGCACGGGCATGGACATGGGCATGGACATGGATATGGATATGGCAGCGGCAATCGCGACCTATCAGCAGAGGCACCGAGTAATACCACGCACGCTGACAAGGTGCATTACGACACCGAGCAGACGCCTGGAGAGCACGACGACACCTCCAGCAACACGACCAACAGCACCACTACGACGACGAGCACTGGCAGCAATCGGCGTGCTGGAGTCGTTGTCGAGGGCAGCAGCGTCATCGATGGCGAACAGCACCAGGGACATCTGCACCACCATGCTCACTACATTCGCGGCGACCCGATCAAGAACTGGCTGACGATCGTGCTGATGATCGTGCTGTCGGTGCACTCGATCATCGCCGGACTCGCGATGGGCGTGCAGTCGTCGTTGTCGTCGGTGATCGACATCTTCATCGCCATCATTGCGCACAAGTGGGTCGAGGCGTTCGCGCTCGGCATCTCGATGATGCGCGACGGCATTCGGCCGCTGCGCATGCTGCTGCTGGCGGCCGTGTACTCGTGCATGACGCCGCTCGGCGCGCTGATCGGCACGCTGTTGTCGCTGGCGCTCTCGGGCGACGCGGCCACGATCTTCACGGCCGTGACGACCGGCATCGCCGCCGGCACGTTCGTGTACGTGGCGGTGGTCGACATTCTCGTGACCGAGTTCATGGACCCGCGCGACAAGTACCTCAAGTTCTTTATGACGATACTGGGCTTCGTGCTGATGTCGGGCTTGTTCGTGCTGTTCGACCACGAGCACGACCACGCGGTTGCATGAGGAACTCTTATGAGAGTGACAGTAGTGGCTCGCTCAGCAGCCAGCTGGCTCATCGCATTTGACTGCTGCATTTGTATAAATACAACTATATCGCTACAGTTCATTGTTGATCGATGGCTCGCTCGCTTGCTTGCTCGTTGGTTAGAAGGATTCTACCTCCTCGGGGAGACCAAGCATTACCTCCCACTCGGAGACGACCTTGTTCCATGCAACGAACTGCTGACTCAGCGCAGAGATCTACACACAGGCACACGCGCAGGCACACGCACACGCGCACGGTAGTCGATGAGAAGAGATCCAAGTCGAGCAGCGAGGAGCGAGCAGCGAACACATACGACATCGTTGTAGGAGCGCAGCAATCGATCGAGCCTCAGATTCAGGTGCTCGGTGAGCTCCTTGTGCTCCATGTGTGCGTACGACAACTTGTGCAGCGGCTCGATCAAGGCCGGCACCTGCTCGAGATTCGGCGGATTGATGAACTGCTGCAGCGCGTCGAGCTGCCGCAGCTGCGCCGCCGTCTCGAGCAACGACGCCTCGGCCGCGATGACGATATCGGCCTTGGCGTGCACCGACAACGTAGCAGCCTCGATTCCCTGCGCATCGTCGAGACCCAGCGCGCGACAGGCCGAGGCGGCACGAGCGAGGTTCGGCATCGAGGCCTCGAGCTGCTGCATGCGAACCAGCAGCGCGGCGAGTCGCTGCTCGACGCGCGCCGATGGCTCGTGCACGCTCCAGCCCGTGGTGTCGGCCGGCAACGGCGGTAAGCCCACCAACCTCTCGATCGCCGACAACCGCACATCGAGCATCATCATCGTAGGGCTCTCCATCGAGAGTCGCGGGTCACAGATCGATCTGGTGTGTGAGGTAGCGAGCAGAGGAGCGAATGCGATCGATCGGGAGAGAGAGAGGCGCGGAGACGATGTGTTTTCCGGGGCACGAGGCAGAGTTACGTGAGAAGAGGAGTAAATCAAAGCCGAGCCAGAGCTCGGGGAGCGACCTTACGAGCGTTGGACCTGCAAATCCAACGCCGATGAAATCCTCAGGCGCCTCAGGCGCTGCTCCTCCTCTTTGTCTCTCTGTCGCTCGCCGCTGTGTTGTTGCTGCTGCTCCCTCGCGCTCGCTCTCTCTCGATCGACCCACCGCAACGCCAACAGTCAGTGCCTCGCTCCTCCACACCACGACACCGACGCCGACAACAACAACAACAACGACATCATGAGCCGCTCTGGACTCCCCGCCGTTGTCATCGACAATGGAACTGGGTACGTGCGCGTCGTTGCAGCAGCAGCATCACCAGCAGCGCGAGACTCCTCTCGTGTCTGATACGCCGCCGCCATCGCCACACGCCGCACTCGCTCGCCGCTCACCCTCGCTCGTCCCTCCGTCTGCAGCTACACCAAGATGGGCTACGCTGGCAACTGCGAGCCCAACTACATCATCCCCAGTCAGATCGGCGTCAAGGAGGCTCCGACGGCTGGCGCCAAGGGCTCTGGTCCCGGTGCGGCGCCCGCTGCTTCGGGCAAGGGCATCGACGACCTCGACTTCTTCATTGGTGACGAGGCGATCGCCGTCGCCAAGACCTACGCCGTGCGCAACCCGATCAAGCACGGCCAAGTCGAGAACTGGACCTTGATGGAGCAGTTCTGGGAGCACTGCATCTTCAAGTACCTGCGCGCCGAGCCCGAGGACCACTACTTCCTCTTGGTATGCAGCGCCGCACTCCTCCATCACGCGTGTCTGTTCGTGTGTCGTTGCATCGGTGCAGCCAGCGTCACTCCTGCCGAGCCTCGTGCTGCTGCTGGTGCTGCTGGTTGTGGTGGTTGTTGGCGTCGCTTCTCGTTGGAATCTCGCGCACGTCTCTCACTCACCATGGAATGGCGCACAGACCGAGCCGCCGTTGAACGCCCCCGAGAACCGCGAGTACACTGCCGAGATCATGTTCGAGACCTTCAACGTGCCCGGCCTCTACATTGCCGTGCAGGCCGTGCTTGCCTTGGCTGCCTCGTGGACCTCGAAGGAGGTCAAGGAGCGCACCTTGACCGGCACTGTCATCGACTCGGGAGATGGTGTCACGCACGTTATCCCTGTCGTACGTCTCTACCTCTCACTCTCTCACCCGTGCAGCCTGACGACGCTGAGTTCTCACTGTGGCATCACACAACTCGCGGCGTCACGGCGGTGGTGAATCGAATGCGTGTGTGTTGTTCTCGTCGAACAGGCTGAGGGTTACGTCATCGGCAGTTGCATCAAGCACATTCCGATCGCCGGTAAGGACATTACGGCCTTCGTGCAGCAGCTGATGCGTGAGCGCGAGACCACGATCCCGCCGGCGCAGGCGCTGCAGATCGCCAAGCGCGTCAAGGAGACGTACAGCTACGTGTGCCCCGACATTGTCAAGGAGTTCAAGAAGTACGACACCGAGCCGTCCAAGTGGTTCAAGCAGTACGAGGACAAGGAGTCCGTGACGCAGAAGCCGTTCGTGTGCGACATTGGCTACGAGCGCTTCCTTGGCCCCGAGATCTTCTTCAACCCCGAGATCTGCAGCAGCGACTTTTTGATCCCGCTGCCGGCCGTCACCGATGCCGCCATCCAGAGCTGCCCGATCGATACCCGCCGAGGCTTGTACAAGGTACGTCTTCCTCCAAGCAGGTCTTCTCTCCCCCCACACACATGGCTCACTCTCGTGTGCTCGGCGTTTAGAACATTGTGCTCTCGGGTGGTTCGACCATGTTCAAGGACTTTGGTCGCCGTCTCCAGCGAGACATTAAGCGCACGGTCGACAACCGCATCAAGCGCAGTGAGGAGCTCAGCGGTGGCAAGCTCAAGGCCACGCCGCCGGAGGTCAAGGTCATCTCGCACCACATGCAGCGCTACGCCGTGTGGTTCGGTGGTTCGATGCTGGCTTCCACCGTACGTTGTCGCACACGCTGCTGCTGCTGCTGCCTCCAATCGCCGCCCAATGCACCATTTCCTTACTCGAGTTCGCTTCCGTGCACAGCCCGAGTTCTACAACGTGTGCCACACGAAGGCGCAGTACGAGGAGCACGGCCCGAGCATCTGCCGTCACAACCCGGTCTTTGGTGCCGTCGCTGTCTAAATCATCTCCCCTCTCCATCACCACCACGACGCTCGACGCCGTCTTGTCGGCTCGTTCTTCGAGCCCTCGTCGCTCCCTCGCTCGCTCTGCCATACGTCACGCATTCCAATGTGTGTGTACAACAACAAACAACACCAATAACCCCACCACCACCAGCTCCTCCTCCTGCTGCTGCTGTTGCTCCTCTCCGCCTTCCCTTCTGCTTCTCTCTCGCTCTCTCCTCCTCTCCCAATCGCTGTGATATCTCTTCTCCATATCTAAGGCTCGCTACGCGCCTGCCTTCCCACCCACGCCCACCCCCCGTCAAGCTCCATCATTGGCAAGCAAATACAAATCGCCCCCAAAGCATCTCATCGTACGCTCGCGTGTGTGCGGGATGGCACACGAACCACTCGCTCGTTCTTCTTCCGCAACCCGGCGCTGCATCGGCCTCTCTTCTCGTCGCTCCCTCGTGCTCGCGTCGCTGCTGCTCGCGTCCCCGTCCGTCCTCTCCTCCTCTCCCCCTCGGTCCGTGTCGCTGCTGCCGCTCACTGCACCGACGGCGGTGTGGTTTGAGGTGCCGCCTTGCTGATCCAGCGCGCGCCCGCTCTGTAGGTCCCTGCCTCGCTCGCGCAACGCAACACAGCAACACAACCATCATCATGGCGACCCGCGTGAAGAAGATCATGACGCAGCCGATCGTACGTGCTGCTCCTCTGGCGGCGCGCTTCGCTCCATCGCTTACATCATGGCTGACACTTTATCTCGTATGCTTGGTTGTCCCCAGAACCTGATCTTCAGGTTCCTGCAAAACGTATGTCATCCATTACTCGATCGATGATGTCGAACGGCTCGCTCACTCACTGACCCACTGACCTGCTCGTGCCTGACGTTGGCCTAACCTTGTCGATCTAGCAATCGCGCATTCAGATCTGGTTGTACGAGAACGTTGATCTGCGCATCGAGGGCACGATCGTCGTACGTAGCGTTGCTCCAACGTCGTCCATCAGCATCAACGTCAGCGTCATCCACCTTACGATACGTGCTTCGTGGCAATGTGCACTCTCAGGGCTTCGACGAGTACATGAACCTGGTGCTGGATAACGCATGCGAGCTCGATGTCAAGTCCAACACACGCAAGCAGCTTGGTATGCGATCGACCTCGCCAATCCAATCCAATCCAATCCAATGCGTCGCTTGATGTGACATCTCGCTGATCCACTTCGATCATCGCAACAGGTCGAATCCTGCTCAAGGGAGACAACATCACTCTCATCATGAGGGTCGAGTGAGCGGCCCCGCTCGCTCGTTGATATCGCAACACAACACCACAATCGTGAACAAGTACCACAAGCACTCAGCCTCGCTCTCTATCTCTCATATCTCGCGCGACCTTGCGATATGTCTGCTGCTGTCATCGATCGGCTGGTCCGTAGTGTCGGATGTTGATACGGTCCCCGGTTCGCGCCTCTCTATCTCTACCTACCTCTATCTCTCGATCGTCCATCTACTCGTGTGCCGATATGCTTCTATCGTCAGCAAGTGGACGCTCTCGTTCTCGTTCTCTCATTCTCTCTCGCTAGGCAATGACGGCGGTACTACGCTTCGCTTCGCTGTATCGAATACTACGCTCACTAAACCCATCCAACATCCACTTCGAAGGCACCCGTTCATCAAGCGAGGAGCTCACCTCCATCAAGCACGACATCAGCCAACGAGTGGACCAGTGCCATCTCCCTCTCTGTGCCGTGCTGCTGTTCATGTGATGCGCGAGCACCATCAGCACCATCGCCATTGCATCGTCGTCCTCCTCCCTCCACATCATCCCTCACATCCACATATCCACACATCCTCACATCCTTACATCATCCTGAATCGTGTCCGCGTTGAGCCATGACGACGGCGTCGTCCTCCTCGTTGTCGATGGAGCAGATCGAGCGCCTAGCGCTCGCGGTCGGGTCGCTGCTCGAGCACTCGCTGCTGTACCCGCTGTCGCTCGCGCAGGCTCGGCGTCAGGCTTGGCCCGCCATGGCTGGTGCCGTGGTGAGCGGCGGTAGCGGGCCACCGCCGCATGGCTCGTCGCTGTGGCGTATCGTGCGAGCAGCGGTTCGCACCGACGGCGTGCTGTCGCTGCAACGAGGCTTCGTGGCCGCGACGCTCGGACACGCGAGTGTCACTGCGTGGCGCTCGTTCGCGGCTCCATTGGCACTCGCGGTGCGTCGATGCCATGCCTCGTGTGACGATCGAGGCTCGTGTGTGTGCGTGTGCTGACGGCCGCGTGAGTGCTCGCAGGCTGAGGCATGGTGTGGCATCGAGTCGCAGCGACACTCGCAGCGCAGCGACGACACGACCGTCGGCTCGATCGCGGCCACCGCCGTGCGCCTGGCGCCCTTGGCGCTGCTGACGGGGAGCGCCGAGGCGCTGCTGACGACGCCGTTCGAGGTCATCAAGCTACGACGACAGACGGCCTACGATGCCGGCAGTCTCTCGAATGCGACGGTGGTCGCGACGCTACGATCCCGCGGCGTGAGGTCGCTCTATCGAGGTCTGCCGATCGCTGCTGCGTGCGGCAGCGTGTATGCTCTCGTCGCGGCGTCGTCGTACACCTTCTACTCGCATCACGTTCGAGATCACAGACGAGGGGTACGACTACAACGACCTCGTCGATCTCGATCTCGATCTCAATCTCAATCGCAAATGCGCGCGTGTGTGTGTGTGTGCAGCGGGACCCGCTCGGTATCGACAAGCTGGCAGTCGCCATGTTGTCGGGAGTGTCGGCCGTGCTGTTCGCGGCGCCATTGGACCTGATCAAAAGCCGAGTGCAGAGTGGCACCGGTCTCGAGAGCAATCTGTCGCGTATCGTGGCCAACGAGGGCGTACGAGCGCTCTATCGAGGCGCCGGCATCAAGAGCCTCCGCGTCGTGCTCGGCAGCTACATCTTCCTCGTGGCCTACGAGCACATGGTCATCGACGCCACGCGACACCGTACCACGCTGCCGCTGCTGTGACACGCGCTCGCTCGCTCTCTCTCTCACATTGTAAACAGCAACTACGATCCACTCTGGTGCCTCGCTCGATCTCCTTCATTCGCGACGAGAGCCAATGGCAATGGTACGTGGGCTCCTACTTGGAGGTATTGAGGTGCGGCCGCAGAGCCTCGAGCAGCTCGGGGAACTTGGATCGTTGGAAGTGTCCGCGATCGGTGAACTCGTGGTAGGTGCTCTGGAGCTGCTGCGCGACCTCGCGCATCTCGGCGATCGGAATGAACGGATCGTCGTCGGAGCCGAACTGCACCACGAACGAGACGTTGGCGCGGATGCGCTCCCACTCCCACGGACGCGAGTAGTAGCCTGCGTGTATGCATCGTTGTGTGAGTGTATGAGCGAGCTGGGCACTGTCGAGAGAGTGTGTCACACGAACCACTCGCCCGCTCGCCAGCATCGCCAAGGTCCGTGACACACGCAGCCACGAGAACGATGCCAAGCACTCGATGGCTCTCGGCGTAGCTGAGTCGATGGCGTCGTCAGCGTGGTGGCATGCAATCTCGAGCGAGGGATCGAGCGTACCGCATCGCGGCCTCGGCGCCCGAAGAGTGTCCGACGATGATCGTGTCCTCGCCACAAGCGAGCTCGTCTTGCATGAAGGGCAGCCAGATGAGCTCGCGCGCTCGCACGGGATCGGGCATGTTGCGCAGCACGGCCTCGACGCCGAGCTCGCGCACTCGATCACGAATCCAAGGATACCACATGCACGACGTGACATCGCCTGCTCCATTGCCTGGCACGATCACCACACGAACCATGGTGGGAGTGTTGTCTATGATCTCGGGATTGGATTGGATTGGATTGGATTGGATGGTGTCGATCTCGATAGGAACAGTAGTTGCGCATTGTGTTCGTTGCCTCCTCGCGCTCGCATCTCTCCAACAACCACGACCATCATCATCAAGTACCTCCCTTTCTCCCACGACCACTACCATCATCGCAATCATCAATCGCACATATCCTCACCAATCATCAGGCGTATCGGCATACGATGGAACCTCCTTCATGGCGTTCCAAGCTGCTCGAGACGCAACAGCTCTTCAAACAACTCGCCGACGCTCACGCACAACTCGCAACGGCGCTCGAGCAACGCAACCTACTCGACGACTTCCAACGCGAGTTCTCGCTCATCGACGACCTCACGCGACAGACCGACACGGCGCTCGTCACGTTGGTGAGTATCTCGCGTGCACCCTTGTCTTCTTCTTCATCATCAGGAGCAGGAGCAGCACCACCGACACCACCGTTACCGCCGATCGAGGATCACTCGCCACCGATCGCCGGCGACAACGTCGGCGGTGGCTCGGCGTCGTTGATGCGCACGTCGGGCACCTTGGCCTTCTCACCGAAACGCGACGAACCGATCGAACTCGCGTTCCAAGCCGAGGAGGATGAAGAGGACACGCCGCAGTCTCGAGCGGCGGCCGCCATCCAACGTGGCTATCGTCGATATCTCCGCAACACCGGTCGCAAACCCACGTGGGTCTCGATACGTACGAACGAGCGAACGAATGAACGAGGCCAAGATCGATCTCGATAGGGATCGCCAGCTGATTCTCATCATGTGATGGCATCAATCTCTTGTCGTCGTTGTCGTGGTGCGAGTAGTGAGCGAGTACTCCAAGACACCCGAGGCTGCACGTCGGCGCCATCGCAATCAGGTTCAACGCGAGATCGTCTCGACCGAGCGCTTCTACGTCATCCATCTGCGCTTCCTCGAGCGGGTTCGTTGGACGCTGCTGGCTCTCTCTCTCGTGGCTCACACTGACGACACAATGCCTGTAGTTATACATGCAACCAATGCTGCAACTGGCCGACAAGCAATCGCCCGAGAATGCGGCCGAGTGTCGGTCGTTGATCTCGACGGTCTTTGGCAATGCGCAGGTGATTCTCGGATACAACGAGGTGTTGCTGTCGGACCTCACGCGAGCCGTCTATCAATGGCCCTACTCGTGCGTGCGCATCGGTGCCATCTTCCACAAGGTACATTGGTGCTCCATTCGAGAGTTCAGCGAGTGAGGCGTTCTCCCTCGCTCTCGTTCTGATTCGGTGGCGCGCGAGAGAGTAGGTCATTCCATTCTTCAAGGAGTACGCCTTGTACGTGAAGAACTACCAAAAGTCGATCGACATTCTGTGCGAGCTCTCGACGCACACCAAGCGCAACCAGACCTCGCCGTATAAGCTCGTCTATCAATGGATGACCGAGATCGAGTCGAGCTCGCGAGCACATCTCAATGGCTTGATGCTGAGCGACCTCCTGATCATGCCCGTCCAGCGAGTGCCTCGCTACGTGCTGTTGCTCGAGGTACCGCGATCTCGCGAATTTCTCGCTCGCTCGCTCCTCGGGAGACTATGCGCTGACACCGCTTCGTTCACTCGGCAGGATCTGTTGAAACATACGCCCGAGGAGCACGTCGATCGGCTGGACCTCGTGAATGCCATCTCGGAGATGCGCTCGGTCGCCAACTACATCAACAAGCAACAGAGCTTCCTCGAGAACCAGAACAAGGTCTGCAAGATCCAGCAGGGCATCAGTGGCGAGTTCCCGAACCTCGTCGAGCCGCATCGATTCTTTGGTACGTGTGGCGGTGGCGGTGGTGGTGGTGGTTGTTGCTGTCAGCGAGCGCTTATCGTCGACGACGACGATGTTCTCTCGATACAGTTCGCGAAGGACCGATCATTCGCATGTCGGATCGAGCACACCAACGCACCATGATTCTCTTCAACGACCTGATTCTCTTTGTGCGCTCGTCCAATATCCTCCGACGCGCGCAAGAGGCCGTACCGACAGCGTTCGCACCCTCGAGCGACATTACGGGTGCCACCGATTCAGAGGGCGAGGCTCTCTCGTATTTGCGCTACTTTGATGGCATCATGAGCCTCTACGGGTATGCTCATCGCTCGAGTCACTGACTGACTGACTGGCTGACTGACTGACTGACTGACTGACTTTGGTTCCTTGGCAGGGCTGTGTTGGATGACATTGTCGAGATCAACAATGCCTTCCGTCTGATCGGACCAGCGAACTCGGGCTCAGTGACGTTGGTTTGCCCATCGGCCGAGGACAAGGCGAGCTGGATGAAGGATATCACGAACGCCATCGCGGGCACGATCGTGAGCGCCGATCCCGACGGCAGCGAGGAGAGCTGGCGCCAGGAGCAGCAATCGGACGCCGAGCAGCCGGCGTCGGCGTCATCGAGCAGCTCGTCGTTGCCGATGGTGGCCGGCGGACGCACGTCGGTGCAGCTCTCGGGGCCGCCGAGTCTCAGCGTGATCGAGACCGATGTGGCGCCGCGGCGGGAGCGCCGCAGTGGCCCGGTGCTGAACCGCAGCAGCCGTTGCTGGCAGGGCTACCTGCTCAAGCAGGAGGGCTCGTTCGTCAAGATCTGGGAGCGCCGCTGGGTGGTGCTGGGCCAGGACGGCACGCTCTTCCTCTACAAGGACAAGGGCAACACGACGCCGCTGCGGTCGCTCAACCTGCCGAGCCTCGTGCTGACGGGCGTGTTCCGCACCTCGGACCGCGCCTTCTACTACCTCAACTTTGACCCCAAGCCCTTCAAGGACGGCATTCTCGAGGGCCTGATGGGCTTCGCAGCCACCAAGGGCGCGCCGATGGCCTCGGTGCAGATTGGCTCGTTCTCGAAAGAGATGATGCAGCTGTGGGTCTACGTGTTCCGCAAGCACCTCAACATCGACCCCGAGTGCCTGCAGAGCACGCAGATGGACTTTTCCAACCCGCCTCCGTCGCTGGTGGTCGACTCGGCCGGTGGAGTCATCTCGGTGCGCAAGGCCGGCGGAGCTGACCACCTGCTCCACCCGATCGACTCGGATGCGTCACTCAAATCGCCCCAGAAGCCACAAGCGTCGCAAGAACAACAACAGCAACAACATCCGGATCTTAACGCTGGCGATGACGACGACGACGAGCCTGATACCACGAGCCAGCCTGCGTCGGCGAGATCAACGCCACAGCGCTCGCCGAGCGTCGTGACAGCGAGTGCCATTGGAGCCGAGCAGCAGATCCTGGTATGTTGTTTGCGTTGCTTCTTGGGAGTATTGCGGTACATCCTCTCACTCAATCATTGTCGGTGCATAGTTTCGAGAGAAGTTCCAGCTCCCAGCAACGGAGAATGTATTGGAATGTACGCGCTCGAGAGAGAGAGAGAGAGAGAGAGCAAGTGCTCATGTGTGGTGCGATATGCAGGGTTCACGTTGGCGTCTGGTGGCTACATCTACATCTCGGAGCAACACGTGTGCTTGGATCTCTTGTTCAAGTCCGAGCGTACAGTCATTCCGATAAGCGAGATTCGCTCGTTGCACAAGGTGCGCTGCCGTATGCGACACGACGCGTACGATTTTGACGCTGACGAATGGCTTGCATACAGCATACGGGCCTCTTTGGAGCTGCGACCGAAGGCCAGATCGAAACGAACGCTGGCAAGGTACGGGTAGCTGCGCCTACCTGGGCTGGGCTGGCGAGCGTTGATGCGACTCACAGGCTACGTGCGTGGCCGCAGATTATCGACCTGTCTGGAATGCTGCGGCGTCGCGATATCTACTCAGCCATCATCGCACAGGCCAAGGCTCTCGGCCACACGATAGCGGTCTTTCGCGATGGTTCTCGCGAGTAGGACCGAACTAGTTGATTGAGCATCAACTCATTCATTCGATATCTATCTCTATCTCTCTCTCTATCTCTATCTATGCTGCTGTGATGATGTTAATACACGATGGTGCATTCGTGATGGAAGGCGGTAAGAACAGTAACACGAGAGCAACATCGAGTCATTGCATCATTCGCTGGCTCGCGCGCGCATCACCCACCACAATGGCCTCCACCTCCAGCTCAGTCGAAGCTACGGCGCACCAAGCAGACACGAACTTTCGCGTCTTGTCGGTACAATCGCACGTAGTGTCGGGCTACGTCGGCAACAAGAGCGCCGTCTTCCCGCTGCAGTTGCACGGCATCGACGTCGACATCATCAACACGGTGCACTTTTCGAACCACACCGGCTACAAGAAGGGCTGGGAGGGCGAGCGGCTCACGGGCGAGCAGCTCGGCAAGCTGGTCGACGGCATGGAGCGCAACGACCTGCTGCATCAGACGCACCTGCTCACGGGCTACATCGGCTCGGCGGCCTCGTTGCGCGCCATCGTGTCGCTGCACCAGCGGCTCAAGCAACGCAACCCGTCGTTGATGTTCGGTAGGTTCTCGGCGAGAGGAGAGGCTGCTGGCGGCGCACGTGCTCATGGCTTCCGTGTATGTGTGGCGCGTGTGCGTGTGCGCGATAGTGTGCGACCCCGTTATGGGCGATGAGGGCAAGCTGTACGTGCCGCAGGAGGTCGTGGACATCTACGCCAGCGCCGTCGTACCGCTGGCAGACCTCATCACGCCCAACCAATTCGAGTGCGAGTACGTATGCTGCTCCTCGCTCGCTCTGGCTCGCTCACAAGACTGACGCTGTAGACCACGCCGCAGACAGCTGACAGGCCTCACGATCGCGAGCGAGAGCGACGCTGCAGCGGCGTGCGATGTGCTGCATGCCAAGGGCGTGGCGACCGTGGTCATCACCAGCATGGTGCTGCCCGGCCGCTCGGATCTCGTGCTGTTCGCAAGCGATACGCGATCTCGAGCTGAGCCAGGTACCAACGCCTACGTCAACGTCGATTACGCGTGCATCGCTCATACCTGACGCCTTGTTTGCTTGACTCGCGTTGTTTGATTCGTGTTGTTTGACTCGCAGTACGCTTCACGATCGCCATTCCGAAGATGGACAAGTACTTTACAGGCACCGGCGATCTCTTCACTGCGCTGCTGCTGGCGCATCTCTGTCACGACCCTGACTCGCTGGCGGCCGTGTGCGAGCGCGCCGTGTCGGCCATCCTGGCCGTATTGGCGCGAACGGCAGCAGCGGGCTCGTGGGAGCTGCGGCTGATTCAGAGCAAGCGCGACATTGAGCAACCAGTGATCACGGTGCATGCCGAACCGTGGTCGCCGTCGACTGGCAGCGAATGAAGCAAGTCAATCACTCGCTCACAGCCGTACAGCGCGGCGGGTGCTCACCTACAGCGCGAACAGAACGAGCGAGCAGAGCGAGATTGTTGTCGTTTTTGTGTCGCCAGCATCCAGCGATTCGCTTTGGGCGTGGATCTACGGAACCACCAGCGCGCGGCTACCAACCTGCTGCCTCTCGTGAGCGACCGACCTTGCGCCTCTCGAGCTGCTGCTCCCGATGGCGTTGGCCACGATTGCCGCCGTGCGCCAGGAGGAGACGAAGGTGGCGAGCGCGCGCGAGCGAGATATTCTGCCTGCCTACACGGGGAATTGCGAGTGGAAAGGCGCGTGTAGTGTGCAATAGCGGAGATTCTGTGTTATCAGAAGCAGTGATGCCGCTTTCGGTATTTGGGTGGCGGCCTTGCGGGCGAACCACCGTCTTCTCTCTCTCTCTCTCGCGCGCTCTATCGTTGTTGTCTCGTTCCTGTCTATCTCGCCTCGCCCTCTCTGGCTGTCTTGGGCTCCCTTTGGTCGCCAGAGTTCGAGGGGAGGGAGCGAGAGAGAGAGAGAGAGAGAGAGAGAAGATGGCGTTGAACGAGGCGTGGGCGCTTCGCGCTGCGTGGCGGGCTGGCGGTGTCGATGGCGTTGCCTCGTTGCTCGAGTTGCGCTTGTGCGACAGCGCGTTCGAGCAGCGCACGACGCAGTGGCTGTGCGAGTTGATCGACGCTGAGGTACAGTGCGCGCGTTGGGCGTACTATCGTCGCGTCGTCGTGTTGTTGTCGTCTCGTGTCGAACCACCGCGGCCGCTGATTTGAACGCGAGTTGCACGCAGGTCGCCAAGAGTAACGACCCCAACACGCTGCTGCGCGAGGACAGCGAGGCCACGGCCGCCTTGTCGGCCTTCCTGCGACTGGCACTCCAAGGCCCAACGATCTCGCTGGCGCTCCAGGCGTGGTTCGAGGAGCTGTCGCGCGTGCCGTTCGATTCGCTCACGCTCGACGCCAACGCGCGCAAGGGCGCCGAGACTCTTGTACGTCGCGTGCGGTCGGTGCCTCAGTTGCTGCTGGGGCTGTTGTGGGGGCACTGCGCGCAGTCAAGCAATCGCAAGCAGGCAGCATCAGGCAGCAGGCAGCAGCATCAGGCAGCAGCAGCAGGCAGCAGCATCCAATTTATCTGTGCCCTATACCACTCGAGCCTATTTACTCGTGTTTGGCTCTTTGGTCGCGAAATATCACAAAGCCGCAGCGGCGGCACGAACGAGCGCGATGGAGACGGCAATCATTGCGACGACCACAATACTGACCAACCGACCCGCTCTCTCTCTCTCTCTCTCTCTCTCTCTCTCTCTCTCTCGCGGCACGGCACGCCACAGGCACAAAACGTTCAAAACCTCGAATGCGTATGTCTCCAGCTGCTCAATTCCTTGCGTACGTTGGCGCTCGAGCTGCCCGAGCAAGTGCGAGTCGTGCTGCAGCACGTCAAACTCGCCGTGCGCAACAAGACCTACGCCACCAAGGAGCAAGACCACCACCACGACATGCAGGCGCTGAGCCTCACGGCCGTGAGCAATGTGTTCGTGTTCCGCGCCCTCGGAATCGTCTTCTCGCAGCCGCTCTCGGTCCTGAGCCCGTGCTCGCTCAACGACCACCTGCTGACGCAGCCGCTCGCCCGCCAGCCTGCGACCGACGAGCTGACGCGCAAGCTCTCGCTCGTTAGTCGAGTGCTGCAATGCCTGGCGCTCGGCGACAAGCTCAAGCGCACGCATCCACTGGCGCCCTTGAACGCCTTCCTGGCCGCGTACAACACGACGTTTCGCGACCTGCTCGAGCGCCTCTCGACTGCTGCAGCGCCGCCGCCGTCCTCCTTGTCCGATGGTGCCGCGGAATGCGCCGCGCAATCGTGGTGGCGCAGTGCGACCGTGCTCCCAGCCGAGAGCGTGCGAGCTCGGCAGCTTCGCGCCGCCAAGCGCCTGCGCCAGTGGTTTCCCATCAACGTGGCAGCGAGCGCCACCGACGACACCGACGACGCCGACGGCTCTCGACTCGCGTTTACCGAGGCGCTGTCGTCGTACACCGAGGCGGCACACGAGCGCTCGAGCGTAACTCTACTTCCGATGCCGATCGAATCGTGGAGCTCGCACTCGAGCCGGTCGTTTGGTCGCGTGGCGTGGGAGCGCTTCGTGGTGCCGAACCTGCAATCGGCCAAGGACGACCTGGCGTTCTCGTTCGTGCGCGCCACCAACTACGACCACTACCTCACGGCCAACGTCGTTGGTATCTGGTTCCACGCCGTGTCGCTGGTGCTCGGCGGCGTCCGAGCGCCGGACGACGACCAGCTGCCCGAATCGGCGCGGCAGTTGGCACTCGCCGGCATCAAGCCGACGCACTACTGGCAGCTCGCGCACCTGATGACGCAAACGCTCTCGCGCGTCGTGCGCGATGCGAGCAACGCCGGTTCGTTTGACAGCGCCAGCGTCACGAGTTGGTCGCAGCTCGAGAGCATGCTGGTCGAGCAAACGCTCTCGGTGGCCGTGTTCGAGAGCGCCTGGAGCATGAGCGACGCCTTCGTCGAGTCGCTTCTGTCGCCCGAGGACGTGGCGCTGGTGCAGAACTCGTGGCGCACGACCGTGGCGGCCGTCGGCCACAACGCCGGCCCGGCCTTCTACGAGCTTCTGTTCACGACGGCGCCGGCCGTCATTCCCTTGTTCGAGAGCGTCGACATGGACGCGCAGTCCAAGCACCTGATCTCGATCCTCTCGGCCGTGGTCGAGGGCGCCCACAACCTGCCGCACTTCTCGGGTGCCGTCGCGAGTCTCGGTCGGCGGCACATCAAGTACGGCTCGCTGCCCGAGCACTTTGGCCCGGTCGGCAGCGTGCTGCTCAAGCTGCTCGGCAGCGTCATGCAAGACCAATGGACCGATCGCCTGCAGCGCGCGTGGCTGCATCTCTACAGCCACGTGTCGGCCATGATGATCGCCGCCATGAACCGCGTGCTGGAGCCGATCGCCGCCGAGCAGCGCTTCCTCGAGATGCTGGACTCGGAGCGCCTGCTGCTCTCGGTCAGGTCGGCCGGCTCGTCGCTCACGGCGCGCATTCAGCACATGAAATCGCTCGTGGCGGCGTCGAGCTTCGCGTACTCGCACTCGAACAGCGAGGTCGTGTGCGGAACGCGGCTCGCGTGGCGCAACTCGCGCATCGGCCCGTTGCGCGGCCTTGAGTGGCGCAACGTGCTTGTCAAGCCGTTTTGCGACTGTGTGCACGCCACAACCATGGTCGACAAGCTGCTCTCGGCCTCGATGCTCGTGCGCTCGAATGCCGCCGCTCCTGCCTCGGCGACCACCGCTGCTGGCGGATCCGGAAGCTCTCTCTCGTCACCAGCCCGATCGCCGTCATCTTCCTCGCTGCTGCAGCCGGCCTGGCTCCAGTCACTCAACACCATCACGCAGGTGGCCGTCGTGTTTGCGCCGGCACCGATCGGCAGCGCTCTCGCGCACGAATCGCGCGGAACTCGCATCTGGAATCCAAGCTTCGTTGCGCATGCCGGCTACCAAGCCTCGCCGTCGTCGCCGGTTCTCGGTGATGCCGCCAACCTGCAACTCACCGAAACGTGCATCGAATACGGCTGGCAGCCTCCAGCCGTTCGATCGCCGACCGACGTGCTGCCGCTGTGCCTCGAGTACTTTGACCTCGTCACCAACAGCCGCCGCATCACGCTGCAGCCGATTCCGAGTGCGCCGCAGGTGCACTTGCGCCACCCCGAGTTCGCCGCCGTCGGCGAGCTCGAGATTCACTGGCCATGGAACAACGTGCGCACCGACCAGCAGCTGCGCATCGGAGGCCTCGTGTATCCGGCGACCGCCATCGTCGTGCCGTGGAAGGTGTCCGAGATCGTGTCGGCACTGCTGAGCACAAGGCGCTACAACATGGCGCTGCCGTTCGCCAAGGCTTGTGGCATCTCGCCGAGCGCGCTCGCGACCGAGAGCTCGGCGCGCCATCAGCTGTACCTCGAGCTCCGTCGTGCCATCCAGTACACGTTCGCCGCCGAGTCGATCGTGCTCCTCGAGGACCTCGAGATCGAGGCCAAGATGCGTTCTCGCCTGGGCCTCGTTGCCGAGGGCTCGGCGGAGCTCGGAGACTCGACCACCTCGTCGGCCGACCTGTGTGCCTTCGAGAACACGCCTTCGACCTGGAAGTGGCGTCTGGTCGACTCCCTCGCGCAACCCGCGCCTGCCATGTCCGAGCAAGCCACCGCCGATGAACGAGGCAGCGTCTCCACCACACACAAATCGCGCTCTCCGTCGTTGCGCCCGAGCTCGCCTTCGAAGAGGGGCGGCTCGAGTGGCGCCGCATCCGGCCGCGTGTTGGTGCTCTTCGGCTCGGAGCGTGGCACCACCGAGCGCCATGCGCGCAAGCTCTTGGCACTCCTCGGACTCGAGCGCACGCGGCTCATGTCGCTCGATCAGTTCATTTCGACGCACACGCTGGCGGAGCTCGAGAACTACACCTTGGTCGTGTTCGTCGTGTGCTCGTTCGTCGCCGGTTCGCCGACCACCAACGCGCAGCTCTTCTCGCGCTCGATCAACGAGCTGCTCGAGGCCTCAGCCTCCGCCAAGACGCAGCCGCTCAAGGCCGTGCGATACACCGTCTTCGGCTTTGGCAGCATGATGTTCGAGAACACCTATTGCGCCTTCTCTCGCTCGCTCAACAAGACGCTCGCGCGCCTCGGAGCCGTCGAGATGCTGGCGTACGCCGAGGCCGACACCATCAACAACGAAAAGGCGCTCGCCGCCTGGCACGAATGGACGGCGGCGCTCGTGGCGCTGGTCGAGAAGCTGGCCGCAACGCTCGCACTCTCGCGATCTCCAGCCTCTGCCAGGCGCTCGTCCTCGAGCTCCTCCACCAAGCAAGCCGCTCGCTCGCTGGCCCGAATGTCTCTGTCCACCTCGTCATCCTCGTTGCCCACCGTGGCTCCGGCCGCCAGCAAGACCAAGTCCTCCAAGAGCCTCGTCGAGTTTTCGCGCTCTCGCTCGGGCCGTCGCAACTCGCTGATGGACCTGCTGTCCGGCACGCAGGAGACCTTCTCGTACATCAAGGCCACTGCTTCACCGCCTTCTGTCACTGGTCAAGTATCGAACTCCCGCTCGAACGAGAGTGTCTCCGGTGAGGCTCGCTCTTCGACCTCGAGTTCCGGTTCGAACACGAGTCCACGCTCAAGCAGCAGCTCGATCGAGCGGCTAGCCACGCTGTCGCCGACTCAGCAGCAGCAACCTGAGCAGCAAGCATCTCCGTCCCTCCTCGGCTCGTCGGGCGTTCCAGCAGCCACTGATACCGAGAATTCGAGCGGCGTCCTCGAGGACGAGAGCATGGAGGATGCGGGCTTCTCGCTTCCGGCCGCATCCTCTGCCTCTGCCGAGAGCGACGTAGCGCCCGAGTGGTCGCGTACGCAGCCATTCGAAGCGACCGTGCTCAAAAACCGCTGCCTCGAGCCCGGCGAAGCGGACGGCACCCGAGCTGTGCACCTGCTGACGCTCGACCTGGCCAACTCGGAGATTGAATTCGCGGTCGGCGACTACCTGGTGGTGCTGCCCGAGAACGCGCCAGACGTCGTACAACGGCTCGCAGCACGCCTCGGACTCGAGCTCTCCGACAGCATCCTGCAGATCTCGAACGCCACCAAGCCGGGAAGGAATCACAACCGCTCCTCCGGCAGCTCCTCGACACCGCGATCGAGGTCCAACTTGCTTGGCCTCTTGGAGGACGAGACGAATTCGGGTGAGACCATGTCGGTAGCCGAGTTCCTGGCGAGCCGCATCGACCTCCAACTCGATCCGGTCACGGCACCAGAGTTGCTCGAGGTGCTTGTTTCGTACGCCACCAAGACCGAGGAGCGCGAGCAGCTCGAGGCCTTAGCCAAGGGCAAGAAGCTCAAGAGCAGCAGCACCAGCAGCTCGTCGTCGGCTTCTTCTTCTCGATCCAAGAGCAAGAGCAAGAGCAAGTCCAAGGACACCGATAAGACACCGAGCACCGAACCAGGTGCTGTCGAACGCACGGCACTGAGCGACTACTACACTGTGCTGGAGGTGCTCGAGGCCTACCAGAGCATCGAGTGCCCGCTGTCGGTCCTCTTCACCATTCTGCCGGCCCCGCTGCCGCGCTACTACTCGATTTGCTCGACACCGCTCGAGGACTCGACGCAGGCTCAGATCCTGGTCTCGGTGGCGACCGTGTTCTCGCGCGACTGGAGCTCGGTCATTGGCAGCGGCTTGTGCTCGAGCTTCCTGGCGTCGCGCAAGCCGGGCGACCGCGTGCTGCTCTACTGGCGCCGCTCGATGCTGCCGCTGCCGGACCTGCGCGCGACGACGCCCGTCGTGCTGTGCGCGGCCGGCACCGGCGTGTCGCCGTTTTACGGCGTGCTGCGTGAGATGGAGCTGCTGGCGCGCCAGTCGCCCGACGACTCGAGCGCGCTGGCGGCACGCCAGATTTCGCTCATTTACGGCTGCCGTGCGGCGAACGGCACCTACTGGGCCGCTCCGCTGCTGCAGCCGTTGCAGAATAGCGGCCCGCTGTCGCGCCTGACGTGCGCCTTCTCGCGCGGCTCCCCGACATCGCCACAGTACGTGCAGGACGTGATCACACGCGAGGCGGCGTGGATCTACGAGCAGCTGCACCACTACAAGGGCACCTTCTACTTTTGCGGCGACTCTCGCATCGAGGCCAGCGTGCGGAACGCACTGATCGGCGTCTGGGAGACGCAGGGCAAGCTGACGCGCCCCGAGGCCGTGCACGAATTCGAGACGCTGCGTGCCGAGCAGCGCTACGTGATCGACATCTGGGGAGCGCAGGTCGGCGTGGCACCGGCCGACACCATGCACCAGGGCTTCATTACGCGTGCCACCTCGTGGTTGCGCAAACGCGGCAAGGGCTAGCTCCAATGGCGTGCTTGTATGATTGATTGATTGTTTGTTTGGTACTTGTAAGAATAATGAACTGCCAGCCATAGCAATACGCCAAGCTCCTCGAGTAGGGTCAGTGAGGTCAGAGAGGTTGGTGAGGTTGGAGAGGTCCATTCGTTCGTTGCTGCATCACGCCAACAACACCGCACACTCGTACCAACCAATCTAGCCATCTATCCATCCATCTGTCTATCTCTATCACTCAACCAGCGTCTACCTCCTACGATTACAGAGTGGTATTCACTGGCGTGTGGCGTGGTTGGTCGGGCATCATCCTGATGCCACAGTGAGTCGCAGCCATACCACACTCACTCGCTCGCACACGAACGCTGCCTGCTTCTCTCGCGCGTGTCTGTGCGGCTGGGTCTTGCTGCATCGACCAGCGACAGCCCTCTCTCTCTCTCTGCAAACCCCCACATACCCACGCACGCACACATATGTTGGGCTACACCGAGAGCAACGACAGTGACTCGGATTCCGGCGACTCGTCGGATCATGCTACGGTAGCGAGCTTGCTCTCCAGCAGCGAGCGAGACATCGCCACCGAGTGCTCGGGTACGCGACGACACGACCTTGCGCCTCGAGCTGCGCCCCGACCTAACGTCCCTCGTGGTACCGCTACCTCGCGTGATTGAGCTCAGAGTGGAACGAGAGGTTCCAGCTGCTGGTCGAGCGTACGATCGCGAGCGGCACCGATGCCTCGGGCGCCACGCAGCACTACGAGCTCTCGCTCGCGCTGCGACAGCTGTGCTTCAGCTTCGCGCAGGCGGCCGCCGAGATCGGCGCGCAGATCATTCGAGAGAAGTATCTCCCTGATGATCTACGCACCATCAAGCCCGTGACGCAGGCAGTCGGTGGCATTGCTGGCGGCGAGAAGTACAAGTACCGCGGCATCTTCTTCAAGGTACCGTCGCGCGCCCCGTGCTGCTCGCTCGCGACGCGAAGGCGCCGTCGTTGATGCCTCGTCGCGATCGCTCCATCGTGTACAGTTCCCATTCGACAAGTTCAATCTGTATGGAGGAGATGAGTTCTCGTACAAGACTGCTGAGGTACGCGCGAGTGTGCGAGCCACCACGTCGACGATGTCGATGGCGTCGTCGTCGTCTAACTCGCTCGATGGACGCGACAGCATGAGCTGAAGGCTTGCATGGCGATACTCGACTGCCGCGTCTCGGGACTCTATGTGCCATTGATGGCCATCGTCAACTATCGCGGCTTCTCGTTGATTGCGCAGTCTCATCTACCGGTCAATTGCAACACGGTCATCAGTGGCACGTATCCTCGAGCGACTGCAGCTGCTGCATCGACTCGTGCGAGGCTAACCTCGAGCTCCGTGCTCAGGAACGGCCGATGGTGGAGCTACGGTTCATGCGTCGGACGACTTATTTAATGAGAAGATGAAGGTCGGTACTGACGCCGCTCGAGCGAGCATTGGTGCGGCGCATTCGATGATGAACTGAACGCTCGAATGCGTGTATCTCGATGTAGTTGGTTGCTGGATTGCTGCAATTGAAGCCGCACGTCGTGTGGGACAAGAGCAAGACGCACACGACCACCTTGTATGGCCCGGCCGATCTCGAAGGCCATCTGGGACTCGACGGGCGCTACTACGTGCTGGATTGCGCTCGCTTGTTCCCGCCCGTCACTCCGATGCTTGGGTACGATGGCGGCGGCAGCGGCGGCGTCGAGTGTCTGTCGCCGTCGCGCGCGCTCTTGATGGCTCACGCTCCCGCGACCTGGCGCGCTGCAGGCTCAAGTCAGCGAACCTGTACCGCTTGTTCCGGCCCGAGTTCCTCAAGCTCAATCCCGTGCCGCTGTCGTCGGACGCCTTCTCGCAGTTCGGCAAGGATGCCATCTCGCGAGTGCACAACGACGAGGTGCGCGCTGCCACGACGCGCCTGGAGCTCGAGTGCATTCCGGCCTTCGCGGCACACCTCGACCGCCGCTCCAAGATCTCGTCGTCCGAGGGCGGCGCCAATCCGTTCGACAACCTCGGCGGCAATGGCGACGCAGCGATCGCGGCACCGTTCAAGCCCGTGCTGCAGGAGGAGCTCTCGCAGCTGATCGCCGACATGCACCTGCACGGCATCAACTGCCGCTATCTGCTCTTGATTCTGCGCCACGTCACGGTGCCGTACAGCCGCGTGTTGATCATCACCGAGGTGGTGGCGCGGCTGTGCAAGAACCGCATTCGAGCCGAGTGGCGCCGGTATGTGTGGCGAGCGCCTCCTCCTCACTCTACAGCGATGGCAGCCATCTCACCTGCACCTCGCGCGTAGAATCGGTGGAGAGAGCCGTCCCGACACGGTGCAAGCATGTAACGACGACGAGATCTACATTGACGCCACGGTGCGAGTGCTGAACCACATCTTGGGCAACACCGACAGCTCGCGGCGCTTCTGGGCCGAGGAGCTGCCGGCACAGATCGCCATGGTGCCGCTGTTCCAAATCGACCCAACGCCCGTCGCGAGGTCGGCCGAGCGTGAGCTATCTCCGCGCGAATTGGCACAAGCTGCGAACGCCACGCGCTCCAGCAGCGAGAATGGCAGCTACACGACCACGCCGGCTCCTGCCGCAGCGACTGCCAGCCATCGCGTGTCGGACGACAAGCAGCTGTCGTTCTTGCACTTGCTGCGCAACATGCGGCCTCATGTCGATGCGACGGCCTTGCTGTTCCGCTTGCAGGAGATTCTCGGCGTGTGCTTCTCGTTCGCGCCATTTTGTGAGTCTACCGTACGTACACTTAGCTCTCGCGATCGCGAATGGCGGCTCATTGCTCGAATGCGACCTCGTCCAGACTGCCGAGCTGACGAACATCAATTTGTCGGAGCTCCTTACGCAAGCACAGCCCTTCACACGCACGCACATCTCCAAGATCAATCCCAAGATCAAGCACATTAACCGCATCTCGTTCGAGGAGGCGACGGCACTCTCTCGCTTGGCGGCCGAGAATCCGAGCCGCGCCAACGAGTTGTACGAGCAGGCGAACGCCAAGTACAAGGCCACGATCGAAATCAAGCCCAACGACTTTCGCGCATACTACAACTGGGTACGACGCGACTCGACGCGACACAGGACTCGACTCGTGTGTGGTTGCTCACCCCAGCTCGTCTGCTCGCAGGGTCTCTCGCTGTCGATGCAAGCACTTCATGTTCACAAGCGGCAGTTGGAGGAGTTGAGCCACCCTCGACGCCGAGCACGCAAGAGTGGCTTGTGTTCGGTCGAGGTGCAGCGGCTCTTCGAGGAGGCGGGCAAGAAATACGAGAACGCGCTCATCATCAATCCGCGCGACAAACGCGCCTACTACATGTGGGCCAACATGCTGATCCAGCAAGCGCATTCGATCACCCCTTCGCGACTGGTTCACATTATGCTGATGCGCCAGGTACCGATCGACATGGCGCTGCACTCGTGCGGCGGTAGTGGCTGCATAATAACGTGCGTGTGTCCATCGCTGCAGGCGTGTGCCAAGTACGAAGCGGCACTCGAGGCTCCCGACGGTGCCAACGACTACTCCATATTGTACAACAGCAGTCTGGCATGTCTGCATCTCGCCACGATTCTCTCGTCCAAGAAGAAGAAGAAGAAGAAGCACGGCCGACGGAAGGACGGCGACGAGCAGGACCAAGAGGTCTTTGAGCTCCTGCACCAAGCCGAGCGACGTCTGCAGCGTGCCGCAGAGATTCGAATACAATCGGTCGATGCGCTGCACAACCTCGCCGTCACGCAAGCAAAGATTGTACGTCACAGTGGCGTGCCACAGGAAGGGAGGAGGTACAAGCGTGATAGCTGACAACTCGACCAATCAATCTTTCCAGGCACGATTACAAAGCGACGAGCGAGTGCGTGATCAAGTGTACCAAACGTGTTACGAGACGTACTCGTTGGCGTACGAGACGTGCCGTATGCGTGGCACGGCGTCGTCGGAATCGGCGCACAAGATCCTCTTCGATTGGGGCAACGCCTACTATCGCCACGCGTCGTGTCTGCTGCAGGAGCGAACGCGCACGAAGCCCGACGACATTTCGAGCATTCTCGAGAGCGAGGGATCACACGCGCCGCTGACCGACTCGGCTGAGCGGTGCTACAACACGGCGTTCGAGCTGCTGCTCCAAGCGGCCGAGCACTACCGCGCCGCGGTCGAGAGCAAGCCCGACTTCTTGGTGGCGTTCATCAACCACGGCCACACGCTCAAGTCCATGCTGCTGTGCAAGCACCGCACCGACGAGCACCAGCATTCGTTCGTGCGCCACGCTCGTGTGTTCCTGCAGCAGTTCCAGGACTTCATCTCGATGCTCAGTACGTGTGCCACAGCCAAATGCACTCTCGCGCACGCGCTCACCTGGCACGTCACATTGCATGATACAGTCTTGCATCCTGAACTCAAGGAAACCGCCAGCCTCACGCTGATTGCACTTCGCGATGCCGGCGAGGAGGACCTCTCGAAGCACGCACGCACGCTGCTGCTGTCGCTCGTCAACCACTCTCATGTGCAGGTGTCGATAGACGTGCACATGCAGCCACTGAATCGTAGCAACAGGGCCACGGCTGATGGCGCTGCATATCGCCGAGCGGGCGAGTCGCGCATCCGAGGCTCGGCCACGTCGTCAAACCTGCGAGCCGAGTACTCGGAGCCGGGAGACTCGCTACTCAAGGACATGACGACGCCCGAGCGCGAGGGTGAGCTCGACGACTCGCCGGCCTTGTCGGGCCGAGTGCGGCCCAGCGTCTCGAGCGGCAGCGCCTCGGACACCTCAACGGGCATGCGTCCGCGCTCGTGCTCGTCGCCGCTGCACGTCGTCAAGAGCGAGCCGGCGGGCATCACGTCGCCGCGCGAGGACTCGCTGGCTCCGCCACACGTGTCGATGGCGTACGGCAACGCGACGACGCCTCGAGGCGGCAAGCGGAGCAGCATCGCCAAGGGCCTGACGACGATCGGGCGATGGTTCAAAACACAGCTGAGTAACAGCGCGCCGGGAGCCAATCGCAAAGCGGGTACCAACAGCCGTGGCGCACCGATCGCTCGCACGGACTCGGTGCCGGTGATGCTGTGCGCCAGCGATAGCGACCCCGATCCGTTTAGCGACGTGCTCGACACGCCGGACGTCGAGGTCGAGCCGTCTCTGTCACCGTCGCCAGGGCTGCCGGACGAGCGCAACGTCGTCGGGTTCATGAAGATACCGCTCGAATGGAGCGAGGGCGCCATCTTCTATCCGCCCGAGTGTGCGATTCCGATCTCGTCCTCGAGCTTCCGCTCGGTGCGCAAGATCTACGAGCACCACGTGACGACTCGCGTGCTGGTGCGCTTCAAGCACGGGCGCGCGAACAACATGCCAGCGACGGCCGAGTTCCGCAAGCCGTCGAGCCTCACGGCCGAGAGCACCATGAGCTCGAGCTCGAGTTCGAACACCAAGAAACAAGCCAGCGGCCACAGCGGTGACGGCGACGATGACGACGACAACAGCATCGGCGGCGGCAGCAGGAGCCGCAAGCAATATCTGCTGCTGCAGACGACGCCCGTCTCGCAGTACGCCACCGAGGCCAACGCCTTGGTGGTGGCGTGGCACCCGTTCCTGGCGCCGCTGCGCTTCGCCTTCCAGCACTCGCGGCGGCTGTACATGATGTACGACCTGGCGAACTGCTGCTTGTTCAGCGACTTTCAGCGCCGCGTGCGGCCGACGCCCGGCGACCTGCGGCTCTTCCTGGCGCAGCTGCTGCTGGCGCTCGAGCACGCCGAGCAGGCCGGCATCTGCAGCCAGTGCTTCGAGCCGAACGACGTCTACGTGCATCGCAACGGCCACGTGGTGCTGATTCCGGGCTCGGGCCTCACCAAGACCAACGACCCGCTCTGCGACGCCAAGGCGCACGCGATCCAGTTCTCGAACTTTGCGTACGTGGCGCCCGAGATGGCCAGCACGTCGGTGGCGAGCGCCTCGGAGCCGCACGCGAGCGGCGTCTGGTGGGGCTTCGGCGTCTTTGCGTACGAGCTGCTGGCCGGCTCGCCGCTGGTGCCCGACGACGACTACCCCAAGCTCTTCCAGCTGGTGGCCGACGCGCCGCGCTCGATCGACTTTCCGAGCTCGCTCTCAGCGAGTGAAGTCGGCTTCCTGTCGGCGCTGCTGTGCCGCGACCCGCGACAGCGCGCCACGCCGAAGCAGCTCAAGGGCCTCGAGTACTTTGCCAGCATTCCGTGGCGGCAGCTCACCGACCACACGGCGCACCCGATGCTGCCCGAGTGCCTCCGCGAGGGCACGCTGCCAATCACCACGCTCAGGGACAATGCGCTACGCCATGCGCGCAACGACTCGACCGGCTCGAGCTACGACAGCGACTCGAGCATCGACGGCTCGACGTCGGCTCCGCTGTTCGACACCGTCATGGGCCCGTTCATTCCCGACAACTGGGCGGGTCAAACGCGCGTTCTCGAGCCGCCAGTCTTGGGCAACCAATGAGCCAGCTACGCGCCAACCTCGAGATGCTTCTGCTGTTCAAATTGTATGCTCTCTCCTCCTCTTCCATGTGCTCACGCTCTCTATGTATCAATCAAGTTTTCTATCGGCCTTGAACATTGAATGCTGGTTGTCGGTGCGTTATTTGTTGCTATTCATTTGTGTAATCCGCCTATTGCGAGTCGTCTCTTCTCGCTGGCTCGTTCTGGTACTCCATCGGAAGGCCACTGCGTCCCTCGGTCGCGAGTACTACCGGTGTCTCGCCCGCACGAACCTCCAATCCCTGCACACGAGCGGTAAGCTGAGCGCCCAACCAAGGCTGAGCGTATCTTCGTGTGTGTACCTTCCACTCTCGTTGCGAGAGCGCCACCGCCAACGAGCCGAACGACTCGACGATTTGTGTGGCAGAATTCAGCACCGATAGGTCCAGGGCGCCGCTGGCATGACCGGTGGCGGCGCTGGCGTTGGCAGCCAGGAACTTGTGGTTGGGCACCAAGCGGCCGGTCGTCAGCGAGAAGCGCATCTCCTCTTCCTCCTCATCAGGCACGGCGCTTGCTTGCTCGGCTGGCATCAGGTACTGCTCTGTTGTTGGGCGTTCTTTCTCGGGCGCAGCGGTCTGGCAGAGAGTGGCGGCGGGGAGGTCAATCAATGTCAGGTGTCGAGCTAGACCACAATCTCGAGCGCCAGTCGTACCGACAGGCCTTGGAAGACGTCTCGAAAGTCGGTTGTGTACTCTCCTGTCCATTCTTTGCCGCTGTGGTCAGGAGCAAGCGAGGTGAGTGAGCGAGAGTGAGCGAGTAGCAATGTGTGGTAGCGACGACATACGGCGCCAACGCCAGCTCCAACTCGAACGGCGTCACGATCGGCTTGTAGAGATCCCTGCTGTCGATCATCGAGTTCAACGGGCACGCAACCACTGCCACCGATCGAACCGCATCGCGAGCTCATTCCGTGAGTCGAACCGAGGTAGCAGCGCCATCGACTGTGCTGTTTGGCACGTACACACGAACACGTCAATGTCGGCAAAGTTCGCGAGCTTGGCCGGATTGAGCTTGCCGATCGCGAGCGTGTAGTCCTTCTTGCCGGCGCGGCGGATCATGGCACGCAGTCTGGCAATGGCGTCGAGATAGCCGGCTGTGGCTAGTGTGCCGGCGAGTATCCCGATCGTCTGAGCGTCCTTGGCCTTCTGCACGAGAAAGTACCGGCGCTGCAGCTTGCGGCTTGTGGCAAGCGAACCTGCTCACGCGGCATCGAGTGAGCGCTTGCTCGAGAAGCGAGAGGATCGAGCGGTGCGCGTACACTGGCGAGTCTGTCGCGTGCTTGGATTGTAGGAGTAGACCTGCATTCATTCAGCGCGGGTCAATCGAGTGTGCCGTTCGAGCGGGGTCGCCGACCAACGAACCTGACACTGATTCAAACGAACGAGCAGCGCATCGAACGTGTCGCTCTCGGTCGCTCCAATCCACACGAGCTGCGTGTCGTCATGGTTGTTATGCACGAGATCCGGCGCCAGTACGCGACCGAATAGCGTTGAGGAGCTCGTCTCGTTGTTCGAATCCGTGCTGAGGTTGTGGTTGGGTATCGCGAGCTCGGCCACATGGATCGAGCGAGCGGCGCCATCAGTCACGTTGGTTGCGGCATCGAATCGTCTCTGCGCTTCGCCGTGAGCCAGAGCATGGTGGCAAGCCTCGTCGTAGAAGACCAAGGTCGAGCGTTTGGTGCGGTCGATCGTGTCCAGTATGCTCTTGACGCAGTGATCGAGATCGAGCTCCAGACGGCCAAACACGTAGAACGACGGTAGTCGCGAGGTCCTGTGATTCGCGGCCGTGAGAACGTAATGGTGCAGCAGCAGCACGAGCACACACACACTCGATCATACTTGGTGAGACATGCTGGACCGTAGTGGACGATGCAGTCTGCGTTCCAGTGACTCGCTGCGACCTCGTCGATGCAGCAAGCGTGATACGAGGTGTCGGCCAGTATCGATGACACGACCTCGTGGCCGGCGTGATGCTGCGCGAGATATCGGTGCAGCTGTGTCTGTACTCGCGTCGCTGCTCCTAGCCACGCATCAGGGAATTGGAGTGCGACCTAGAGGCATCGCTGGTGAGTCGCAGAGCCGGTGGTGGCGTCGAGCGATCTATCGTACGCGATGGAGCTGGTGCTCGACCAGCCACTGGCTCGTAGCAGCGATCGAGAAGAACAGCTCGAAGGCGCTGTCTGGCTCGGCAGGCCAGCTCCTCACTGTGGCATCGGTGGTGCACGAGTCGGCCTCACGAGCGAGCAGCTCTTGTTCGTTGGTGCTCGAGAACG
>Ga0209935_1001213_pt1 | contig 43893 bp, 42 predicted proteins | sample ThiBio_1000_plan_2_FD_183958 | JGI IMG/M metagenome (GOLD analysis project Ga0209935, IMG submission 183958) | Wastewater bioreactor microbial communities from Cape Town, South Africa - Thiocy_cont_1000_plan (SPAdes) | ecosystem: Engineered > Bioreactor > Thiocyanate-remediating >... | reverse complement strand
AATTCGTACAGCTAACTGAAATGTTTTCTATACATGAGAAATTCATAAGTACAATTTGTGGTGGTGGGGCTCAAAGGATCGGTGGTGGGGCTGAGCCCAACCTGGCCCCCCCCTGGCTACGCCACTAATGTTGTCATAATAAACCAAAGCTATGCAAAAAGCGATTTTTTGGAACAATTGATGAATGCCGCCGCTGCAGCCGCTGATGATGAAGATTTTCTTGGAGAGAAACGAGCTACATACGTTGGTAATTAGAATCTTTTATAGAGTTTCTTCTTTATTTATTTATTTTTACATAGCTCTTAAGACAGTCGCTAGATGTACATCGATTATTCAAGGTAAAGACTATTTAGGTGGTGATATGGATGTAAATCAACCGGCACAAGTACGTTCTCCTGCTGCTTGTGCTGCATTATGTGAAGAATATCCAAATTGTAATTATTGGACACTCGATACAAGAAACGGTAATTGTTTTATCAAAACCAAACAACCTGCGACCCTTCAAACTCTATCATTCACATATACTGGTGCTTGCACTAAAAGTCCATAAATCATTTTTTTCTATCAGTATCAATATCCAGTTTAAAAAGACATTTTCTATTTACTCATTAGTATTAACCCAATTAGTATTTCCTCTTTTAATGTCATATTTATCATATTAGCAATAAAATTTTAAGGATATCATGCATCTCAAACTAGAATATGAATTTGAATTCGAGTTTCAAGTTCGACATCACTACTCTTGAAGTCAACACAAGAAGAAAAATAAAGTGCAGAAGTTCTCTTATGACGATATTTTTTTTTCTATTGATGAAAGAAACATTAAAAAATCGATTGCTTCGTAGGATGAAATATTAGTCATACAGATGAATGCATATTCTCTTTCACAATAATTCAAACGACGAAGTAACAAATGTTAACAATTGATACCAATTCTCCGCTTCTTTCATTCGATATTGCAGAAGAAATTGAAATCTTGAACTACGACGTTGAGTTAATATTTCATTTCGTTCCAAATCTAACAGGTATCTGTCTACTTTTGAAACGAGCCAGCCGTGTGTTTCAAGTAGCTAAAAAGTTTATTGAAGCACAAGGTAAAACATTAGAAAAAGTAATTCTCAGCTCATCCCCACATGTTAATCATATTATATGGGACAAGAGCAAGAGGATATGATTTATCTATTTCCAAATTTGACAAAATTAACGCTCACTATGTACCAGTGTACACGCTGATCATTATGCTCTAGCAACCCTCTTAATTAATGATGATATCATCGAAGTAATTTGTACTGAATTATCAAACTTAACTTCTCTCGATTTACATGGACATTTAGATTTGACTGATCAATCCAATTTAGTGAAGATGTTCTGATTGATTTCGCCAAAAATCATCCCTTTTTAGAACAACTAGAACTATCTATGGGTCATATGACGATTTTAAAGCTAGATAATACAGACTCTACTTGAAAACATTTTTATTGAAATGAAAATTCAGAAAAAAAGTGATAATTATTGTAATTAATATATGTATTAAAGATTGATTGGAACTAAACGCCACTGTTGAGCTCTTGTGTTGTTACTTGACCAAATCTGTATATTTGCTTCATCATTTGATGAGTTCTCAGAGACATCAAGTACTTTATCAGAAGATTTATGAATTAATTTATAAATTCCTGTATCAATAATATTTAAAATCCATTTTTGTGCATCTGATCCATTTTCAGTATAGATTATAACATTAGTACCATCCGAGTGACCATTTGCTGCTACGTCTAATGCTTTACCACTCCCCGGATTAATCAATTTAACAGTACCGTCCCTATTTGGATAGATAGCCCATAGTTGATTTGCTTTACCATGACTTTTAAAGATTTGAATATTGTTGCCATCATGTGTTTTGGAACTGAAAATATCTAAAGCTTTACCTGATCTAACATTGATCAATTGGTATACTTAAACGAAAATAAAAATATATTGGACTACGTATAGAAAAATGATATGGTATTCTTACATGGTATCTTTTCTTTTTTAGCACCGTAAAGATGTTGAATAGAATCAATGTCAGGTGATGGTAGCTCTGTTGAACGACTTGCAGATGGATAGCGAGGTTGCATTATCGATGCTGAATTATCAGAATGTCTTAAACCAAGTGCATGGCCAATTTCATGCATAGCAACAAGAAACAAATTTTTATCCGATCCATAATAACTAAAAGAAAAAAATGAGAATATTGTTTTGTTTTCAAGTTTTCCTATAATACTACCGTTCACTCCACGACTCATCGAGATCGAAATGAATGTAGCCTATCTCAGGGTAAGCTGCATGAGCTAGAGTTCTACCTGGCCCATCGAATGGAGGACATTTGCCATGTTCACGTCGGCCAAACTCAATAATTATATCTGCTTCACAATTGTAGCAGACTTCTTCAATTGTAATTGGAATATAGTGAGTCCATGCTAGAAATGCTTCTGTGATAATTTCTTTGGTACGTGATTCCGAAAATTGTTTCGTTGAAGGAAAACTTCGTATTGACCAAGTTAGACTATTTTTCGACCATCCTGTTTTACCTATAAAGTGTTCACTGACTGACTCATCACTGAATCCACAAAAAACATCAGTAGATTCCGTAATCGGCGCAGAAAAAACTTGACAAGATAAGAACAGAACAAAAAGTAATAGTAATATAGTCTTCATTGTATGTATTATAGTGCCAATGATAGGATTATCGTTTACATTTTCTTTCTTCGTATATATATTGTTTTATGTGGGAAGTGATAAGAAACATGGGAGAAACTGACGAAAATTTCCCATTACGTTATAATAAAAAGTGTAAATGGAATACATTTGATCGCCCTGAATTGAATGAATAAATAAATAACTAAAGAAAAGGAAGAAAATAGAGTGAAGCCAACAATTTATTGAAGAGATAAAAAACAACGATGAATTCTAGACCAGTCAATATTTTCATTATAATCATGTGAAAAGTATGTTTTTTCAAATATCATAAATAGTTCAAATTTTTTTTGTACATGATTGAATGATGGGTTCGATTTAATTGGTAATTTTTAAAATTCTATAGAAAAAGGAAAACATCTTCAGAGGATAAAAGACAATTATCGAAACCCTGCAAATGATTTCGAGAGACTTCATGTGACTTCAGAAACGAAGTCTAAGTTGTTTTCCCCTTGAAATAATATCTATTTTTATGATGAGAAAATATAGTTTGTAAATCATATTTCTTAGGTTCTATGCTGTTGTTGTTGTTGAATACGGGTAATCGCTTTTGTAAATTTTTCAACAAGTTTATCATCGTTTAGATCCATTTTGCGTTCGTTTACTATTTCTGTAAATGATTCGATGAGAGTTTCAGGGTGGCCCAATTGAAAATTTCAAAATCAGGAGTAATCAGTAGAGAATCCTCAAAATCAGCTCCTGAATTCAAGAGAATTTTGATCTGGAGAAAGAGAAAAACCAGGAGACTCTTGACCAAATCATGAGGTTTGGCCACCCTGAATATGACCAACAGCTATTTGATTTCTATCGGTATACGAATTTATCTTCATAAAATATTCACCTGATTGCGGTTTCTATCTATCTCGTGTCATCAAGGAGTCATTTTAAAATTGCGTACCTTGCTAGACGAACGATGTAAAATACGAATAATGATTATCTAAAATATAGAAAAAGATTTATGAATTTAATAGGAGATCAAAATGAAAAAAAAGGTAGAATTAGTTAATCGTATGGTTTTAATTAACCCTGTTAGAGGCTTTAAGAAACGTGATGGTGCAACGTGTACTGTTGATCTTGATCACTGTGTATGTCTAAGTAATCGTAAAATATAATATGATTCGTGTTTATTTTAAATTAACAAAAATAAATAAAGGAATGGTGAATAAACAACTGTGACAAAAAAACTCCAATATGATAAAAGAAAACACATGACACCGAGTTTTATAAGATAAGAAAGACTTTAACAAGCAACATCGATAGCGAATTTATATATCTTTTTTTACAAATGGCAAGAACGATTGAACTTGCAGCAGCAACTACAACAACATTTGAAAAAAGAAAAAAACAGTCGACAATAAAATACGCCATTACTTGGCTATTAGATGATCCATTCAATGAGGATGACAACGATTTCATGGTCACATGTATTCGTCAGGTAGTGGAACATGTTAAAATATTTTCATCAGTTGACAAATGTATCGATTATATAATGAATGTGAAACGAGAACGCATTTTATTAATTGTACCCGATTCCTTAGGTGAGATTTGTTTATCTGCTATCGAAACATTAATGCAACTCGATTCAGTCTATATATTTCCTCAGAAAAAACATATTAACAACAATCATTGGTCGTCTACCCATGTTGCACAAACCGGTCCAGAACCACCGGTTAACCGCGGTTGTTTTTCGTAATATTTTCTCCTTTCAAATTGAACAAATTTTTTTTTAATCTTAGAAAATTGTCAGAATTTGAGTCAAAATCGAGTGTCCTTATATTTGTAAGCGTGCTGAAGCCACTGGTGCTAGCCACATCTCCCAATTTTGCTTAGTTTTTGAGTTTGAAATTAATTAAAGATGCCGCTAGAAAAAATACTGATTCGCTTGTCGTTGAACCTACGACGATGAATTTTAGAAATTTTTAGAAAACAGGTTTCGAAACTTAGCAAACCATTTTTTTCAATGAAAACTAACATTATTATGAGATTCTCTATCGAAATTATAGAAAAATCAGTGAAGTTAAAGGCGCAAAATGGAAAACCGATTCTAACCGACGGTTTTTGAATCAACCGATGGGAACCGGCGGTTTTCTTTAAAAATCGAGAACATGGGTAGAATTCGAAAAGTAAAAGGTCTGTATAGTAATTTCGAATCATTGAACATTGCATTGAATGAATATATATCAAATATGGATCGTTTTACTTTGAAATTTGAAATTCTGACACGATCAACTACTGCTGAAAGCGGAAAGAATAAGCAGGGAGCTACGTTTATGTATGCTCAACTGATAAGAGAACTGTTTCTTCGAATGGAACAGAATGATATGAAGACAATGATTCGATATTGTCGAAAAATTTATGCGAACGATCCAGTGCAACTTCGATATATCGACGAATTTGAAGGTGGATATGAACCAACAAAAGCCATTTCATGGTATACTCGTGATACATTTCTTTATAAAGCAATTAATAAAGGAATACGTGAACAAGACATACGTATCTTATTTGCAATGAGACCGTTTATCTGTCACTTACACAATCAGATAACCACGCGCTATCATACTCAACAAGAACAATATAAAAACCAATTATTAACACTTTACAGGGGACAACAATTTCCTCATGATGAATTTGAAAAAATAAAAGAAAATAATGGATGCCTTATTTCATTCAGCAACTTTCTTTCAACCACGAAAATAAAAGAATTGGCATTGATATACGCAGGAGAATCAGATGAAGAATTGACGGCACTTATATTCGAAATCGAACTCGATCGAACGATAAACGAAATGACGAGTTCATATGCTTCAATTGAAGATTTAAGTCACTTTGGCTCCGGTGAACAAGAATGGTTATTTACAATGGGTGCCGTATTCAGAATAAATAATGTGAAAAAAGAACTGAATGGTATGTGGTGCGTTAGTTTGACTTTAACAAATGAACGTGATAAAGAATTACATGATATGACCGTACATTTACGAAATGAACTTTAAGTTGAAACTCGTTGTCCAATTGCAGCTGCAATTGACTTGCTTGGATTGATGGGACATTATAAGGCGGTCATTAGTGCGTATTTATATGAGGTAAAAACGAATACTGATGATTGGCAACACCAAGCCACTTGTTATCAAAACATCGGAGTGAACTTTGCGAAACTACGCGAATATTCAGCATCGATTCACTATCTCAATAAATCGTTGGGTATTCATCGATCGAATGGTGTGCCTGAATATGACTCGTCTCTAATTAGACTGTACATATCGCTGGGAGCGGCTTACAGTGAAATAGGTAGTTGCGATGAACTTGCCATTCAATATATATACAAAGCACTTGAATGTGAACTCATGAACATTGAGCAAAATAGAGATGAACAACGTCTTTCTTCTAGCTATAACAATCTTGGAACAATATTAAGTAGAAATGGACGACTCGAGAAAAGTCTAGAATGCTATAAACAAGCATATGATATTCGGATGAAAATACTGCCACCAAATCATCCGTTAATTGCTACTGTTAGACTCGGTATGGGTGGAACTCTTCACCGCCAAGGACGCTATCAGGAAGCACTTACAATTTATCAAGAAGCATTGAAGATTCAAAAGGCAATTCTCTCTCCAGATCATCTCGATATTGCTCGCACATATGGATGTATCGGTAGCGTTCTGTATAGACTTGAACAACTTGATCAAGCTTGTTTATATATGAAACAGGGACTAGATATCCAAGTGAAACATTTTTCTTCTATTCATCCGTCTCTAGGTGATAGCTACTACAATCTAGCTATGATTCATTTTGATCAAAACCGAAACGAATTAGCTTTGGAATATTACCTCAAATCTATTGACTGTGAACAACTAATTATGAAAAATAACAGTAGTTCACTTAAAAAATCATCGATCCTGGCAAGTGCTCACAATAGTGTCGCTATGATCTTTGGAAATCAACGTCAGTACGAAAAGGCACTCGAGTACTTTATGAAAGCGATTGAGATTGCTACTGAAATATTCGGTACGGATCACTATAAGACAAAAATATACAAGGACAATTTACAAGAATTATCTAACAAGATGCCGTAAACAATTTTTTGTCTCGAAAAAGCACACAAAATATATCACATTTCAGACATGGGTCTTTTTTTGAGAAAATTGAAGTTTTCATGAATATTTATTTATTGAGGGTCATTACTCCATTTGTTGTTAATTCCTGTTAAAAGGAATTCGAATAAGATGACCCGTTTTACTCTCGACTATTACAAAATAATTAATAGCATGGAAAACAAAATGTTCGAAATTGAAATGAATTAAGAAATTAGTAAAAGGTGTGCATTAGAGAAGTAAAGTAATTGTACCAATCTTCATTGCCATTCTTGGCTACCAATGATGCTTTTTTGAGGTCACGATCGTAGACAAAGAGAAAGTTCCGACGATAAATACATCCTGCAGGACAATCACCCCATCCATGTGAGGTGACGAAGTACCATCGTCGATTGTCTTGAGGTACTGTCTTCGTACCGGAACTGACGAGTATATTATTGTTGGCAATTATTATCTCAGCACTTAGCTTATGAATATTGTTCTGAAATAGATCTTTGTTCGGAATGTAAAATAGATGATCTCCATCGCCTATAAAACCATCGGGTTCAGTGTATTCGAAAAGATCAGAAGCTTTCAACATGTATTGTCGACATGCTTCATATGGATCAATGAATCGATCGAAATGAAAGCATGCGACGTTCGCAAAAGATATATCATTCACTTGGGACAGATCAAATTCTTTGTTGAGAGCAATGAGTGATGCTGGCAGATCGTTATCTGCTTCATTCGATTCGCCTGCTAACATAGCCTTGTCCATTGTGCTCATACGCTGTATAATCTGTTGAACCATCGGTTCGCCCTTGTATTTGACCATAATTCCATTCAAACTGACCCTGATACTACGTGGAGAACGGGAAAAATTCGACTCATAGCGATTGTGCATCATGCCAAGAACAAGTCCAACGGCATGCGAAAGTTCTTGAAGAAAACACATATCACTATCGTTGTTGCAATTGGTATCGGTTGTTGTTGCATCAGCTAAATGTAACAAAGGTGTACCGACGAGTAATTGAGCGAGAACAATTGGCTCGGGTACTACAATATTTCTTTGTCTTATGAGATAAACAACTTATCATAGTATAGCATACCTACTGCTGATGTTTCAGCTCCCATTGATGATTTGATCAACTGAGTCAAATATATATTCAAAATCCTCTTTTGTTGACGAATAGGATCTCTTTTGAGGGTGAAATTACATTTAACAGATGTCTCGACTAGTCGAACAACTAACTCATTTCGTAATAACCAATGAAATTACATCTGTTTACATACATACTTAAAAAACTTTCATATTATTTGAATCATGACAAGCAAAGGCTATGAAGAAGTTCATATTCCAGCCGTTATGTCATGGACACTCGAACCCGGTGAAACTTTATTTCCAGTTTCGAATCTACCGAAATATGCTCAAGTAGCATTTCAGGGAATTTATACGCTAACTCGTATACAATCACGTATGGTCAAAGTAACATTAGAATCTGACGAAAATATTCTTCTCTGTGCTCCAACAGGTAGTGGTAAGACTTTTATTGCTTTACTCACGATTCTTCGCGAGATCGAGAAACATATTATGCCCGACGGATTGGTTAATATCAATAAATTCAAAATAATTTACATTGTACCAGTGCCATTGCTTGTTCACCAAATAGCCAGCATGTTTATCAAACGTTTAAATTCATTCGGTTTGAGTGTAGCAGACATCACCAGTGTTTCTCCTTTAACATATGAACAAATCAATGAAGCCCAATTAATCGTTTGTACACCTGAAACATGGGATCTAATCACACGAAGAAATACTGGACATCAATTTATAGACTTCATTCGTTTGGTAATCATCGATGATATTCATTTATTTAACGATGATCGTGGTCCAATACTAGAAGCAAGCATCGCTCGAATGATTCGAACAAATGAAATAACACAAGATTTGGTTCGATTTGTTGGTCTGTGTGCACCATTAACCAATTATGAAGATGTAGCGACATTTTTAAATGTCAAACGTGAAGGTTTATTTTATTTTGATAATCGTTTTCGATTGACTCCAATTGAACAAACTTGTATTGGCATAACAGATAAAAATATAATGAATGATTTACTTTATGAAAAAGTTATGGAACATATTAGACAAAATCAAGTACTCATCTATGTTCATTCGAATGAGGAAACAATGAAAACAGCACGTCTTATTCGTGATATGTGTTTAGAAAAAGATACAATCAAAATGATTGTTCGAGAAAGTTCAGCATCGAAAGAAATTCTTCGTACAGAAGCTGAACAAATGAAAAATTCACAATTAAAAGAACTCTTTCCGTATGGACTTAGTGTTTATCATAATGGTTTAAATCGAGCCGATCGTTCATTAGTCGACGATCTCTTTGGCGAAGGTCACATACGAATTCTCATTTCGACAGTAATGCTTGCTTGGGATGCTTATCCACCGGCACGTACTGTTATTATTAAAGATACGCAAGTCTACAGTCCGGAGAAAGGTCATTGGACAGAATTAGGTGTATCAGATGTCATGCAAATCTTTGGTCGTATTGGTAAACCTGTATATGGTGTGTATGATAAAAGAATTGTTATAACAAGTCATGATCAATTACAATATTATCTTTCAATAATGAATCAACAATTACCTATTGAAAGTCAAATGATTTCGAAATTAACTGACCATCTCAATGCTGAAATTGTTCGAGGAGCAGTTGAAACTATTGATGAAGCAGTTCAATGGTTGAGTTATACGTATCTATATGTTCGAATGATAAAAGCACCTCATCTCTACAGTCTTTCAAATGAATCTCTTATTCAGTCAGCAGTTATTGAACTCGACAAAGCCGGTCTCATTCATTATGATCAAAATACGAATAGTATTCAAACAACTGAATTTGGTCGAATAGCAAGTCATCACTGTTGTGCTCATAATACAATCGCTATGTACAATCAACTACTTAAATCAACGTTGAGTGAAATCGATCTTTTTCGAATAGTTTCACTTTCATACGAATTTCATCGTATAACCATACGTGAAAACGAAAAAATTGAATTACAAAAATTACTCGAACAAGTACAAGTACCGGTTCAAGAAAATATCGATGAACCACATGCAAAAATCAATATTCTCCTTCAAGCTTATATTTCTCAATTGGAATTGGAAAATTTCACTTTAACAGCTGATATGCAGTATATACGACAACATTCTAGTCGTCTTATGCGTGCCATTTTTGAAATATCTCTACATCAGAAATGGGCACAATTGGCTCAGAAAACTTTGACAATTTCGAAAATGATTGATCAACGTATGTGGCATAGTGCACGTTCATTTCAACACTTTAAAGGAGCAAAATAAATGAGAATGTATTCTAGTTCGTTTTGTGTCAGTGTAAACGAAAAGAAGGATTAGAATGGCACAGGTGCTTGATAATATTGAAAGCATAAAGAAAAAAAATGCACTTAAAAATAGAACGTATATATATATATATATTCCTTTATTTTAACCCTTTACGGCCGGCTCCTAGAAGCGACAGTGTTAAAAACTCTCTTTTTATATATTCGTTCTCTCTTGACAATCGATATTGTCAAAATCTAATTAAGAACTTTAAGAAGCTAATTCTTGGTCAAATATGGACATGTTGCCAAAAAGCAACATCCGGTCGTAAAGGGTTAAGAAGATAAAATAGCGAAATTGAATAGAAAAGTGGGCCAGAAAAAAATCGGTGATTAATCACGAGTAATCACACGATAATCGATTTGATAAATTGCCTAGTCAATCCTATGTATCTCTATTCAAAGTTGAAGAAAAAAATCGCCGATTTCGTCAATTATTTCTTATTATCACCTGATTCTTTCGATTAATCGCGATTTTCTCAACATGGGTATATAGATTTTTTTCTATATTGAATTTGAGTGATTTCTTTCTGCTCTCCTCTCTGAGGAAAACATCTAAAAAGAGATATACAAGAATTATATATTTCGCTTATTCATTTTAATCAATAAAACATAGTGTTTAGTTCCTAACTAAAGGCGCGTCTCATATGTCAGTTAACGATGTTTTTATGTAATTTTTGTTCGTTCGCCATAATATCCGCCATACATGCGCATATCTCCAATAATGATCGAAAAAAATAAGGATGACGGGTAAACGGATGATGTATTTTCGTTCTGTTGTATATATATATATTATATATGTATAAAAAAGTGGCTACCTGCTCTTTTACACTTGAAAACGACAATCATCACCTGTAATGACCCATGTCTACAAAATCTAATCGATATATAGGTATATATATATGACAAGAAAGGAAAATATGATTATACATTGAAGTAAAATCATCGATTTATTACCGTCCTAAGAAACCTATTTGCGTTTAACTTACTTGTTAACTTTTCATCTATTCTGATTGGTATTGTTTGGGACCATTTATGGAGGAAAATAGTGAAGCAATCGATTATGTCAGTGAAAAAAAATGCACGGACACAAAACTTACATTGATAATTACTGGTATTGTATTTGGTTTTGCTTGTGCATTAGCACTAGCATTAATACCATTATATTTATCAAAAAATGATCCTCTCAGATCGAATGAAAATAGTATGTATTCATTTAGAACTATATATATCAGAGAGTTGATGCATTTCACTGTTATTTTAGTTACTACTCTATGGTTAGTACAGCTCAAGACAAATTATCATTTAGGAGAAACTCGCGCACTTGCAGCTATCTCAAGAACAGGATTAGCAACTGCGGTATACGTATAAAAGAAAAGAAACCATGATTTTATTATGATTTTCTTCGATTATAGATGAGTAAAACTATTAATCTTGGCAATGGTACAATCGTTATATCAGATGCATATTTTATCTCGTCACGAACTCGTCGAGCAAATGAATTTCGTTCTCATCGACAGTAAGAAACATTTTTTATTTATATTCACTTGCCATTGTTAAATTATTTTTGAAGATATATAGGCAATGATGTTGGTACACCTACCACAGCTTTACTTAACATATGGCCTCAATTTGTTTATCCAAATGAATGTCAGCATGTTGTTTCTTGTTTCAATGAATATCGACAATCAATATTGAACGCATTAACCAATTTAGGAACCTTCACTCTTGATGTGCCTCTCGATGATGAAGATGTTTTATCCATTCGAGTTACTCTTGCCTGTGTTATTGAAAATGTTTGTAAGTATTAAATAGTTACTTATACTAAAGATTCATTGTGACCGATGTCAGTATAAGCAACATTAGTCTTTTTGACTTGTTGAATTGATTAAATTGAGAAAGCATATTAGCCTAAGAACTAGAACGATAATTAAATGAAAAGATAACATCTGATACATAACTTGTCTTTTTTTCAAATTTCAGCATTAAGTATTACACGTTGTATAAATAATGATCCGACAGTAATATCGACAACTCTTGCGACTACAACAAGTATAACAGCAACGCTTATTACAACAAGAATTATCACAACTACAACAACAGCAAATATGGGAACTACCACTGTTACAAGAACAACAACTACTATTGTAGCTACCATCACTACAGCAACAACAACTACTATTGCAGCTACAATTACCACAACTACAACAACAGCAACTGCAATTACCACGACTATAACAACAGCTAATATTACAACTATCATCGCTACAATAACAAATAGTAGTACTATTACAACCACCACCGCTACAATAACTGCTACTGTCATTGCAACTACAATCACTACAACAACAGCTAATATTGCAACTGCTATCGCTACAGCAGAAACCGCTACAACTATCATCGCTATAACAAGAACCACTACTACTATCACCACCGCGATAACAACTACTACTACCATTGCAATTACAATCACTACAACAACAGTAACAATGCGAACAATTATTAGTACAACGGAAAAAACAAGAACTACTACAGAGTCAAAAGCACCAACAATTGATACTACGAGAACAATAACAACATTTACAACTGTCATTACAGCAGAGACAACAACATTAGCATCAACCTTGGGCACTACCATTGCAACAACGACAACAACAACAATAATAATGCTAACAGGAACGTCGACTACTACTACCACCACAACAATAACAACACTTGCAACATTGATATCAACATCACCTATTATTTCGAGTAGTACAATAGCAACAACAAGGGAAACATTAACAATAACATCGATTACTACAAATACAAAAACGATAGCAACAACAACATCAGCAGCAATAGTCTTGACTGCTACCATTGTTACTAGCTCAAGTTCTGTATTGCCAACATTAACAACTATTATGTCTACACTAACTAGTACCACAACTTTTGTATCAACATCACCGACAACCTTCGAAATGTTATCAACAATTATATCAACAGATATACAATCTAAGTCGACATCGACTACAACAACAACTTCAGCTCGAAGAACTATTTCAGTTCCAATACGAACCACTACTACCACAAACACTGATACAGTTTCAATAGCTACTAGTTTATCATCAACTTCGGTCGAGATCACTACAACAACAACAACAACAACACCAATGATGTTTACATTTAACTCAAATTCACCCACACCATATACTACTCAGAGTCAAGAAACTAGTAGTTTATACTCAGATGGAATTATAACTACAACACAATCAGAAATAATATCTTCTACAGCCAATGAGCAAATATCACAACAATTATCCACAAGTATTAAATCTAGTTCCTCCATAGATTTAGTAACAATGAATATGAGTAGCACGGTTCTGAGAGTAACAGGAATAGATCATTCCGATATTTTAACAGAAGAGACGTCGATCTTATCTACAACAACTAGTCAAGATGCGGCTTTTACCCAAACACGAGTAGTTTCGAATTCAAATTTAATTCCTGATGAGACAATGTTTAGTACAAAGCAGCCAACTACAGTCAATACAACTCAACCAACTACATTTGATATGAGAGCAACTAGTAAGACTATTACAAGTAGCATTTTATTACCGAGTACGACCGAACAAACAATCTTGCAAGCAGACACCACTCAATTGAATAATCAGAATACTTCAGATATAACTCATATCTTTATTGACACAACAAGTGAAAGTGCTACAGTTGAACAATCAACATTCCAACCAAAGATTACCAATGAAGTAACCAGTTCTCCTTTGCAACATACCGTTACTGTTAGTACAAGCAATGAGTTATTAGAAAATGTAACTATGAGTATTATAACCTCACCTTCAGACACAAAAACAGACGATTATCATAGTACTACAAATGGAAACCATATATCCGATGACAGAACCCATGAAAATGATAGAATCGAGTCGACTATCGACAAAATAGATCAATATACTACTGCTAGTAGAAGCAGTGTTTCCCAACAGATTACAAGCGAAGATATTACCAGTAATCAGAGAACATTACAACCAGAGACTACGACTACAACTGAATCTATTAGTTTCAAAACTAGTGAACCGATAACTATTGATATCAATACAAGCAATGTTTTGTTCAAAAGTACATCTGAAGCAGAAACTACGATTACCGATCATAAAACAATGATTACTGCCGATACAAATACTGCTTCATTAGAGATTACAAGCGAATCGATTACAACCGATCACACAATATCAATATTAGAAGTAGAGACAACAAATATTGTCGAGCAAAATACTATCGATACAAGCGATTTAACAACTGAATCAACAGAAACAACGATCACTGTTGGTACAAGTAGTGTTTCAACAAAGATTACAAGTGAACCTATTACAACTGATCAGATAATATCACAAACACTAACAATAACTGTTACTCATCCTAATACCATTGATACAAGCAATATACCATCCTACACTACAAATGAAGGCATCACAATCGCAATTGAACAGACTACAGAGGAATTGACCGGCTTTCAAAGTGAAACAACTATGACTATTGATACTACCACTATCGGATTAGTAACTACGAACGAGCACGTTACGATTGATCACACAATTGCAGAAAAAACGACAGCATATGTTAGTATTCAGAATGTCGTAGATACTAGCTATGCATCCGTTGAAACTTCGAATAGAGACGTAGCAACGGAGTCGTCCACTATGGATGTGAATACTATCACATTTGACAAAAAAACTGGACCAAGTACTTTTGAAAGTAGGGAAACAACTGCTATGCAAACAAGTAGTGCTGTATTAGAAACTACAACTGACCAAATAGCATCTCAAGCAGAGCTAATAACGGAATCAACTAATTTTGAAACTGAAACAGTAATGACTATGGGCACAAGTAATGTTGCAGCAGAAATTACGACTGATCAGACAACATCCCAACAAGAGAGCGCAATGATATCAACTGCTTTCGAAACAGAAACTACAATGAAATCAAGTATTTTTGAAAGTGAAACAACAATCGCTGTAGACACAAGCAGTTCCTTATTAGAAACTACAAATGAACAGATAACATCCCAAACGGAAATAACAACTTCATTCACTCTTTCTGAAAGTGAAACAATGGTCACTTTTGATACAAGCACTGTTTCATTGCAGACAGAAATAAATTCTATTACTTTTGAAAGTGGAACAACAATTGCGGTGGATACAAGCATTAGTTCACTAGAAATAACAACAGCTCAAACAGATGCCATAATTGAAGTGACAAGTCTGGAAATGCAGAATGTAACTTCTTTGATGAATCTAGACACTATAGGAACGAGTGATGTTTGGCAGGTCTCAAAAGAATCCGATGAGAGAACTGAACACACAATTTCAAGTACAAGTACTGAAGAATCAATGGTTTCAGGAAGTAAGTTGAAAACGTTGATGAGGGTGTTGATTGTCAGAGAATGTTTGATACTACGTTTTAATGAGTACATAAAATATAGATAAAATCAGTAGTTAGGGTTGAATAATAAATATCGAATATATATGCTTCTATTTATTCTTATTCTTTTTAGCAATATCACCTGAGGTTAATTTAGTAGTGAATGGTGATGCTGAAACAGGTCCATGTTCAAAAAATAACGTTGTTGTAGCACCAACTGGATGGACAGTGACACCACCATTGACACAACTAGCATATGCAAATACAATAGGTACTCCATCAAGTAGTACTCCAGGTCCTAGGTATAAGCTTAATAGTATGTTGAGCATATAAGATAATATTTGTTTATTTCTATTAGTGATCGTGGCAAATGTTATTTTTCAGGTGGTAATGGTCTTGGTGCAAAAATGTCACAAGTCATTAACGTTACTGAATACGCTGCCGCTATTGACAGTAATCATACTTCATATAGTTTTTCTGCATGGTTAGGTGGCTATGCTAGTCAAAACGATCGTAGTACTGTTTCACTTACATTTCTTAATAATACTCAGCAAATGATTGGAATACAAATTACTATTGGCCCAGTTTTGGCTTCAAATCGGGGTTCTGTCACGAAATTTCTATATCGTAATCAATCAGGTCTAGTACCTGTGAATACTCGATACCTGAAAGTACAACTCACAACAGATCGTAGTTTTGGTACATATAATGATGGATATGCTGACAATATCGCTGTTATTTTTAATCATCTTTAAATTTATATAATATTATATTAAATTAATATAAAGGAAGCCTGTATGTAGCATAATTCCGGTGTAACGCCAACGCTCGTTCTCACATTCGTACTTTTTTTAAAATTTTGAGTGAAGTACGTTAATTGAAATGAAATCAATAACTATAAAAACACAATACGATTAATTCTATTCTGAATATTGTTTTTTTTCAATGAGTAATTTTCGCCAACCTGTCTCAGTAGTACGAGTTAATTTTGTTAAAGAGCCTGTCAATCGAATAAATAAATGGTATAAATAATTATGTAAATAAATTCGATATATTAGTTTCTTTTTCTTTAGTCGTCATTTCTGTTTCATTCTGTGTCTTGATGTTCTTTTCCTCATTATTCTTCTTCTGATTGTCGCAAGCATTATTGTTATACTTTTTATTACAATTGATGTACCACGAAAGACCACAAAGACAACAATAACATTAAGTATGAACGATGGTAGATATAGTCATACAGCATCTCTATTATTAGATGGAACAGTATTAATTACTGGTGGACAAAGTAATAACACACAGTATTTAAATAGTACTGAATTATATGATCCATCAACAGAAGCATGGACAATTGTTGGAAGTATGCACTATGCTCGAAGTCGTCATACAGCATCTGTCCTATCAAATGGCCAAGTACTGGTAACTGGTGGAAGAAATAATAATAATTATTTAACAAGTACCGAATTGTACGATCCATTAACAAAAACTTGGAAATTAATCGGCAATATGTCTACTGCTCGAATGGATCATCAGGCATGCGTATTTTCAAATGGAACAGTTATAATTGCTGGTGGATGGAATACAACATACTGGAATACAGCTGAATTGTATGATCCTTCTACACAAACATGGACAGCTACCGGAAATATGAATTCTTTTCGATCTTCATACAGAGCATCAATTTTAAACAATGGAAAATTTTTAGTAGCCGGAGGAGATAATGCTGGTGGTTTTATTAATCATGTTGATATTTATGATTTGTCAATAGGAAATTGGACAGCTACTGGACATATGAACAATGCTCGGCGTAATCATGCTATAGTTTTATTAGCAACAGGACAAGTTTTAGCAATTGGTGGTGATACGACTGGAATCAGCTATTTAGATACTACAGAAATATATAATGTATCAACAGGAACATGGGCAATTGTTGGAAGTATGCACCACGCTCGAAGTCGGCATACAGCAACTGTTTTAACAAATGGTCAAGTTTTAGTTACTGGTGGATATAATGGTATTACTTTAAATAATGTTGAGATTTACAATCTACAAACAGGTATATGGACACTTATGAACAGTATGAAAGATACACGAAATCGTCATACAGCAACTTTATTAACGAATGGAAACGTTCTACTTATAGGAGGATTATCGAACGATAGTGTTGCTTTAAACACTTGTGAATTATTTCGAAATACATAGTTTATTCTAAATTATTGGTGAGATTTCGTTTTTATTTCGAATGATTTTTTTTTTAATGTAAAATAAAATATCAACTATTATACGTGTACGTAAGTCGCAAGTTCTTCGATCATCCAATAAAAAGTATAAACTATCGTTTGTTTTTGAATGACTGTATGACGATAGAAAGAGAAGAAACAAAAATAACGCATTATATTATGCATACAATCATCATTAGGAAAATAATATATACGTACGATATTTGAAAATATGAACTCATCAATTATTACTTTGATTCTTCTTGGCAGCGTTATCATAATAAACCAAAGTGATACAAAAAGCGCTTTTGAAGAACAATTGATGAATGGCGCCGTTGCTGACAATGAAGATTTTCCCAGAGAGAAACGAGCTACGTACATTAGTAATTAGAATCTTGTATAAAGTTTCTTCTTAATTAGTTTTAACTCCTACATTCCGATCGACCAAAACCATCAGATGCAAGACAAAGAATAAGACATATTTTCTATTCATTCTAATTCATACATATACATAAAATGAAATTAAGTCAACTTTCTTAGATTCCTCACGAGAATGTTCAATGATCGAAATTATTGTTTGTTTTTGTCTACATACAGTTGAAGTGTCATCTGCCAACATTGGTGGATCGTGAAAAATCTCCAATAATTTGCGCATGTCTATTTCGTCTCTTAATAATCGAATAGCTTCATTGAAGTTTTTGATTGCTTTCTTTATGGAACATTGATTATTTTCGATATAACATGGAACTATATTATAATGAACAATGAAATCATGTGGATCAATATGTAATGCATGTCTATATAATTTCAATGCTTGTTGTTTTCTATAATTTACATTTCCCACACAGAAAGCATGGAAACCAGCGTGAATAAGATATTTTGGATGAACAATCAAACGACTAACTGCTTCAAACTGCAAATTCATAAAATATTCTGTATTTTCCAAAGAAGAATTGTTCAAAACAGCAATTGAATTATTAAGTTGTTGTATAATGTATGATTCAAAATTTGAATAATTTCGTTCTACTGTTGCTTGATCCGTGTCAACAAACAAAGCCCATTGTTCGCGTAATGAACTAAATCCTGGTTTGAAAATATCATCAGCAAATGAAAGTTTACTTTTTTGTGAATGTACTGTAGCGAGAAAACGTGTAAGTAATCGATCTTTTTTCTCGATACGTTCCACTTCTGCTATACCATCTGCCATATCCTTGGATTCTTTTTCATCTATTGAACGTTTCCAAATATTGACTATTGCGTTTTGATCAAATTTTCCTTCGAACTGTTGGCCAATTTGTTTATTGTGTAGGATTAGTCGAGCTGAGCCGGGCTTTTCTTGACGTCCTGCTCGTCCAAAAGCTTGCTCTTCAATACGTGAATTTCTTGGCATAAATGTTACAATCACATGTAGGCCACCTCGATCGTTGACGGCAGTTACTGTTTTCAAATCCGTTCCTCGTCCAGCTAGATTCGTAGCTACAATGATATCAGCTGGATGTACTTCTTCCGGTTTAATATGTTCAGTTAGGTCACTTCGAATATATAATTTCGTATGATAATCCTGAGAAACCAGTTTTAAATGAATCTCTTCAGCTTCACGAATTGTTTCACAAATAATGAGAACAGCACGTTGACAATCTATAGCTATCATGTGACATTCATTACAAATATTTTCTAACCATTGTTCACGAAATTGACTGAATTGACCTAGACAAAAAAATATATTTTATTTTACATGAATTTAATCGACAAAATTACTTTGATAGATTTCAAAGACACTATCTATATATTTTGGTATATCGAAAGTATTAATTTTGTACACAGATCGAATGAACCGTCGCGCATCTTCTCCACCTAATGTTCCTGTTACTCCATATAAATGACGTCGATACTGTTTGAACAGAGTTACATGAGAAAAAAACGAATCACACATACGTTCTGGTGTCATACGTAAATTATGTTTCAATTCAAGAAATTGATGCACCCCATTGCTCCAATGCATATTCATTTGAGATACTCCTGTATTAGCGTAATCGACAACAACAATACGTCCATCATTATTAATAACATAATCAACATTAAGCGTCAGCTCATATAAAGCAACTTTGGCACTTTGAATCCATTTCGGTAATTTTTTATTTATATACTCTTGCCGATAGGATGAATAACGTATGAGTTCTCTATCTGACATTTTTTGACGGATGAATTCTATTGCATCAACTAGAAATCGAATAAATTTCAAAATTGAATATAAAAAAATGCGTGTATATTTACCTTTGTAGTATCCGTCGTTTTTTCGAATGACGAATTCATTGTTTTCAGTAATATTATACTTTTGAAAAAACGAAAATATAAATCTCAGTAGAATATTTAGAGATTTGTAACCAGGTGTTAATGACGCCAGCTGTGTATAATGCTGACGTTGATCAATAAACATACTATCGACTTCATCAACAATAGCTGCATCATAAGGACGATCTCCTCGTATTTCTGTTCTTAAATAAAAACTTGTTCGTAAGAGATCACCAGCAAAATGTGCAACAGTTCCGTATACGATGTCAACACTGTAGTTTGGTTTCGTTGAGGAATCACAACAATTGTGTCCAGTTGAAAGACCGAACATTCGATAGAAAGGTGCAAATTCGTCAGCATCACGTTGAGCAAGAATTTCAGAGGTTGTAATTATATCAACACGTTTATTCATTGGAGGAAGTGAAAGATATACTGCCACTAAAATAAAAAATGCAATCAACATTATAGATTTATATAACTATTTTGCTTTCATGTATTGGTTGGACTAACACATGGAGATAATAATAGATTTGCCTTGTCCAGTACGTATTTGTGCTAGACAACCTTGACCACTACCAGGACTTTCAATTAGAAGAAGAAGCGATAAAATTTGTATGTCCCTAGGGCGATACTGCTTAAAGAGATGTGCTGCTTGAATGATAACTGCAATTGTATGGAATTTATTTTCAAATATGAGCTGTTTTTGAAAATTCGCCGAAGTCATTTGAGAGGTTTGTGTATGGTAGTAGTTTATTACTTTTTCATATTGAAACTCCAACTTGTTTATATCTAATGACGGATTATTGTTAGCTAACTCTTTAAGAAGCACAGGAACTGATTTAATTTTGCCTTGTTCGTCAACAATTCTATTTAGTTCTTTCATCCATTGATCAGTCGGCTGTGTGGTAATTGTCTTAGTAATACATTCAATATATGGTTCCATTGATATGTTATTGGTAATAATTGTGTCAATAGCTAGCAAGGCTGTTTTTAATTCTGTTTTATTGTTAAATATTTCTGGACTTGTGACCCTAGTTCGAATGAGATCTATGGCTGTTTTACTCCACTTTAATTGTAATAATTCCAAAAGACTTTCACACAAAATTGTCTGATCGATATTTAGCGATTCTTCTGATGGAACTGATGTATTTGTTTTTGAGAGCGGTTCAAATGAAAGAAGATCATGCGTAAGACTAATATCGTTCAAATCAAGTGGGCCAAATACACTAAAAAAAGAATTTATTTAATCACATATAGATTTTTTTTTATAAAAAAAAAGAAAATACTTCTGATGTTCTTCTTGTATATGAGATCGTTGTGTATTTAAAACTAAATCAGATATTTGCCGATTGAGATCAGCATTGGAGATAATAACCGGTGAGAAATCGAATGAAATAGTATCTTTATCATTACAAACATTCATTTTAGATTGTGCTTCAGCATGCAGACGGCCCAGCCAAGTATCGGACGGGATTTCATCGGACTGAATAATTTTAATAATAGTTTCTACCGGTATGGTTGGTTCAACAAAGACAGGTTCTATTAGAAGCTCACGCAGATGTTTAAAATTCTTTTCAAGTTTATCTGGATCTGATTTTTCATAGGATTCTGCCCATTTTACGATTGTATCAAGCAAACATGATTTTTCATCGGATTTCCATGATGTTAAAGCACACAATTGATCACAAATGATATTATAGTTATTGCTTTTCGTGTTCAATGAAGTCATTATTGAATTATCTATAACGTAGTAAACTTCGGATATTCAAAAAGAGTGTATGTCTATTCAAATTGGTCTTTCTACCAAAAGCTGTAGCTCTCGTTAGATTCAATACTGTCCCAATACTCTATTGTATTCATCATAATACTGGTTAAAACTCACGTATCCTTCTAGGAAGCAATTGTCTTATTATATAAAAAAGGGATATGATAATCAATGGAGTTTCCGGAGAGGGAGAACTAAACTTAAAATAGGGTCGAAGTCATGTCTTTCTTGAACCAAGAAAATATTGGCGACCAGTATATCCATCAATCTATAAATAGTTGTATAAGAAAATACAGCTTCAAAACATTCCTAGTTCTTTCTTTAATTTTTACTTGCTACACCTTTATTCAAAACAAAAAAACTGATTCATTTTACGAAATATATATAATCGTTATATTACGTATCCATGTCTATTGCTATCGACTTTAGTAACTATAAAATCACTCACATTTTCATTTGTCATTTTCATTTAAAGTAACATCGAATCATAAGAAAATAAAATATTAATAGAAAGAATAAGCCTAGCAAAGTTGAAAACATTACTTATTGTTTATACACCATATATGAACGATGCGTTGAATTGATTCATAGTCTGCACTAAATTTGGGATAATTGCCAGATTTTGCTAAGATTTCGTTTATAATAATGAGTAAACTGAGCCAACCAAATCGAATTGTGAATATGATAGACGGATAAAAGAACAGAAATACAAGTTTTATGATTAATAAGAGATAATACAAGAATGTTTCTATTAGAAACGGTCCGGTTACGATTGAAAAAATTAATACTAGACTGTTAAAATCATTTTTGGAACGCCAAACATTCAATGTTTGTTTGAAAGATCGATATTTACGAAAATTATCTGTATCTTCTAATTTTTCGCATATAATAATAAATAAAGGGAGCCAACCAAATCGAATTATGAAAATGGCCGGAGAATATACAACAGATAATATTGATGTTATGATTACGAAAGAATAATAGAGGACCGTTTCTATAATATACGGACCAAATATGACTGGGCATATAAGTAGTACATTGTTGAAACGATTCTCGCTACACCAGCGATGTAATTTTCGTTTGATCGATCGATATTTACGAAAATTATCTGTATCTTTTAATTTTTCGCATATAATAATTCCCTTTTCTGAAAGAAAGGGTTATACGCGAAAAATTCGCTCTAAAAATGCATAAAGTTTGTCTGTGTGTGTGTGTGTGTGTGTGTCTGTCCCAAACCAATCAGATTTTAGCTTGAGTAAGCTAAGCAACTATCGACTATTGATCGTCGGAACAAAGTTGGACCCTAGGTAATCGAGGTCGGGGAGTCCGAATATGAGTCATTCTTGGGGTCAAAGGTCAAAAAAACATCGTTTTTAGAAGTCGCTTATAGTGGCCAATGGTGATGGGAACTTGGTCGGACCTTAGGTTTTCGAGGTCAGGGAGTCCGAATATGAGTCATTCGTGGGTTCAAAGGTCAAAAAAACATCTGTTGAAGAAACTTGTAATACTGACCAATGATGGTTAGAACTTGGTCGAACCTTGGGTAATCGAGGTCAGGGAGTCTGAATTTGAGTATAAATCGAGTTGAAAGGTCAAAAAAACATCGATTTAAGAAGCCACTAATAGTGATCAATGATGATGGAAAGTTGGTCTGACCCCAGATAATCGAAGTCGGAAAATTTGGAATTTGAGTATAAATCGGGTTCAGAGGTCAAAATAACATCGACTTTAGTAACTCCTAATAGATGACAAATGATAGTTGGAACTTAATGGTACTCTGGATAATCCAGATCGGCGAGTTTGAATTCAGAGGTAGATATTCAAAATTTTCAACTGAGTATTTTTGGAAACTGACGATTTTTCAAAATTTGGAACTGGGTATTGCTCATTAGAAGATTCGTATTTTGAAAAAACAGAGATTTTTCCTATGATGTGATTATGTTAAATCCGATATGGCGTTTCCGACTCTATTGTTGTGTTTAGAAAACTAAAAGTAGTCCTTCTCAGATATCTATAATCATCTAGACCTAGATATTCGATAACTACCTATGCTTGAGTCGAAAAATGTGGCAGCTCGTGTCGGAAGTGGCGGACCGTAGGGACGCCGACGACCGACGCGGTGCTGCCCAATATGATGTATGGTGAAACTTTATCATATACATGTATATACATATAGTCGATCGTTTTTAATTCAAATTTTTATATGCGCGCACACTAACACATTCAGTCGAGGGTCAAGTGAATCGACTCTCGATGAACGTTACTTGTTATTTTTGGAATTTAAAAATGGGTGAAATGTTGCTGTGTGAGTCGAAGAAAAATGGTAGTTTATTTATTTCGATGTATTATTGTGTATATGAAAATTTAAGAAGATACATATGAATGTAACGAGAAACTAGTTTTATAACATCAAGATAAGTGTAGGAAATTATGAGATGCATAGTTAGTTGTAAGTGAAATATAGTTATTGAAAAAAAGAAGAAAAACATGCAATTATCTAGGCGTAATTGATCGAGTAATATGATTTTTAATTGAGCAGTTTATTTACATGAATCAAGTCAATTGTCATGTTGTAAAATATCTAGACCAGGATGAAGATCATGACAAATTTGATTCATCCAAGTTATTGGTTTCAATTTAATTAAAGTAATCCAACAACCGCCATCTTCATATGTGACAAAACAATGTTTCGGTTCAATCAAATCGGGCAAACGTCGAACCGACATCGAGTAAAATTTATTTTCAATTTTTATTGAAAAATTGAAGGATTGATTTTGGAACTCAATAAACTCATGAGATCCATTCGAAACAGTGTGTTTATCGTGTCTTCCACAGGATCTGTGAACTCGTAATTCTGGTATACGTAAATATAAAACCAGTTTGTAGTCATCTTCTTCCTGTGCAACAAAACTCGGTAAAATGGGTTTCATAATGAAGAATATTGAACTCATTGTCACTCGTTCAAAACACTAAATTGTATGTATATCTCAAAGACAAGGATACGTTTTTTTAGAAGAGATATATGATATCTGAAAAAAACTCATTTGGAAAAGATGTTGTTTTAAAAATAATGCCGATGACGCGTTTCGTTTGTATCGTCATTAGTACTTCTTTTCTCCGAGTGGTTCCGATTAATCGGAATTTCCATGATATAGATCAAACAGAATTTATTTTTAGCAGCTTAAAAAAACAAGAAAGACCCAAAAAAAGAAAAACAATTCGAATTTCAAATCAAATCGATTAATTTCCTGTCGATGGATAACAATTAGTATTGCAAGGAAAAAAACGGGAACCAAAATATCTCTTTCGGTTCACTCATTTCGACATGTTTTCTACTTGTCGTTTGATCATGTCCTATAGTTAGACAATATTTCAATCGATGCCAAAATGAAATCTTGATTGATTTCACCTCAACGAACTAGCCGATAATGCTGATGTTCGTTTTCTGATTTGATATCATCATCTAAGTTGAATGCTTGTTCCATTTTATTTTTGCGCAGAAAAAAATTTGACAAATACCCATACAACAACAAAAGCAAAATAAATCAGAGATTATTATAGATTTTACCTTTTTACTGATAAATCCAGCTAGTTTAATAGTATACAGTCTTAAAGAATCAACCGACAGTTAAAATGGTTTACAAATCGTCTCATGAAAAATGTATATAATATGTTGCACAATTTTTAATTACAGTTTAGGTAAAATGTATAGAAAAGTGATTAATAAGTGTAAGTTGTAAAGAAACTCTACTTTTTTCGAATTGTTTAGATATCTAAACGCCTATAAAAAAGATCATAACAGCATATAATTTCTAACTCATTATCTACAAATGTGACATGGCTTCATTATTTAAAACAGCAGACAATGATCAAAATTGCTGTCAGTATAATAAAGGTTGATACAAAATGTATTTGAATCAAATCCAAATAATACGCTTCTACAATTCGACGTATGAGTTCATTGTAAAAGAGTGAGATATTATACTGGACACCATTGAACATGAACACGACATTATTGTCTCCCATGATACCGAGATTGTCATTACCTTGAATATTAATATCCTTCTTGTCTACATTTTTCGTTATTAGACTATCCATAATCAAAGCAAAACAATAAGTTTTATCAAATATTGATGAAGTTTTTTTTCTAAAATTAATTCGAAAATAATTTGATAATTAATTTTGATGTAAATTATATGAAACTGTTCGAAATACTGCGTAGTAACAAAATTCTAATTCTATAAATGTATTCCCAAATTATGAATTAACAAAAAAAAACTTGTCTGACAAGCACTTCTTATATCTTTTCATTTCATTGAATGACTTGATATACAATTCAATCAATACTAATTGGATCAACTCGATCTCAGAAAGTAAACTCGACAAAGTTTTAGCTCTTATCAGATCTTCTTCAAAATATTTGAAAAAAACATTAACAAAAAATATTTTTTGTTCTTTTTAGAGCACGATACCTTTGATGTCTCTACGCATTGTTAATGATGCATTTGTTTTGCTTAGGAAAAGCATCTTATTATTATAGTCTTTACACATCTACTTTCACGTCGTCGATCTCAAAAGGAAAGTCTAATGTGTGAGGCAATGGAAATTGTGATAATTTGCTTTGTATACAGCAGTATATTATTAATGAAGAAACAACGAGCGCAGTAATACATACGAGATATGTCAACCTAAAAGTAGATAGACTTAGTGTTTGTTCATTCAGTTAATATATATTGCTCCTTCAATTCTGTCACTTAAAATCGCATTCATTAAATTAATTAACTTATTTCTCATTCGTGCACCACACACATATACAATACGCTGATGATGATGTTTAACTGACACGTAAGAAGGTTCTCAAATCACTAATTGATTCAATGAACTTTATGAAAAGTTCAACTTAGTTGAAAGAAATCTAATTTTACAGATAGTATCGCAAAATCTGTCTAATGATTAAATATTTCGAAAAAAATGAAATGTATATTTTCACACGTAGATGCCACATCGACTCGATTTCCCACAACGGGTGCACATAAAGATGTTTTCACAGACAAACATACCAATTTTCTTGCATATGAGCTAGCCATCGCACTGGTGACGTTATCACGTCAGTGCCGCCTTCGAGTAACCGACCAATTTGATGAGCTGTTTTTCGTATTAACGTTTCTTGTCCAACGTTGGCCGGACTTTGAGTACTACCAAAAATACTATTCCTATCTCCCTCAATATTTTGGCTATTATCGGCTCCACCGAAGTTAAAGATAGAGTCACGCTTCCATATTCGATACCGTGAATGTGCATAACAAATAGATATGCAACAAACCAAGAGAATTGAAGAAAATCGGAGGGTAGCCATGTAACAGGAGAAATAAACTCAAATGAAAGATGAATGTCTCTGAACTTGATATTTATATTTTCTCGAAAAACAAATTCAGTTTATTGATGGACAATGTCAATGACAAAAAAATCGATTACGCCATTTTCTCATAGTATGGCTGAGTATTCTCATGATATCTGTTATAAATCAACTGCTAATTTGCTGACAGATATTAACAGTCTCCTAAGGAAGTGAATTATTTCATCGGTTGTTTATGAACTTCGATGAAAATCTGGTGAGTAGTAATGTTGATCATGTATTGATAGTATCAATCAATCAATTGTCAATTTCTGTGACTAGGAACGAAGTGATATAATGACAATAATGACTATGATCAGACACAACCGAGTATCATCATGTTCATTTATAAACTCATGGAAAAAACACCGGAAATGATAACATAAGCATATATTGACAAGATTACTCGTTATCTGATCAATCTTTCTCATCTGATATTTCCATGACAAGTCATTACTATGTTGAAAAAGATATGTACAAATCATGAGGACGATAATATTGAATATTCTCCATGTGATTCAAACAGCATGTTCTCAATTTTATTGTCTAGATGCGAAACAAGGTGATGATAAGTTATGTCAATTCTCAAAGCAATATTATGAATGCCGTTCATTGAATGAACTTCATTCATCACAAATCCATGTGATAACGTCATAAATAATGATATTCAACATCTGTTGGAAGAATTAATTAACACTTTCACGATATTTTTAACTGGACAGTAATTCACATATTGACATGTTGATAGATACAAGTCATGAAAAGCAACTCCATAATGTAATTGTTGAAAATTTGAGTAATCTGTTAATCATCTTGTTAAATAGACAAGTTGACATGATGATGCAACGTGATAATGATTGGAGAATATCAATGATCTCATTATTTGTTTACATAAAATACATTTGAATAGATATGAATGGCATTAATCAACAAATTGTATTTTTCCAGACTACGTGTTGACAATGCTGTTAAGTCATATATGTCAGACGATTTATTTTCAATGTAATTAGGATCGAAATTTGCTCATTAATGAATGGGGATATAAATACCAGTGAATTTTATTCTTCATGTTCACTTCTCGACTTATTCAGTTACATATCTTCTATCTGACTTTTCTATTATACTTTCCGCTGCAGTTGATCGTGTACATTCGTTTTGATACAAGAATATCGTGACGAATAATATGCGATCTATATCCGTTTTTGGACTCCGAGGCGTTTTGCCGTTCTTTTCACTTTCATTCATACTCTTATTCAAGAAATTTGAGCAGCTTTTCATGCAATGTTGTAGTGCTTTGACATTAGAAGATTTCTATCCTGAGCAAGTTTATATGCAGATGTGTTTTATACATTACTTAGTGCTTGAGAATGCGCTCTTTTCAAATAGGAAGGAAGAAAAAAGTGAAGATGAATAATGCCGATGGGAAAAAAATCAAAGACACAATGATTAGATATAGTCTAATGACATTAGCTTGCGATGAATTTGAGAGAGATACAACCGTGAATGTTTTCTCTTGGTGCTTAACTCGTTTCAAAGTTCAACTTATGAAATCTTTCTATCGAATATACGTTGGTTTTTGTATATGTTGAAAATATTTTAACGAAAAAATGCGTGTCGAGTGATAACAATTTGTTAGATAATCAAAGAGTAGAATATTATTTAGATCATACAATTTATCAGTTCCTGTTCGTTAATTATTTATCTCGGGCCATTTTATAAAAATGGAATGTCGATTAGTGTTGAATAATAAAACGAAAAATGAAATATCAAATAAAGATATGTCGGATTGGATTCATCAACTGCTCAAATTTCGTAAATTTCGACGGGTTCGATCTAGAAATGGAAAATCTCTGTTTTATCTCTTTTTTTACCGGGAAGAAGATACATACGCAGCTCTTCGAGCGGCAAAATCTATCAAAGGATTTTCGCTTAAACGATATTGTCCAACCAATACTATCGATTCGGAGTTACCGTTTAGACCATTTCCACCACAACATATTATAGATGTGCCTCGCTTTGCATTCAAGTGTCATCTTGATAAATTTACTAGTATTGTATGCACAAGAAATTCATAGAGATTTTTTGCTCATCATTTCTGCATAGGAAATCTACAAGTTATTCATCCGCCGAGTTTCAGAGCAGATTATGGCCCAGTTTATCAAATATGACGAAAGTATGATAATTCTATCTCGAGTTTCTATCAATATCAACAACTCAAACATTCCGTGCTTTTGTTGTAGTACATGACAGAATTTCAAAACTAAATCTATGGTGGACAAAAAACGATAGTTTCGTCGTTGTTGACAACAAATCTGTGCAGAAGCTTTTGGATGTGTTTTTCGGTTGAAAAGTTCTCTTTCATACAATTCTATGTATTATTTTGCGCATTTAATCAATTAGAGAAGCTGGATATACTTAATGATAAAGCAATTGTTGTAATATTTCTTATTTTTCTTGATAAAATATCTTTAATTTGCATTGACAATCATTGAATCTATAAATAAAATATAATCTTATTATTCAGGTTAGAGGATCCTCTTTCTTTTATGTGTTTTCAAAATTACAACAGGAAATTGCACAATATAAATAAATTTCAATCAATAGAGTGCATTCAAGCAGAGTTGTTAAGAAAAAACATGTGTTTATGAGAGTTGTCAGTTCAAAGACAAGCATTGTTCTCTAATTTTCAATTGTAGATTTTGTTCTGTATATAAATAAGAGTTGCACTATCATTTTGAGTATCATTTGCCAAGCGACAGACATCAAAACAGTGAGTAGTACTCAACAGTGTTAAAACTCAATTCAGATTTATCTTTTAAATAGAAATTCAAAAGAATAATCAATAATTTGTAATGGCTGCTCCTACAATTATCAATTATGGACATGTATGAATATTCATATTTTATTAATAATTGAAACATATCTGTATTCGTAGATCAATGGACCAATTTATATCACAACTTCTCCACCGATAATACCTTTAAATAACATCAATTTCAAATGCTGGCACTGCGGTGGAGATAACAAAGTTGAGATAATAAATGAATCCAATAATTTGACAAAAAATCAGGATATCGCGATTGAAACGATCGATTTAACCAATGATGATAATGATGAAATTTCGTTCGTCGACATGATAAAAGAAGAAGAAGAAGAAGAAGACAATCAAGTCATTGACTTAACCTTTGAAGATACTTCAAAACAAGATGATACTGATCACAGTCTCATCAAATATATAATTGAAAATGGCGACAATATGTTTGACAATGTTGAATTGACATTAAATGAAGAAATCAATAATATTCGTGGAGTCCAATATCCACGTACAACGATGAATGATTATATGTCAAACAAAGATCTCGATGGATATTGGTCTCCACGAAGTTTTTTTTAATCGATAAATAATTTTTTCGCAAAAATCTCAACTGTACATATCATTTGTATCTAATACAACAAATAGTTTTCGTTTGTATCTGTGTGTGTTAATCATTCAATAAAATAGCTTCTTATTTCGAAACTAAGGTATTCATCGGCAAAGTCACACATCAAACATTAAGATAATATAAAGAAAGACGATGAAGCAGGAAACGATAGATTGATCTCGCTTGAGCTTGTATGTGTGAATGTGTGAATGGGTGATGTCGATAGATAGTATGAAAGAGAAAAAGACACCTGCTGGGTATTCTCTTTTGTGGCTGACAACAATTATTCAGTGTCTTACCATAGATTAAATGTAGTAGCCAAACATAATGAAACTTGTCAATTGATTGTTTTATTCATACACAGAAATATTTTAAAGATACTCGATTACTCTTGCGTACCATAAATTAAACAATAGTCATAATCACATCCATAATATTTCTATTAATCTCAAATGTTTCAATATAAAAGATGATCTCATATATACGTTTATTCTAGATTTTCTAAAAGTTACTCACGTTTATATACTACAATAAAATCTTGATAAAATGTCTCAATCATCAAGTGAATTTTTAAATTGACGTTTATATTCAAAACATCTTTTTATCATGCGTTTGTTTTCATTCGTAATAGAATCACCTGTAAACACAAATATTGTCTCAGAAAGCTCAATTGTTAAAGTTGAGAACAAAGTAAGATTTATTTACTGAAAAATATGAAACTGATGTTTCCTTTCATTTTTCTTAGCCAATAAGTGAAGTTATAGTTAGTCGCACACCAAAGCGTGGTCTCAATGAGCAAGTCAATGATCAAGTGAAAAAAATAAAGACAGAAAATGGTCCATCAAAATCTGATACGTCAAAAAATGTTCAATCGAACGACAAATTACATTTCGTAACTGCATCTAAATTAATTGCGAATAATAATCGTACTACTACAGAAAACAATTTTGAAATTTCTGACGAAGAATTACTTTCAATGGCAATCGAATTTGAAAAAGAGCATCCCGAATATAACTAATTTAATTTGTGTATTTATTCATATGGACAAAAGTTACTACGATTTTGTTTTGTTGCTTGATTGAAATACTGTAGTTCGTAGATTCTGATTAATTATCTTATCTTATCTTCTCTTCTCTTTCATTAAATATGCATGCATACATATATTATTAATCTCATTCAATAATCTCTTTTTTGCTGAAAATAATTGTAGATAAATTATATTGATAAACGAATTCTCAAAATCATCATCATATTTACTCGACATAATCATGAATACAAATAATATCTCAAAAGAGTTGAATGTAAGGATTTAAAATATAACTCATATGTAACCATTCACAATCAAATGCCTTTCGATGCTCATCTATAGATGCCACAGAATCCGTCTGATCATCGAATTAAACGCGTCGTATCTAACCAATTTGAAAATTTACCAAAGAGAATTAAAATCGAATGTCATTCAAACGATAATGGAAATATTGTTGATCGTTTAAATTTTCATTCAAAACTTGTTGAGCGATATGATTCGAATTCAAACACTCAAAGAAATGTTGATGTTGATGTTACTGAATTGAGTGACCGTTTTGAAAAGCTTGAAATAGGGAATTAATTCTTACAGGATGATTCAAAATTGGATTTGAAAAGTGTCATTAACGCTTATCATTCATTTAAACAATTGAATTTTCAATTGAATTTGTTTCGTGTTAAATTTTCGAAATAAAGTTATTCGTTTTTGTTTTGCATCATGAAATTCTCATTACATTTTTTGTTCTCGTAATATTATTCACATAAAAAAATTGTCGACTAGATATTTTTAGATAAAATCAGAGTTATTCTACTTTGAAATTATTGCTTGATAACAAATATTATTAGACTGCCAAGCTGTACGGGTAATTAATCCGTATGAATTGAGAGCTGTTATTACGATGGAATATTGTTTTTTATTATTTAGATGCTAATTATCCAATTATTGAATAAATTTTAATGGTTGCTTTGTTAAAATAATTTAAGCTTAATTAAAATGAATATTTATTTATAAAAAAAACTGCTTATATAGATAAAAGTTGACTTTTGTAGAAATTCGAAAGTATATTAAATTATCATAAATCACAAAGATTTTGTCCGTATTAACATAACTAATTGATTGAAGAATAAGTGCTTCATTTATCCATATCGATGAATACAACAATTGCTGATCTCTATCCAGATATATGGGAATATGTTTTTGAATACTTTAGCGCTATTGAACTATTGTTTAGTTTTACAAATACTACTCACGTAGTGAATGAAGTATTGAAAAACAGCAAGAATCCTTTTCTCTTTCGTGGAGTCATACTAGATAGCTTTACTTTCACATTACCACAAAAGCTTCGCTTTAATAAAATTAGTTCATTAGAACTTCATCAAGAAAATTCTCTTGATATTATCGAGAAATGCACAGGAATGCGATCACTTAAACTCGTTGGTACATCTGAGTGGATCGTTTCTATATTTGTAAAACTTTTAAATGTTAGAATTAAAATAGAAAAGCTTATACTTATTATGCCTGGAATTGGATCCTTAGATAAAATATTTAATTCAATTGGATCATTATTTTCACTATTAAGACTCGAAATCTATGCAAATGAATCCGAGGAAAAAATGCAAATGAGTAGCTTATCCATTCAGCAGACCAATATTCGACAGTTTATACTGCACTCATGCTCCTCAATAAGTTGGAGTGACATGTCAACTCTGTTACCCACTTTGCAAAACATCGATTTTCTTAACATTACTTTGTGTGAGAAGAATACGAATAACTTTTTTATGTTTAATTTTCCAAAACTTACTTATGTTCGTCTAATGTTACACGAGCTTCCATTTGAGACAATTTTTGAACTTCTAACGACAATACCTGTTCTAAGAAAACTGAAAGTAAATGGTCTTGTTGATGATATTAATTTCCTTATTGATAACAAATGGATTCGTCTATTCAGCTTATGTTCTTCTTTGAATATGGTCATAGTGAATCTATCGCTAGAAGAATATGATGATCTGTTTCGAGATGAAATCATCCAGAAAGCTTTGAATCAAATTAATCTACATCTAGGATGCCTTACTGATGACAACGATGATCATTCGACTGGAATATATCAACAACGTTGGTGGCAATTATCAGGAATGATTATGAAACATCAAATACTGTCGAAGCACATTTATGAGATGCACTAATGTAGCATCGACTAACATCCTTCATCGTATATAACGTATAATGTTGTTTTGTTTCTTATGAAGCACTGTTAATCGAATATGTTAATGAAGATTTTAAAGAATCTTGTATACTACCTTTTTTTCGAATAGTTTCTAAAAAAAACTTGATTTTCTCTCGTTTTGTAAATTTCTTGAACTACATTTAATCATTATTAAAATAACAATAATTTCGTTAGAATGATGTTGACTATTGTGTTGTGAATTTCAGACGTACAACAATAATATAATATGGGTTCAAAAAGCCCCGAATATTGCTTCAACGATTCTGGATCTTGCGATAGAGATTCTTTTCCATGTAATGGAAGCGCACGTGCTAGAAAATTCGAGGAATTTTTAAAACGTTTAACATCCGCTTCGAAAAAGACAAATTATGAAGACGAAATTGTTGCTACCGTGGCTATGATTAGCGATGTAAAAATCTGATTGAATCCATATTTTTATTTCGATTGAATTTCAGGACCTAGAACTACGAACACCACTACAATTAAATTTTTTAACAGAGTTCGATGAGAATAAACATACCATTGATCATGTAGCTCGAAAGTATCTTGAACAAGCTAGCAAAAGTGTTCAACATCTTATTCCGATTAAAACATCGCCAGATGGAAATTGCTTATTTCATTCGATAGTTTCCCTTATTTCTAATCCGATGATATCAATTGTCGAAATGCGAGGTTTGTCATACTTTTCTTATACATCTAGTAGAATAGAATTTTCCGAAGTAAAAAAATTAAACCGGATGATTTTAGTGAGAACCGTTGTCGAACTCGTAAAGCATAAAGATTATCATGTAAACCAATACAGTCATTTGGTCGGTGCGTTCGATAAAGCGCTTCAAAGAGTATGTAATGCTGGTAGTTTTTGTGAACTTCACGAAATTGTCGCACTCACTAACGTTTTACAATGTCAAATACAAAGCGTGTATCCATATCTGGATTACCGCGCAGAAATGAAAATTATGAATGCAGTATATAAACCTCTATCTCAATCCGCTTGTACCGAGCGGTTAATTATTTTTTGGACAAATACTCAAGATGAATTTCTTGTGAGAAATCGTCCTGGTTGTCGTGGAGTCTGGAGTCCAAATCACTTCGTGCCACTAATATCACCGAATAGACTGAGTAGATTAAATCCTACAGACGAAGTCACGGTCATACCTCAGGTAGTCAATATTTACATTTGAGTACAATGCAATAAGGAGAATGTTTATTTTTCATCATGAAACAGACACCGCGAAAGACGACTACAAAAAACAACCAACCTACAACGATTCGAAGTCCTGAATTTTCACCACCCTCAAATAATCGAAAACAGAAGACATCAGTTGTCAGGTCGCTGTGTTTGAATGATGAATTTCGACCACAGTCAAATACATACGATGCTCAACGAAAAAAACAACAAAGAGCTAGAGAAGACGAGCAGCAACGTAGTGTACGACTTCTCAACGATCGATTACAGAAGCAGCTAGAGAGAGACAATGAGACTGAAGAAGAAAGGGATGCAAGACTTTCGAGTAAACGAATACATACGCAAATGACTAGAGAGAATGAAACCGAGGAAGAGCGAAATGCACGGCTATCGAGTAAACGTATACATACACAAATGGCTAGAGAAAATGAAACGGAAGAAGAAAGGGATGCAAGACTTTCGAGTAAACGAATACATACGCAAATGACTAGAGAGAATGAAACTGAAGAAGAGCGAAATGCACGGCTATCGAGTAAACGAATACATACGCAAATGACTAGAGAGAATGAAACTGAAGAAAAGCGAAATACACGGCTATCGAGTAAACGCATACATACACAAATGGCTAGAGAAAATGAAACGGAAGAAGAACGAAATATACGACTATTTAATGACCGAGCACACAAAGAAGCAGTAAGACAACATGAAAATGAAGACGAGTACAGAAGACGTCTTGCACAACAACGCAAACGAACAACAGAACATAGGTCTAACAGTAGTAAACAACGAAAAAGTACGGATAACGTTTATGGAGACACGCGTTTTGAAACGGGAGAATCAAACTCAACACAAATATCGGTTCGAAATTCATCATCTCGACGACGTATGTCACAAGAAGACCACTCAACGATTCTTAATCAATACACATGGCCATCTGCAGTTCCAAAAAACTTAAAAGAGCATTGCTTAGAAGAGTTTTCTAGGCACATGTCTATGTCTTTCCTAAGACAATCCATATGTATTATATGCAATAGTCGCCTGAACTTTAGTGCAATGAAAGAATATTTACTTGAAGATATTGCTAACTTAGATCATCTATCTTGTCATCAGGATATTTCAAATCTTATTTCTGAAAGTAGACGAGTTTTACAGGAGATAAACAGTTTTTAATTATATATGTGATTTTGTTGTTTTTTTCGAAAGATAATCATACAAATCCAAGTTTCTTCCTTTTGTCCAATGCTATTTTTTACAAAAAAGGATACAATGCAGAGACGGAAACTGGTTATGTTTGTCAACAGTGTCACAGTTCATTGAGTAAAAACAAAACACCAATATTTTCGTGTGCAAATAAGATGTGGATTGGAGATGTGCCTACTGTTTTGCAACAATTAACAATTGCTGAAGAAAAACTGTGAGTTTTGAGAAAAAGATGCGATAGAAATCATGAAAATAATTCTAATGTAAATATTTTTAAAGTATCTCACTTTATCGACACAACAGTTGTGTCATCAAATTATATTCTCCGTTTCATCACCAATCTACTGCTCAAACTGCCCTCAAAGGCAATGTGATAACATTTATGCAAAATGTGCCAAATATTGTCAAAACTCTACCATTTGATGTTGAAGATCTCTGTGACACATTAAAAATTATCTTTGTTGGTGCTCGCATTCCAACTCGTGTAGAGCTCCGTAGAGTGTGCGGTGTTAGTCGAAAGAAAGTTCACGATGCTCTATTATGGTTAAAAAAGAATAATTACATGTATCGAAATATTCCAAGTAAGAAAACATGATAATAAGAATATGAATTATGTCGAACATACTTTAGTCAATGAAATTAATATTCGTAAATTGCCTGAAGATGATGTCCCAGAATGTATTTGGACAACAATTGAGAGAACTGAAAATATTGAAGAAGCTAATGCTGAACGTACTGGAATAGTTGATGATCCACTGACGAATGTCATTGTCCCAGATGATCTTGTTACGACAAGTATTCCTCCATTGAATACGAGGTGCGTAAATTTAATGAGACAATGAAGAATTAATCATCTGTTTTAGCGGTGTGCTTGACGTGAATGGAACCACGATATCATCAGATGATATTCGTGTACATCTTTTACACAAGTTTAATAATGGTATTAATTCATCAATAGATTTGTTAGATGAAACTGTAGAAAATCAAGAAGACGATGTTTACTTGGTTCCAAGATCTACTGCACCAGCCAGAGATTGTTATAATGAAGAGTTATTATTAGGTCTATTTCCGACACTTTTCCCTTATGGATGTGGGGCGCCTCATGATGAATCACGACCGATTCCTGTGTCGTTGACTAAACACGTTCGCTATCTACTTACATATGCGGATCACAGATTCGAAAAGCATCATTCATTCATGTTTGTTTTATTTAATATGATGCAGCGTCAACAAGCATGTTGGAATGCATCTCTAATTGCTTCGCGACCTTACTTTCGAGATGTAGCTGTTGATCTTCAAACACTCACTAGCAAGGAAATTGAGACAGCATTAATTCAAATTAGTAAAAAGAGTTTTTCTACCATAAACAATTCTCGAATCAACTCGCTGCTGAAACAGATAAAAACAGTGGGTGGTAATGTAATGGGTTCCGCATGTTCACGAGCTACTCTCCGTACTAAGATACATGCACTCATCTTCAATCAAGGTTTGCCAAGCATCTTCATGACAATTAATCCTGCTGACATACACAGTCGTATCGTCTTATATTTTGCTGGAGTAGATTTAGATCTCGACAAAATTTTGCCTTCTGAAATACCATCGACGTATGAACGTGCACAAATCGTAGCTGCACATCCTGTAACTACGGCTCGTTTTTTTAATGTACTCATTACTTCTATTCTAAAGTGTATGATTGAAAAGGGCGTACTCGGTCCGATCAAAGCTTATTTCGGAACGGTTGAAAACCAAGGCCGAGGTTCATTGCATTTACATATTCTATTATGGATTGATCATAACCTAACACCAATTCAATTGAAAGAGTTAGTTCAAAATCAAGATTTTCGTAACGGTCTTTTAAGTTATCTCGAAGATATAATTAAACAAGATTTGAGCAATTTTGAATCGGAAAATTCTACAGCTGATAGTAAATCTCTTTTTTTTAAAGCACATACACTATATTAAGGATGATGATTTATTTAGCATTTGAGCAGCAACAGACTATACGATCCGATAGTATCGATTCCCCAAACTTATTTTCTAATGATGAACTTTCAGAGAATGTTACTCAAGGTATGATAGAAAATCGATGCAATAGAAAATATTCATTTTATATAGATATTGAACAATTAGAAAGTAGCCTGTTAAATTTATCACCATCGTTAATGCCAACTCCAAAGCCGTCTTTGCCAAATTTTGCTTTAAATTTTAAAAGAGATGTTGTTAAATTGGTGACTAATAATAACATTCATACTCACACTACCACTTGTTATAAATATTCGAAAAAGCAAAATAATCCAGTTTGTCGTATGAGAATGCCACGAAAAATTGAACATACATCGTCTATCGATATTGAATCTGGAGAAATAAGATTAAAGCGACTACATGAGACAATTAATAACTTTAATGAATATATTATCACTGCTTGTCGTTCCAACATGGACATAAAATATATTTTTAGTGGTAGTGATGCGAAAGCTTTAGTATATTACATCACTGATTATGTTACTAAGTCAAATCTTTCCTTTCACGATACATTTTCGCTGGTTTTGAAAGCTGTTCAATCTTTGGAGAAACATAAGCTTCCCGATAATAACAATATGAGTGCAGAAGAAAAATCGCGTCGACTTGTTCTTCGTTGTTACAATACATTAGCCTCTCAACAAGAACTTTCTAGTTCACAAGTTGCATCGTACATAATGGGCTGGTCAGATCATTACACCACACATGAATTTGCTAATCTATTCTTGATTGGCATTGAGAATTATTTACAGGCATCATTGATTGAGACACAAATGAAACAACAACGAGAAATAAATGGTAATTTATTCTTCTGACACTGACACGAAATTGAGTATACTAACAGCATGTTGACGATAAAAGTTTTGTTTTTGTTATACGAAAAGTTAGTGCAAGAACTTGGAATATCTCGACATATAAAAGAGTATTTCTAAAGGTTTATAGTTGTCTATCTCGTAGATAAATCAATATGAAATTTAACTTTTAATTTACGTGTTGTCGTCTGATGTATTTTCATGTTTCAGTAGATGATGTCGATTTTGAAAACGAAGAAAATTGCATGGAAACTGAAGAGCAATTTTTGCTACAGCCTAACGATACTAATACCCAATACGTGTATGTAAATACTCGTGTAGACTATCAATATCGATCACTACCATTGAGTAACATCTGTTTATACGATTATGTTCGCTATTATCGAAAGAAGCCTGCTAATTCAACAGATCGAAAATATTTAAAAGACCAATCAATATCTAAAGAGACTCACACAGAAGAAAATGTTCGACGCGGTCGACCACCTTCGGAACGAGAACCATTTTTATCTGACCATCCACAAGCTTTATCGCATATCAATGTAAAACGTGTCACTCCAATTGTTCCAAATTTGCTTGGCCCTCCAATACCTCGTAGGGATCGCGAAGATACAAAAGAACGTTATTGTAGATCAATCCTTGCGCTATTTTCACCTTGGCGTACAATCTCAGATTTGTGTGATCCACATGAAACATGGGAACAAGCACTTGAAAATCGTCGATCGAGAATTACAATAGAATCACAAAAAATTATTTATAATATTCAACTGTTCCAAGAGTGCAAGAATGATCGAGATGAACATTTGCAACAAGTCATTGAAGCTGTACAAACAGAAGTTGTGGATGACAGAATACAGAAAAACCATATCGCTGACATGAGCGATGACGATCTTGATGAAAACGATGAGATATTAGACTTACTTGAAGCTATTGACATAGATGAAATCCCAGTCGTAAAAGACTTGGGAAATAGATCGGAACAAGCATATTTTGAAAAGACAATACAGATTGTTGAGCAATCAAATCGTTTTGCTAATATCGAAGGTAGAAAATATTTGACTTGAGAAGTGATTTTTATGTTGAACTATGTATAGATTTACGCAAAGGACCCATAAGTTATTCAGTTGACTCTGTAACAGCAAATAAACATAATTATGATAAGAAACATCTCGTACCTGCGACTACAGAATTGATTCTCAAGAATAATCGGTGGCAACGCGCAATTAAAGAACAAAAAGAGCAAAAACGAAATGCTTTCATGATGATTGAAATGGGGAATGAACATCTTGAACAAAATGATGCTATTGAAAATCATTTTGATGAAGGTGTAGACAATGCCTTATCATCTAGTTGTCATAATGATAAGGAAGTTATAAATTTTGATTCTGTCCGATCGGTTGCTAAAGTCACCGTACCAATTGAAAATACTCGACAGTTTATTGCTGATGAATATACTCTTAATAGAAATCAAAGAGCTGCTTATATGATCATTACTGGTCATTTAGATGGGTTAGATAGGCTAAATGAAGGTATGTATGAGTAGTAGATAATATAACTATCTTTCAATGTTTTTTCGTACTCAGATGAGAAACAAGATCAGTTGATTATGTGCGTACCAGGATGCGGTGGCACCGGTAAATCACAGTTGATTCGTGCAATAACGGCATATTTTGCTGAAACGAATCGCGCATATAAGTTACGTAAACTTGCACCAACATCAGTTGCAGCAGCAGAAATCGAAGGAATGACAATTCATTCTTTTTTGGGAGCTTGGGGAAACCGAAAGAAAAAATCGAATGTTTCAAATCGGCCTGGTGAAACAAAAACAGAAAATCAATGGCGTTTCGTCGAGTATATAATTCTAGATGAGATGTCTATGGTTGGTCTCAGTTTATTGGGTCGATTGAATAAACTTGTCACAACGGCGAAACATTGTGATCCTATGGTTGCAATGGGTGGAATAAATATTATCTTATTTGGAGATTATATTCAATATTCTCCTGTTCTTGACAAACCTCTTTATTACGATTTTTCAATGGCAACAAATCATAGCACAAAAAAAACTACAAAGCTACCAACTGAAAATGAAATTCAACAGAAGAGTGCTCGTGCTTTGATTCTACAAATCAACTGTGTTGTAATATTAGAAGAACAAATGAGAACAAAAGATCCACAATATCAGGCTGTGTTAAATAGAATTCGTAATGGTGAAGGTACTCGTGATGATTGGCTTCTTCTTCGAACACGTGTAATTGGTGTAGGACTTCATATTTCTCTTAGCGATCCACTATGGAATGAAGTATGTTGTATAAATATAATACGTTGTGCAATTGAAAATCATTGCAATGAGAATCAAATTAAGAGAAGACTTTCTCTTCCTTAATGTTAAGCATTGTGGAACCAGTTCCCAGTGATTCCGCAATGTTTAACATCGCTGAATAGGATGACTGATCCAAATTAATTATTTGTTAAAACAGTTACTTAAAAAATTAATTTTCATTGCAATTTTCTTTCATTTCCTTTCAGGCTCCAATCTTAGTGTATCGAAACGAAATTCGTACTGAACTAAATAATCGAGCTGTTATCAATAAAGCATGCGAAATAAAACAATCACCAACTGTAGTAATAGCTAAGGATACAATAAGAGCCAAAAAAGGCATTGATCTACCTGATCTTAATAGACGGCTTCTTGCTTTACCTGATAATAAGACAGAACATTTACCTGGATATCTTCCTCTGGTTCCTGGCATGCCTGTTTTATTACAAGAAAATATTGCATGCGAGCTTGGTTTATCTAATGGAACTCAAGGCATATTTCGTGAATTAGTTTATACTGAAGCATCGAATTCAGATTTGAATTTTGATCAGGACAAGTTTCCGATGGATACTGTTTTCATACGTGATCCTCAATATGCGCTTGTGGAAATACCAAAATTAAAAATAAACAAATTAGACTCACTCGATCCTTTAATAGTTCCTATTCCTGCTATTGACAAAACATTTACAGTCGATCTAGATAAGCTATACTCAGATAAAGGACATGTCGTAAAATTACTCAAATCAAAGAAGTTGAAATCTACAATTTCTGTGAGGAGAAAAGCTTTACCATTGATACCCGCCTATTCCATTACAACTCACAAGAGTCAAGGGCAAACTTTACGTAAAATAATTATCGATCTAAACATGCCACCAGGATCTGTAGAAGTTGCATCAGCTTATGTACCACTTTCACGAGTAAAGCAACTTACGGATTTGGTTATTTTGCAAGATTTTAACATCAGTGCTTTGCAAGTAAAACCATCTAAAGGACAACTGACTGAAATCAATAGATTAGGAACTATTTTTCAACAAACAAAACAGCGCTATGCTAAATATTTTGTGTAAATTGTTTATATTGTAATTAATAAGTTGTTTATCTTAAATAAATTCATGAAATAAATAAATAAATAATTATATGGGAACATTTTATGTTGTTAGAAGAGCTTCACTATTTCTTTCTTCATTTGCATTGTAATAATCTGTTTCAGATATTTAAAGTTTTAGTCTTATTGATTATTCTTGAAACAAACATATATTTCAAATAATAACAATGAATATTGCAAAGTCAATCATGAAATATAATATTTCCTGTGTTCTATTGTTTCTATGCCTATGCCTAACGCATCTTAACGCATATTTTAATGATATTTTCGCGAGAAATAGAGTAATTACACATCCTCAAACGGGCTTATTTCTTAATTATATTGGCTTATATACACCAGCTGAGACGATTATTCACAACTCAGTGATATTTCCGATGACTGTAGATGCTTGTTACCTTTTGCCATTAACAGCTGCTGCAAATATTCCCTCTTGCAACATAACAACAAAACGGTTTAAGCGTTTCCTTCCTGGAATTTTATGTCTAGGAATTGGAATAGCTAGTCTTCGTTCATCTAAATCGAATCAAATTCAGTTGAAAAATCTTCAAAAAGAAATGAAAAGCGTACAACGATCGTTGTCTAACTATTCTAACACTATAAAAGTACAAGAAGTTCGATTAGCAAAGCTTGAATCTAATCAGATTATTTTAACACATGAACTCCAACTTACACAGCAAACACTTGGTGCTATTCTTAACATTTTAAATTCGCACTCTAAAACTCTAATACCTTTAAAAGCAGAAATCGAACGGTTACATCATCAATTTCAATATTCTTCGTTGCATTTAGCAATTGACCAGATCTTTCGCAATGATTTGACTCTAAACTTTCTTTCTTCAGAGGACTTAAAAAAGGTGGTATACGATATTATTGATCGAGGAAATATAACATTTAATTCTGATCATGGAGCCATTCCTGTAATCCAAATCATAACTAAGCTTCTAGTGCAACAACAGATTGATTTCATACCTAGAGTACGATATTCAACTGAGAACTCTGCCGAAATTGGCCGTCTTGTAATTACTAACTTCTTCGCAATTCCAAAACAAAATCAAATACCATTTCAAGTCTATAAATTATTGTCAGTGCCCTTTGTCCATAATAATGAGACCATTGAACTTACAAATATTCCTCGATACTGGGCAATTAACCCAGGAAACAATACAACTATGGAATGGTATGATCGTACAGAATCAGGATGTGAGCTTGAATTCGTGCTATCTTGCCGTGATACTCCTCCAATACAGAAATTAGCACATGATACATGTCTTGGGCAAATTATTGAGAGCA
>Ga0209935_1001212_pt1 | contig 43977 bp, 29 predicted proteins | sample ThiBio_1000_plan_2_FD_183958 | JGI IMG/M metagenome (GOLD analysis project Ga0209935, IMG submission 183958) | Wastewater bioreactor microbial communities from Cape Town, South Africa - Thiocy_cont_1000_plan (SPAdes) | ecosystem: Engineered > Bioreactor > Thiocyanate-remediating >... | reverse complement strand
CCTCGGTCGGCCTGCCGCAAAATGCGAATTTTATCCTCGGTACTGTATCTCTTTCCCTTCATTTCTTCTGGTTCCTTTTGGTCCCAGACTAACTCATCCCCTGGCGCGAAAAAGTCGAGTCACGTCACAATATGCCAGCCACGCCTTTCGTGCCGCCCTGGCGGGCGCTGGCATGATCCAAAGCATGTCCCGTCGCTCCAACCCCTACGACAATGCCTGGACCGAATCCTTCCTCGGCACCCTCAAGTCCGAAATGCTTCAAGGCGGCTGCTTTCAAAACCCCTCCGACGCCAGGCTCGAAATCTTCCAGTACATCGACGGCTACTACAATACCCATCGCAAGCACTCCAGCCTCGGTTACCTCTCTCCCTCCCAGTTCGAGTCCTCCCTCCATTCCAATAACTAAACACTATTGGTCCAAAAATCGATTGCATCTCAAAACATCAATCTTGGTTACCGCCATCATACCTTATTCAGCCACGGCGGCCTCTCTTGCGATGGATTTCTTCCTTGAAAACATCGGCTGGCGACAGACGCAACTTTTGAAGGATGTTTTCTACACCGCGAAGCGTTGCGGATTGCTCTCCATTGGTGAGCCGGTAGAGCGTTGATTCTGAAACCCCAGATCTTTCGCCAAGGCCGCATAACTCGCTCGCCACGCAGCGACTTCAAAAACTTGGAAAATGCCTTATCCAGACTGGGCATCCTGGCATCCTTGCAAAAGGATCATTCTGAGTGCGGAATGCGCGTTCTTGATCAAAAGTGCAAATGCACACTCAGGGACTAAACTCTCGAGCATTGACGATCCGCCATTTGTAAAAACTCCCCAGATCCCGTGGGGTAGCGGCCGGGTTGCCCGAATAGATCGAGGCGTAATCAGGAATGCCTGTCTCGCTCGGTTTGATAAAACGCTCCATTGTCACGGAACCCCGCATCTCGCCGAGGACAACATCCTTTTGCTCATTCCATTTCGCGTACTCTACAGTACTGGATCTCGGCACCTGCTTGAGAGACTGGACGCGGTAATGGACGGTGAAGGTGTTTGACTTCGTGGTCAACCGGCCTTGGAGGTTGGCATAGGGACGTTCTCGAGAATTGTCTCCCGACAGAGAATTCACCGACCAGAAAGTCGCCATCACGCTGTCGGCATTGCTTCCATCTCCGGTGAGTTGCTGGCCTTTGGGAACAAGATGGATTTCGCAGATTTCCGTTGCGGATCGGAAAACCTTCCCGTCTGAGAAGCGCAAGTCAAATTGTTTCAGAGTTTCTTGCGCGTCGATTGGTAGGCGAAGGTTTACCGACAATGGGGCGATGTCGTTCAGTTTGTAATCTGCGGATCGCGCGGCTGTTGGGATCGCGAGCATTTCTTCCGCACGGAGCAGTGACACCAGCCCGGTCGCCCTTTTGATGTACGAGAAGGGCTCGATGGCGTAGTTCATATTGATCTTTCCAGCCGTGGAGAAGGGCTCGCTAATGGCATATGGCTCTACGACCGGCATCCAAAAGAAATCCAGCCACAGATGATCCGGAGGGTCGCTCGCACCGGAGTGCCCTGGTTGGGGTCTCAACAAAAGCGTACACCATGTGTTTCCCGTGTTCTTTGACGGATTGCTGCTATCGAAGGCCTGGTTTCCTGATTTCAGCCGCGTGGGCAGGGAGCCAAACATTCCCGGGCCAGGGGTCTGGCGATTGGGTGAGAAAAACGTCTTCCCGACTGCGACCTGACTGAAGTTGTCTTTGAAGTAGGGCACCTTGGTGCCGTCGCCCCGGTAGTTATTGCCCTCGTCTGGCTTGTTGATATAGGCGCCATCGGCCGTAACCGCCACGCCATTGTCAAAATCCCCGTACGCCTGAAATGCCTTGGCGGATCGGTCTGGCGCTCCGGCGCTCTCTTTGAATTTGGGGAACTTGGGAAAGAACTTGTTGTCATATTTGGCATTTGCCACGAGCCGATCCGCGAGCGGAGGCTCGAAAAAACCGGCGCCAAAACCGGGCGATGGTCCGCCCTCGGTGTCGGACAACGCGCTTCCCGTCATCTGATTGAGGATTTGTGGCAGGGGGTTCAGATAGTTTTCGGCACCTGCCGCCACCCTTGTGGTGTTGAAGTATCCCAAGGTCGGCATAAAGACTCCCGGCGGAACGTAGGAACTGCCGGCGACCAGTCGGAAATCGCCGTGATACGGAATGATCGTCCGAAAGGTATCTGTCGGCCAGATGATGGACCCTGCTCCATTCCTGGGTCGCCCATCGGGATTCGTCAATCGTCCGCCACCGTGGCCATCGATCGCCCCATCTCGCTGGAACGCCCACCAATACTGCATGTCCGTCGCAGGAGTGCCCTGGCCTCTATTTCCCTCGGCACTGGCGGGCGTACCGGAGGTTTTCAACTCAGGAATAGGGAAATCTGCCGCCGGAAATTCCAGGTCGATAGTTTGCACGAGGGCGGAGCGACTTAGGATCTTTACCCGCACCGTGCCGCCGGAGAACTGCATCACCGGGTTTGGCCCGCTTGGCACCGAAATCGTAATGGGAACCCCGACGAGGTTGTACGGAGTCAGGTAGGGTTTGGATTGGACATCGGCTGGCAGCGGTGCGCGGGCCTCCGAGACATAGCGGTCAACGAGCCCTTTGCGGCTTCCGATATAAGATCCCCACGGATGGTATCCCCAGACTCCGGTATCGCCAAAATCTACAGTCACCGGAGACGGAATCCCGAGAGAGATGCTGTTGACCTGCAAGCCACCCAGTTGCTCGACTTCCAGCGTGTAATCCATGGCAAACTGCGTCCAGCCGTGCGCAGGCGCAAAGAAGTCAAAGAGCAGCATCGCCTGAATGCGGCGCTCGGTCGCTGCCAAGGGAGCTACGAGGGTTTTGTTCTTCGGATAGGTGGCATCTCCCGGAAAACTGTTGCTTGCGCGCTTGGCATCCGCCACCGAATCGCTTCCGTTGGGAGGACCGACGGGCGCACTTGCGGTTCCTGCGGCGCCGTCTGCACAGCAGATGAAAAGAAGTCCAGCTTCGGAGATCGTTGCAAAGCGCCCGAAGCCCTGAAGCGAGGTGGTATCTGGAACGCCCGAGGGATAGGAGGAGCCCAAGCCTTGAGGAACCTTCAGCGGCGTGACTGTCCCATGGCCTTTCCAGACATCCAGCGTGGTGGTTTTTCGCCCTGTGGTAAATTGCACGGCATTGTCGGCGGCACTCTGGGAGCTATAGCCGTTCGGCGAGAGATTATCGTCATAGAGGTTTGTGCAGCGGATATAGTCCAATATCTCGACGAGCAACTGATCCCGGTCGTCGACGCTCGTTTTTGATCGCAAGGTGCTTCCGTATCCGGGTAACGGCAGATCCGACAGGGCGCGCAAATAGCGGAGCAGTTCCTGGTTGCGCGGAATGCCAGTCCAGTCGGCGGTGGGACTCTTGGAGTTTTCTCTTTGGAAATAGTAGGGCTGCCCGCCGATGGTCGAGCAGAAGGCTATCAACCGGTCATATGCTGTCGCACGGGATGCATTGGTTGTAAGATGATTATAGACTACCGGCCAGACTGCGACGCGGGGTGTATTGAAAAGAGTGACTTCCGGAGCGCGGCTGGAGGCAGTGAGAAAGAACCTCGCCGCCTCGAGTTTTTTGCTCGTTAACCCCGACGCTGCGGTCTGCGATGCCCTGTTACTGCTAAATATTAACTCGTCAACGCTCGCATAAAGTCGGTCGGCATCTGGCTTCAATGCGCCTGGGGCGATCACTGTGCCGGCATCCGACCCTCCGCCCACGACCCGGGGAACGATCTCGTAAATCGCGTCCCGTTCCGCTTTCGTCAGCGGCTCCGTGAGCGTGGCACTGTCAGCAAACAGGACCGGGGAAAGCGCCGTCATGGCGGGGTGTCCAGGATATCGCTGGAACTCTCCTTGAGCGGGCTGTTTGTCGGCAAGTTCCCAGTCATCCTTGGCAATCACATGCGGTGTGTCCCAATAGGTTCCTTCGGAGGATGTATTGACGTTTACCTTGCAGGTTTCGTCATCCGTCCAGAAGGCAATCCGCCCCGTCACCGGATTGTCTTTGGTGGCTCCCGCGACGACGGCCTGGCTTCCGCTCCCGGTGGGTGCCACGATCTTGCCATCCTGCAGGACATACAGCCACTTGACCGGCATGGGAAGCCGCAGATCCTTCTCCTCGCCAGTCAACTTGCTTCCGGTCGGCGGTGAACTGACGGAGAACCCCTCCACGCTCCCCAAGGCCCTGGGATCGAGGATGGGAAACTGCGGGATTCGGTCTAGCGTCGGATCATTTGGGTTTCGCCCCATCACTGGAGCGTTCAGATCCGTCCAGAGCGCGATGTCGTCCGACCACGTTCCGGAAGGCAAATCCGTCCCTTGGCTGAACGCAGTGGAGATCAAGCCATCCGCCGAGTACAGCTTGTATACCTTTTGCAAGGCGCTGCCGGGATTGCCTACTGTACCGAAGGTCCGAATCATTCCAGGTTGCGAGCTCCATGAAACATCCTTTCCCTGGGTCGTGGCGTCGCGAATCTGGCTTTGCACCAGATTAATCGCCGTCTCAGCCAATTGTCGCGTGGATGCGGAGGAAAGATAGGCGGATGAAGCTGAGCGCTCCGTACTCGTCCGGGTCAAAAAAGCTACTACCAGCCCCAATACGAGAACAAGCAGCGCCAGAACAATGACGAGCGCAGCGCCTCGATGTCGGTGATCTCCCCCGGACCAGTCTCCCGGACGAAGAAATGTCTTTCCAGACAATGGCGCTTTTTTGAAAAACCTTTTCATGGGAAATATGAGGTGGATCAGCGTCGGTATTCCGTGACGCGACCTGTCACGGGATTAACCCGCAGGGTGAAATAGTTGAGCGGGGGCACGGTCTGATCCTGCTCCGCATGGATGGTCAGAAAGTCATTGGTCGTGATCGATCCTCCCAGCGATCCCGCCGAGTCGATCCGGATACCGCTGTACGCGCAGTTTCCGTAACCGGAAACATTCATGGACCCACGAATGGAGGGATCCGCCGTAAGCAGCGGGGAGAGTTCTGCCCGCGAGGAAATAATCGTTCCAACGGGAAGTTTGTCCACCCGCCCGATCATCGATGGCGAGCTTCCCGACGCATCCGCCATCCAGAGCTGAATAGCTCGATAGGAAGAAACTCCATTTTCCTTCAGCTCGATGAACCGCACTTCCACCTCCCTGTTTTTCAGCGCGGCGTATTGCCTCGCCTGGGCCAGTCGATCACTCAAAAGTTGCCCCGCTTCAGTCACGTTCCGGCCTCGACTGATCGATTGGAATGCCGGGATGGCCAGCGAGGTCAGCACTCCCAGAATCACGATCACGACGAGAAGCTCGACCAGCGAAAATGCCGCAGAACTCCGCGTTGTTCGCCGGAGTCGTTCAGGCTCTACGGGACAGGCCTTGGCGGCCAATATGGAGCCTGTCTGCGAAAAGGAAATTCTCACGGACACGTTCATTGCATCTTGCATTCCTTGAGAGGGATCGTCGTGGTGAAAATACGGAAACCGTATCCTTTTTCTCCCATCCGGCGCTCGAGGGTTTTGAGATCCTCTTCAAACTGGTTTTGACTCGGTGACTGAAATATCCCCTGGAAGAGCGAGGTTATTTCACTGGGCGGCGTCGACGATCGGCAGACGCGAGCAGCAGTAACCTCATCCAGCGCGACCAAGGTGATCTGGAGAACAGGCGGGAGCTGATGCACGTTATCCGGTTGCGGCCATTTGGAGGCGGCAGCGCTGTCGGGCCGCGAATCGAAGGCGAACCCCTTGGAGGGACTCAGATCGGTCAATTCCTTGCCCCCAGGATCGTCGGAAGGAGATCTCCGCGGCCAGATCAGAGCATAGATGATATTGTCAGCGACAGGAAGTGCCTGCTGGCTCAAACCCTGAATCCATGAGTTTCCCGTCTTTGTCTTAAAGACCTCCAGGCTCTCCGCAGGCTGGATCGCCTGCATCAGGCGGAAACGGTACTTGGATTCCCCGCTCGGAAATGGAGCGGGTAAAGCGACACGATCTCCATATTCAATGAAGTACCCGCAGGCATTCAGAAGCTGCTCGAGATTTTTGTACTGGGAGTTTGCACTCCGGCCAGAGGGGAGCTGAAAAACAACTGCTTGGCCGGTTCCAACTGTTCCCGGCAGACTGGTATAGCCGCTTCCTGAGACACTGCCCGCGTCCCCCAAAAGAAAATGAAGGTCGGAATTTCGTCCGTAATTTGTCGGCTGGAATGTCGAGGCATTGTCGGGCGTCCGATACGCTCCATTAGCGTCCAGATAATCCCAATAGGTATTCAGCGTTGCCTGGCTCAACGAGCGGGTCATGAGCTCAAAGGCCGTTCGCGCTTCCTGAAATGCGGAAACACTTTGCGTACTCCGCCCAACCAATCGGCTCGTTTGTCCGATGATGGAAAGCAGCAGTGCCAATAGCAGGATGAAAACTGCGCAGGCGACGAGCAGCTCCAGCAACGTGAAAGCACCTGCCCGAGTTCTCCCCGATATGCAACGATCACATCCGGTCTGTCTGTCCGGTGAAATCCCAGATATCCAAGTCATCTCAGTGACCGTTGTTGGCAACATGCAATACTGCCTTGGTCCTGGTGTGCGTCCTCAAGTCTTCGATCTCAATCCTGAATACCCGTAACGAAGTCGATGCATCATTCGCGTGGTCGCTTCCGGGGAACTGCGGTGTTTCCTGTCCTGCGCGCACATAAAATCGAGCATCTTGGTCGTTTGAGGAGACAACTTGTCCATCGCTGTCAAACCATGATTCGACAGGGGCGGACGCACTTGGAGATTGCGCAAAAAGCGCGCTGGAATCCGCCATGCAAAGACGGGCGTCCAGCTCCTTGATGATCTGAGCCCTCACCGTGTCATCGGCAGCCTGGCGCAATCCCCCCAAACCTACAGGGAGCAAGCCGACGACCGTCATCACGGCAAAAATGGTCAGACCGAGCGCCAGGGTTACTTCCACAAGGGTGAATCCCTCCTGTTTTTGAAACGACGAGATAGATTCCGGGAGCCGGGCCTTTACCGATGATGCGCTGTGTGTGGGGAACATGGCTTCCTCCAATATATGCCTATAAATGATGTTCGGCATAAACCGATTTTCGATTCAGAAAGCGGACAGGCCTTTATAATTCTTGCCAATGCAGTCGCGCCGTCCCGGGAGTGAATGACAACGATTGCGCAATCCGGACATCTTTTCGTCCGCGATTGCGTTCTTTCGCACACCTCGCCAAGGTTTGTCATTATGGAATCTGGACGCGCCTGTTGACGGGACATCGTCTCCTGCGAGTGACCACAAAGCTACTCCTCGAATGTTCAGTATTCCGCCCGTACCACTTATGAGCAGTCTCCCAAACACCCTTTACTCCTCCCAAGGCGCATCCCCGCTTTCTCGGTCGAGGATCAATCTCGCCGTCGCCACCGCCAAGTCCGTTCTCGAAAAGCTCTCCTTTCCACTGCCTCCCTTTGCTTACTGGTCTCCGGAACAATGGCTCCAGGCCGGTGAGGAGTCGGCAGAGATTCGTGATTGTATGCTCGGCTGGGACGTCACCGATTTTGGAAGCCAGTCGTTTGAAACTCTAGGACGTACTCTCTTTACCCTTAGGAACGGCCGATCGGACCGCTCCGGCTATCCCAAAACCTACGCCGAAAAGGTATTGATTGAGCCCGAGGGGCAGCGCTCTCCTCTGCACTTTCATCTGTCAAAGAGGGAAGACATCATCAATCGCGGCGGAGGTCGGGTGGTCGTTCTTCTCTATCAGTCCACGAAAGACGGTGCTCCCGATACGAGTTCTTCGCTGGACATTCAAGTCGATGGTTTTCGGAAACGGATCGCAGCTGGCGAGCTCGTGTCTCTTCGCGTCGGCGAAAGCCTGAGTATACCTCCGCGCACCTTTCATCAGTTTTGGGGCGAGGGAGGGGTGGAGGTCAATGGTCTGCGACATTCGATAAGTGTCGAAGTTTCTTCCGTCTGCGACGACTGGAATGACAATGTGTTCTTCGACTCTTGGGCTGCCCGGTTTCCAAAGATCGTGGAGGACGCGGAGCGATCGTGTTTTCTCTGCCATGAATATCCGCATTCCTTGGTTCCTCGCGTTCTTTAGTCTGTGTACCCAGAAGGATAGCAGCAAATTCGTTCATTGCTGCGAGGATGGTTGTCTGCGCGAGCGTTCATTGAGGCCGCCTAGGGTCTCCCTGTGGATGTACGCTGACGGGCAATGAGCCGTTCGTCATAGCGTGAGCTTGACATGGCGAGATTTTCACGTCCTGGGCTTCGGAAACCGAAGCAGCTTTCGGCCCCTTGGGGACAGAAAAGTCCAGACAAATGCTGCGCTTTGGCGAGCAAGACACCGATAAGGTTCGGAGCGGCGGCGCCTCGCCGCAACTCCGAGCCTGCACCGTCTCTCAAAAATAGTCTGGAATTTCTAGCAGCAGTCGACCGCTCGCCCAGGTTGGCAGCGCCCATTCGCCATCGCAGACCTGAGTGAGTGGTTCGCCGGAAGGAAAGACACGGACGCATCGCGCCGCAGCCGGCAATCTTAAGATTTGCCCGGCAAATGATGAGCGCTCTTCGATCATGTCGATATTCAGCGCCTTTCGAACAGGGATGTAATGAAGTAGCGTCAGGATCAAATCTCTCCCCCGCTGCCTCGGATAGATCTGAACCGTCGTGGCGAGGCCATGGCCAAATGTGGGTGGACCCGCCAGCCGAAGCATCGATTTCCGCCAGGCATCTCGCACAGCGATGTTTCCCGACTGCCGGTACTCACGGAAAATAGGATCCGCAAAGTAGATGAATCGGTCACCCGCGACAACGACAGCCTCTCCGCTCGACTGGGGCTTGGGCGGGGCTTGGTGGTGTGAGCAGTAGCGAACCGCATCCCGGTTGAAATACGGATGTACGCGTTCCGCCAGCACCTCGCAGCCGGGCGCGGCAATGACAAAGCCTTTCTGGTATATTACTCGCTCCGCCATCGCAAGGTCCTTGGAAAAATTCCCCCGCGTGCGCCAGTACGTTTGTTCATATGCGCACGTTCCGGAGATGCGCACGGGGACAAAGTCGAGCAGCCATGTGCCGTCGGCGTCACAGGCCCCGGCATGGGAGATCAACAGATTTCCTCCCTGGTGATAGAAATCCCTTAGCTTTGCGGCAAACTCCGGAGTCATTGCCGTAGTGTCGCCGAGGATGACCAGATCCAAGCCGTCGAGCTCGCTTTCCACGTCGAGCACACGACATTCATAGTGCGCTTCCTCGCACATTTGGATCGCTCCTTCGTCGGATTTGGCCGTGGTCTCGGGCTCGATACGCGGAGCTCCACTTGTGGCGATGCCGACCTGCACCAGCGGTTTCGATCCAGCATAGAAAGGCTCCGCCTTCGCCACTTGTTCATAAACTTCTCCGATCAACTTGTATGCGGCCGCGTCGGGCTTCCCGCGCGGCGGCAGTTGATCTCCCACGGAGTTGGCACCGCCCATCGCTTGAGGACGGAAACACTCAAACTCCAGGGCTGCCAAGGGCTTTAGCCCCCCAAAATCTCCCCAGGAACTCTGAAATCGTCCGGTCATTCCCAGCCACGGCTTACCCCAATGGCCGGTAGATCGAGCCAGCCGTGGATAATGAAAATACCCCCATGCCCCGGAAGGCAGGGACTCGATCTCCATATGGCTCATGTTTTCGTATCGGGCGCGTGCTCCAAGTCCCCGCTCCAGAAAGATGTCTGATCCCGCGTTAAAAAACACCGTGGCATCCGGCCTCGCGTCCCGGATGAGTTTCCAATATCGAGCCGAAAACTCCTCATGCGCCTTGGCAATGAAACGCTCTCCTCCTTCGGAACTGTTGTCCATCAAGCCGAAGCGCTCGCGGAATTTCACGCTCTCTGGCGACCAGCAGGCCCCCTTGGGGAAGAAGCAGATGTCGTAAAAGAATCCATCCACTTCCTTCCCATAGCGGGAGAGCACCTCCAGCGTGAGATTTTCCAGGAGCATCTGGTAGTCGGGATGCAGCCAATTCACAAAACGCCACATGCCAGGCAGTCCCCTCCAGTCGGCAAAATGACCGTCCTTGAACATCGCTCGCCACTCTGGTCGCTCCTGAGCCGTGAGAGCATCCCACCCGACGGTCAGGTAAATCGGGCAGCGAATTCCCTCCCTGTGCAACGCCTCGATCTGCTCGCCGAGGAGATCCCGTCCCGAGGGAGTCAGGGCCGGGTGGATTCGTCCGACCCGTGACGGATAGTACGTGTACCCGTGATGGCATTTCGCAAAAATGGTGACGCTATTTACATGCGCCTGTTTCATCGTTCGCGCGAAATCTGCCGCGTCAAAATCCGCTGCGACTTCGGGAATGTGTGGTGAGGTATGGAAGTCCAGATGGACTTGACGTTGGTGAGTAAGTAATGGTGAGGACATGGGAAACTTTAAGAAATCACGGATCTAGTCAGATCAGATAATCGGGGGTTATTGGCACAGCTCGGAGCGGACGACGACTGCCTGAAGAGTCGCCATCGTTTTTTTCCGCCATTCATCGTCCATGAGGAACCTCTCAAGACTCGCGACGTTTCAGGGGCCTCTCTTCTCTAGAGAGTCCTTATTACCCGATAGTTGCCGGGCTCCGTTCCGCCGGGGGACTGTAGGATTCGTCGCCGCCAAGCTTCTTCCAGTCACGGTAGAGAAGGATCATGAAGATAAGACAGATAAATTGGCAGCCCGCCACCCACGCCGGATAGTATCGATACTGGCTCAGCGGCGCTTCCATCCGATTGTCGAGCCAGTCCAGCCATACACCCACCATGATACCTGCCAGCATCGTTACCGGGCCTGCTATGATGGCACCTGCCGTGTTAAACTGGCCGAACCTGTCCTTGGGAAACAGCCGCATGGCCATCGGCATCTGTGCGGCAATGTAGAACGCCTGGACGCTGATGTGCAGCACAAACAGAACCATGTAAATTGCCCGAGACTGCTCCGGCGGTAAGTCGAAGACTAGAAACACAAGCTGCAGCGGCACGACCACAACCAGACCCACCAGCCCGAGAAGAATCACACGGATCGGATGCCAGCGGTCCGCAAGGGCTGCGGCCGGGTAGAGAACGAATGCGCTCACCACCCCAGCCACGCCCATCAGTTTTCCAAACTGATCAAGACTCAGCCCTACCGATTCCGCAAAGAAGACGCGGAAGGCGATCATGGCGAAACTGATTCCCCAAAAAATGCTGCCCAGGATGATCCACCAGTAAAAACGGTGGGAATAACACTCCACCGCATAGGTGCGCACGCTCGACCAGACGCGATTCAATCCCTGGCCGGGAAGTTCCTCCGGAGGAGGATACTCTCCTTCCTTTACTCGCAGACACATGGCGACAAAAAAGACGCAGTATAACACCGCACTACCGATGAATATTTCCGGCATATGAGTTTCGCTCTTGCCAAAAAGGAAATATTGAAAACCCGAAGTCGCCGCGATCCCGACAATTCGAAATAGCGCCATGAAGCGGGACAGGAGCTCAGTGGGCACGACATCATTGAACAAGTACAAATATGTGCTGGTAATGAAGGTGTTGAGAAACTGAAAGGCGATCACGAGAAAAGCCAGGAGCCAGACAGTGACCTGCGTTGGCGTCATCTTGGAGAAAAACGTCGCCTGAAGCCATGCAGCGATCCAGTCGCTTGACCCGATGAGAACGAGTGTAAGAGTCACAAATGGCGTGGCTCCTAGCAGATAGGGTATGCGTCTGCCCCATCGTGTGCGTGTACGGTCGCTCGCCGTACTGATCACGGGATGCACCGTCATGCCGACGAATGCTGGCACCGTCGTCAAAGCAAGCCCGATCAGCCAGTTTGGAGCGTCGAGGGCCTTGAGTTTCAAGGGAATGAAGCTCCCAGCGACAATCTCCATAAGATTGAAAATGAAATCGCCCCAAAGAAGCCAGCCGAATAGCGCAACCAGCCCGAGCCTGGTATAGGTCAAAGTCCCAGCCCGGTAGGTTTTTGTAGACATTGTAGGAAGTGAACCGCCCGCTTAGGTGCCCAATGAACAGGGAGAGAGGTAGTCGGAACCTGAGTCAACAGCCAAAGGGTGGCTCGATATTAAGCGAAATGGATTGGGAATCTAGACGAAAGAGGCCGACCAGGATTACTGGCGTTCCTTCTCAGGAGCATCTGGTCCAATAGGAGTTCCCTGGTGAATTCGGCACGCGGAAACTCTTCGATGCCGCAGTCATCTTGCGATGGTTTCCTCTCTCCGGTCGTACGATGGCGGCAATGTGGCTTGGGGGAATACACCGCACAGGTAGCGCGCCGATGACTGCTGCCGCGTCTTACCTTTTGCAGAAACAGAAGAGACGGCCGCTAGCAGGGTCAGTCAGACAGCACATTCTGCTAACGGCCGATACATCCCCAACTTTCGAAATGAGCTAGGCAGAGAAAGAAGCCCGGCGACGTTGAGCGCGCACGACCAGTACTCCCAATCCAATCATTCCCAAGACTAGGGCATTTGGTTCGGGAACTGAGACTGCGGAGAGGTTGTCCAGATACCCGATTCCCACGGCAGTTGTTCCTGTCCGGACCCAGCCGCTCGTCCAGGAGCTTACATCAGCAACTGATCCAATCGAGACGCTGGCCTGGGTTTGCGCTGCGTTAAAGAATGCCTGCGTATAAGACACATCGCCAGCAGTCAGGTTTTTGTAAAACAAGGTCGCTGTACCCGTTGAGAGATTCCACACACTTTGGATGCTGTACCACGAATCATTCGTAAAGAGAATGTCGTTGCCGCTGGCGTTTTTAGCGTTATAGGCAGTCCCGAACCCTCTTTCACGAAGGAATAAGGTGCCATTCCAGATACCGAAGTGCGCCGCATCAGTGCTCGCCAATCCGATTCCAAAGAGCTCCACCGAGCCCGAGGTGTCCTGATAGGCTTGAAAGGTGAGGGTAACCGTATCAGAGGAACTCAGGCTGCCCGCCGAAAAAAAGTTCTTTTTGGAAACGACTGCGCCGGAAGCCACTGTTCCATTGGACAAGCCGTATGTTCCCCCCGGGCCGACGATCGGTGTTGTTGCCACTTGGGCGTTATTGGCACTCGTCCAGCCATCTTGGCCGTTTATCGATCCTGGCGTTAGGGAATCAAAGTTATAATTAACCAGAGTTGCCGCCTTTGTCGGCACCGTAAGAAAGACGGCTGAAGTAATTAGCGGTATCGCCAAAAGGGATGCTATTTTAGTTTTTGCAAGGTATGATTTCATTGTTTGTGGGGAATGTTGGGTGGAGTTGCTTTATATCTGGTGGTTATTGAGAGGACTTACAATTGTTCGTTCTTTTACGTCTGAGACATTGATTTTAAGAAAACGACATCGACGCTGGATTATTTCACAAGTTTATCGACCTCGTCTTGAACATCTGGTCCAGAGAGGCATTGGTCCCATACCAGTACGCGACCGACGGTCATCTGGGCTTCCGGCATGCAACCCACCAGAAAAGGCGTCATGGCCTTGTGCAATACGGGTGGAGCGTACTTCGATTTTTCACTGGCTAACAACTCTCCATCAGCATCATAGAGCTGGACCCTGAGAAACTGACCAGGTTCGTATTGCCCCACGATGACGATCCACTTGTCACCCGGGAGTTCTGGGAGCCCGACTCCCGTCAGGGACTTTTCTGACAGATTTCCAAATTGACTGACCCCAAAATTAACCCCTCCCACCCCGTTTGAGGTGAAACTGAGGCCGATAACCCGCCCGTCCTGCGCTACGTCCCAGCGACCGGCGAAGAAAAACGGCTTCGCCGGGTAGGGCTCTAGTCTTCCGAATTTGCATCGGACCATGAAGGTAAATGCTCCGGTTCCAAACAGGGGATCTCCATCTACGTACTCGATTCGCACTGCCTCAAGGGAAGGAAGTAGTACTTCCTTGTCCCCATTCATCGGTTCAACTCCATTGAACTGTAGCTGTCGCTGGTGCGAACTCTTGTCCTCGATGGTTCCGTCAGACGCGGTAAGGTCGAGAATGGGCGGCTCGGCGCGAACGATGGCTGCAAAGACTAGAGCTACGGCAAAAGTCGACGAAAATAGCCGCCATGCATTCCTGCGGGCCTCGAAGATTTGCGATGCTGCCAGCCTTCCTTTCTCATTTTGAATCAGTGTTCCAACTTTCATGATTATTCCTCGATTTTGAACCAGTAGGTATTTCCAGCCTGGAGGTTGAGTTTATGATCGGCTCCGAGTGGTGAGGTGAGATTGAAGGGTGGCACGGCCTGAAGCGATGCCGGCCTGTTTAGGTGAACCGCAACAACCCCGGTTTTTGACGGATGGATGCTTAGCCAATTCGGACCTGCAGCCACGGCGTTGCCCACAGGCGCGATCTGCCAGGAGGAGGTATACGCCGCGATGGCAGCGATCATATCCCGGGACAAGGTATATCCGCCAACAAATATTGAGGTTGATGATCCTGATTGCCGAACGGCGATCGCGACCTTTGAGCTATTAGGATATGTCAGGCATGTTTGGGCGGCAGGGTCGATAACCTGCAGTCCTAGCGTGTTCACGGGAGTTATCGGCTGCCGGGAAAGGATTCCTTTATCAGCGAGGAATGGCCGCGCGATGGAACCTCCGGATGGGGTGACATCCGGAACGTCGCTTTCCATGGGAGCAACCTCAAGTCCGCAAGTCTTGGAAACAAGAGCCAGATCAGTGTCTCGCTGGACGTAGCCGGTTCCCTGCAGCCACACAAGAGTGGCCCCCGCTTGTTTGATGGACGCCACCTGCTCGACAAACTTCTGATCAAAATCGAGAATATTGCAGAACAGATAGACCTTGGCAGGCGGCACGAGGCCCTCCCGGAAGTCATCCGCATAGTAAACGCGATACGGAACGCCGGAGCTGTTCAGTTCCAGTTGTTGCCCGGCGGTCCAGTCATAGGGTCGTCCCGCCAAGGCCTGCTTTAGATAGGAAATTGCGCGCTCGTCGTAGATTACGGCGACATCTCCAATTGGCTTGTTCACGGGCGCAAAGGAGAACTCGGAGAGAATCTCCCTGATATTCTTGGCTTCCTCCCAAATAGTCGGATCTTCCAGCATCAGATCGCCGTAGATCGGATGAAACATCCCCCCGGCGCTATTTTGCCAGAGCAGAGCAAGTTCGCGGCGCCACATGGCGCCCAACTCGCCGGCATTCCGCGCATAACCCCGTGAGTTGCTGGAAATGGTGAACGTTCCGAACCGACCTTCCGTGTTGGGTATCATCCATGTCTGGTGGTCCATGTCTGCGAGGAGCAGCTTGCCGTGCAACGAATAGGAAGCGGGGATCGCAGCCATACCCCCGGGAGCTCCCAGGCCGCGTCGATCGGCACCGTAGTTTGGTTGCGCAAAGTAGAGATCGATGTTTTTGCTTCGGAGGAGCAATCCATTCGCAGTCATACCGATTCGTGCGCCGCCGTCTCCCGCGCACACTCCGATCAGCTTACCCGGCCCGGCGGCATCACGAGCGATCTTGGCAAAGTACTCCACGAATTCCGCCCGCCCTTCGGCGTTGAATCTCCGCCAGTCGATGTTCCGCCGCTCGGTTTTCATGTTGAAGAATTCCTCGTTCCCCGAGAGATCCTTGACGCCGGGTGGGACGGCCTCTTCAAAGCTCGCCACTTGGCGATTCCATGCTGCCGACAGGTTCTCCGTTGTGCCGTATTTAGCCTTGAGCCATTCTTTCCAGGCCGCCACTGCCGGTTTGCTGTAGTCTCCCAACAGGGACGGATCCTTGACTCCCTGGAAGTTTGGCGGCTCCCAGGCATAAAGTTGCCAGTCCTGACCACCTCCGAGCACGTAGCCCACCACGCGCTTGCCTTCCAGTGATGTTTCGACCGTATGAATCAGTTCCCGGAGAGCCTCCCCTGTTTCCTCACGAAAAACCTTCGAGTACCCTGACCATGCATAGCGCTCATGCTTCTTGGCAGGATCTTTCGTTCCAATGCGCTCGAAATGCGCAGCGGCGACGCGCTTCTCGCCGCTTTCGGTAAGGTGTAACTCGTCGGGATGTTCGTCGTCCCATCCGGAGTACACATCGATCAACGGCCACAAAATGATCTTGGCATTGGGATACGTCAGCAAGACTCGAGAGAGCGCATTTTGGACATCCTCGCGGATATACCGCCCCGGACCATCCCAGAAAGATCTCTGCTGATGTCCGTTGCGGTACGAACCATAACCAAATTCGATGGGAAGCCAAACCACGTCGTAATCCGCATATTTCCAGATCTTGACGCGCAGAATATGTGGAGGCACCCAGGCTTTTAGTCCGCCGATAAGAGGAGGCTTCGGCTTGCCATTCAGGAGCAGTTCCAACTGCCCTGCGTCGTTAAGACGAACCATCCCGGTTGCTGGTCGTGACTGCCTGAGGATCTCATCCAGATTGGCACGTTCCAACCGCTGTTCTTTTGTCAACAGCGGTAGGACCTCCGGTTCCGGCCTCTTTGGTTGATTGGGTTGATTGGGTTGCGTTTGCCCAAAAAGCGGAATCAAAAATGACAGGTGAACGGCAACCGCGATGGCAGGCAGGGAAATGAGTCGGCGCATGGGAAATGAGGGAAGGGGAAACCGTGGAAGAAGGGATCCCTTTTCGTTTAGGCTCCATCCAGACGTTTCACAACGGAAACCACTCTACTTTAAGTGTCATGAGTTTTGAAAAAATGACATTGAGAGAGATTCTCCTGATGTGGAAACAGCGGATGGAAGAGAATCCCCTGCGGTTCATGAAAGGATTGGAGAGAGCAACTCAACTGCCCGGTCCTTGAGGTAAATGAAGGTGAAGCGGAATGCTACTGCTCCTGACACCAATCACCATTTTCCGTAATGCGGAACTCCGGCTGGCTCAATGACGTTGCGCCTTGATTCTTTGTCGATATCATCTGTCGATTCTTCCGCAAATAGAACGGGCTCTCCGCGTCGACGCGGAGAGCCCATTGAATGACTTTCATCCAATATCAGAGCGTGTCAGCAGATCTCAAGGTAATCGCGGTCGGGCAAGGATGGGAACGGTTTGGAGATGGTCGTCTGATACCAATAAGCAACGGAGGCAATATCGTCCTGTAAAGCTAGGTAACGACCTTGTCCCCGCCATCCCAGTGCTTGAATTGTGACTTTGAGATCTTTCTCAAAGCGGATCGGATCCACGATATGCCAGCGATACATGCCAAACCGCTGCTGGGAGTTGTAGACACCATCCGGCCGGATCACCTGCGGCAGCCCGGCGTAGGGCGTCGTGTATTCCTGGTATTGTTTGGTGTCCTGATTTTCAAAATTATACGACCCGCAGAAATAATCCTCCGTGCCGGTCCCGCAAATTGTGGGAAATTCATCGTCCCCATCCATGAAGAACTTGATCTCGCCTTCGCCCCACCAACCGTTGTTGTTGACTCCCCACGCCATGTAGGTGCCCACGTACTGACCTTTGCCCTCAATACCATCGACGATCGTGTAGACCTCCTTGTAGGGAATAGGATTTACCCTGCGGAATTGCGCGTGAAAATATCCGGCGTCCTCCGGTACCTCCTCGAGCGAGTAGTTAATCTGGTAGAACAAGGTCATGTTCTCAAGCCCGATATTTTCGAAGGTGATGCGACATTTCCGTTTGAAGGGCATCGGCCAGTAACAATTGAAGGCACTGCCGGGATTCACGCACACGGCCAGCGACGAAATCTGTGCGAACTTATTCCAACCACAGGCGAAAAAGTCCCCGACCGGGCACTCGACGGACGGCGTCTCGGCACCGTCCCAATAGATGCGAATGATCGAGTGGCGCCAATGACCGGTAGGCGTCATCCAGATTTGCTGGATCACGCCGGGACCGTCGACGTCCATCAGCGTCGTAGTCTCCCCTGCTTTGACGCAAATAAGGGGACGAACCTTCCAGCCTCTGCCGAGATCGCGGGAACAGCTATGGGGAGCCCAATTCTGGCCGATGCGTTCGACCTCGGGCTGGGGAGGGCCGGAGTGCTCCGCCATGCCTCCTTTACCTTTTTCGCCATAGACATTCTCTGGCGAAATCGAGCGGGTTTGAGCTTTGGCGACAAGCGGGAGACTGGAGAGGGAAAGACCGAAGGAATTCATAAGAAAGGATGAACGAAAAGCAGCTTGCATCGTCCGTTCGCGCTTCACAATGGACTTTCCGAGGGAACATTTGTACTATCTTAGGATTCATGTCGGCAGTGGTTCGTTTTTTCGCCCGATCGCCGCTCTTGGGAGCGCGGTTTCGTCCGCGCGCTTACGGCCTTCGCGAAGCCATGCGGCCAGGGTTCGTCAACCGACCGTGCGGGACGGGCGATTATTTAATTATGTATTTTCACAACCCTGTCCGTGCCGGATGTTCAACCGCAGCGAAATGGGTCGGTCCTCAGACGCTGTATATCTGGGCGCCGGACGATCATCAGTTCTATGGAAATGAGCGGCGACGGTACGTTCATTCATGGCTGCATTGTGACGGGTCGGCGGTCAAACGCTGGCTCGGTCCTTTTTTAAGAAAACCGCTGATTCTGAATTCGCCTCAGTCGTTTTTGTCTTTCCTTTCGGCGCTGCACGAGGAACTCGCAGCGCATCAAGCTCCCGACGAAATCATCGCGGAGAATCTATTCGAAAACTGGGTTCGTGACCTTGAGCGCGAACTGGCAGGCATCCAGCGACCGCCGGCGCGGCTGGCTGTAGTGAGGGAGTTCATGGATACCCACTATGACAGGCCTCTGGCACTGGAGGACCTCGCGCACATGGCGAACTGGTCTGCAGCCCATTTTTCCGAGGAGTTTCGCCGGCATTTCGGGGTTGCTCCTATCGCCTACCTCATTCGCCAGCGCATGAATCATGCGCACTACCTGCTCCGAGATGTGACACTCACGGTGGCGGAGGTCGCGTTGAGAGTGGGATATGAGGATCTTTATCATTTCTCCAAGCTCTTCAAGCGACACTGTGGCATCTCACCAGGCGCTGTCCGGGCAAAGGGATAGTTGCCGCGCGAGGACGATGCGCCGGTTGCCTCTCCCGGAGGCCATCGGACTAATACACTTCATCTTGCTGCGGGACGCTTTGCGTCTGGAGATTGATGGTTGTATGGATCCGGTACGATTCTCCGCTCTCATTGACAGCGAGGTTCTCTCATGTCATTTATTCTGAATCCCCCGCCGTTTCCGAAGAGCTGTTATGCGAGATTGGACCAAACTTTTTCGATCCAAGAAAAACGTGATGCATTGGAACGCCAATATGGCGGAATCTCTCGCTCACTGTCTTTCACTGGAAATTGCAGGATGGCATTTTCGCTGCGTGGAGTGTCACATTTCCACCGGCACGTATCCCACAGGCCACTTCTGCAACTGGCATTCTCACAATCAGTATCAAATCGAGATCGCGGTTTCCGGCGCGTTCGAATTTGACTCAACAGACGCCGCGAGCGGAAAGGTCGTTCTTCGTTCAGGAGAGGCCCTCCTTATTCCCTGGAAGTATGCGCATCGTTTCAGGTGCGTTAAAACGGGTGTAATGATCGGTATCTCGCTAGAGCTTATCCCGACGCCTGAATCGCTCCGCCAGAATGGATGGTTGATTACCAGTTTTCGGAAAACCAACAGCGCTGAGGTGAAGCAGCGTACCTACGATCTTCTCCATTCCGGGCTACTGGAGGAGGAGTCTGCGTTAAGCGCCCGGATCAATGCATCCCAGCTCTTCTTGCTACTCGCCGCGATTGCGAGGAAGACCATGCCGCTACCAGTAAACGGAACGGCCAAGGCTGAGAGCCGGGCTACGGAAGCTCGCGGTCGCGAAGTTATCGGAAAGATCGTGAAACTGCTTGGCGACAATCTCGGGGCGGATGTCAGCCTCGCGCAGATGTCCAAGGAGATCGGGCTAAGCTCCCGTCAAATCCACCGCCTTTTCGTCCGCCATGTCGGAAAGAGCCTTCACGATTACCTGCTCGAGCTTCGCCTTGAGGAAGCGCGAAAGATGATTGGAACGCGAAACTCGGAACTCCAGATCAAGGAGATCGCTTTCGCCTGCGGCTTCAATTCACTCTCCTATTTTTGCACCGCGTTCAAGCGTTTCTACGGAGTTACACCGAGTTCCCTCCTCCTGCCGAATGTTGCCCTCAAATCCGGTACGACGTATCGACTATTCGACAGTCATGAGGAAGCCGTCGCTTCCGAGGTGTCGATTCGAACCAGGAAGCCGCCTGCAAGATAGCTAGTGCATCATCCGATAAGACTCCGCAGAGAGGGTGAAAGGGCTGTGGCGAAAAAACCTTTTAGCGCCGTTAAAAGCTTCACGCACGTGCGGCCAGAGCCCACATTGATGCCAGAAGAGTGTAGGGAACCAGCCTTTTGTGAAACAAGCTCGGCGAAACCACCTCCCAACCATCTCCGCTCGCAGCAAGAAACAAAACAAGGATTCCAGAACACGCGAAACGGCCACTAATTTTCTAGAATGATAGCACGAAAGGCGGAAATTTCCTTCGGTGTTATGCCGATTTCGTGAAGATAAGCTTCGATTTTTTCATGAAGCGGAGCAGAAGGGGCGCCAAAGTGATCGAACCCGCCAGCCAGGTCGTCGAAGTTCTCGTATTTGAAGTAGCTGTTGGCGGTAATCTCCCAATCCTTTTCGAGCTCATCCGCGGGCACCCCCAGCACACCGTTCAGCACGTAGGCTAGCGCGCCAGTGCGATCGGCTCCCGAGATGCAATGCGCGACAATGGGATAGTTGGCGGGGTCGCAAAAGACGCGAAAGTTCTTCGCCATCATTTCCGGCCCCTCGCCGGTGCAGGTCCCGGGCTTTCCAAAACCGAAGATCGCCTTGTAGGCGCTGGAGGAATGGTGAATCCATTTCACCATCGGCACCGCCGGCGATTCGTTCATGGAGGCAACCTCCGCAGGTCCCCGCAGATCCAGGTCTGTTTTCCATTGGAGGACGTTATTGATGTAGGCGACGGCGGCGGGCGTCAGCTTGGTGTCTCCGATGCGAAAATCCTCGATGCGTTCCTTTTTCCACTTGGTCCGGTCCCAGTCGAAATCCGGACGCCGCAACCCTTCGCTGCGCGGTATCGACATCTTGACCTGGCACACGATGGGCGTCTCCAAATACGCACGCCTCGGACGGCCTCCCGACCCGAGGCTGCCCAGGGAAAACGTCCCCGAATCCGTCAAGGACCGCCTCCGCGCCTTCTTCGCCTCGCAGAACTGCAGGAAAGTACGGGTGCTGTGAGGAAAACGTTGACCGTCTGCGTCACCGGACGCTCCGACGGGCGGAGGGCTACCGCCAGTCGTCCGTACGGAAGGGTGAGGCGGGAAGCCCCTCTTTGTTGTAAAGATTGCAGCGCGGAGAGTTTGCCCAGCCATAGCGGGCGGCAAGGGGGTGCGGCACGGCGGGGCTGGAAACAATGACACTGTCACCTTCGATGGTGGCATCGGCTTCGTACCACTTTTTGTCCTCTCCGGCGAGAAAGAAGCCTATCAATTTGTCGCCCGTCGGAGCTTGCGCTTCGGGAGCAGCTCCCGGTACCTGCCCCACGGTGAGGCCGCTTCCGGTTTCGCCAAACCTTACTTTAACTTTGCCATCGACAACGGAAAAATCTTCATAGACGGGTCCGGAGGCGTTGATGTCTTCGCCATAGGCGAGCTTGCGGGCAATCACCGAAAGACGCTGGCCGACGGGCAACTTGCGGGCAGGGTGAATGTCTTTGGGATTGCCGACGTCAATCGTGACCGCCATCCCTGTATGAGGAACTACTTTTAGCGTCAAAAACTGTGCCTCGCGGAGGTAGGGCCAACCGCTCTTTGCAACAGGCTCGGAATCCGGCCCATAATCCGGCAGTTGAACGAAGAGGAACGGCAAGTCCTCCTCGTTCCAGAGTGTGCGCCAGTCGGTTATCAGTCGGGGGAGCAGTATGCGGTATTCCAGTCCATTCCCCCCATCGGATTCGCCCTGATACCAAATAAAACCGCGCAGGGCGTAGGGCACGAGCGGAGCAATCATTCCGTTAAAAATCACCGTGGGCGTCACCGGACGCTTCGACGGGCCCGGCAATCCCATCGGGTCGGGGTTGATTGGGTCGGGGCGTTCAGGCAGGGGCCTTTTACCGTCGGTCCGTCCGGCAGCTACCTCCGCATCATATTTTTTTAACGCCGCATTGAAGGCAGGTTCAACTTCCTGTTTCCAAATTCGCAAATCCTCCAGGTAGTCGGTCGCAAGATTAGGGTTGCTCTTCACATTTTCATGTTCGGCGAGCGCGCTCTTCCATTCCGCAAGTTGCTTGGCGAGCGGGGGGTTGCGACGAAAGCCCGCGAGGCTGATCCAAGGTTGAATGGGCGCGCCTCCCCATGAAGCCTGGATCACGGCGACGGGAATGTTTTGCGTACGCCGGATTTCGCGGGCAAAAAAATAGGCCACGGCGGATAAACCCCGCGTGGTGATGGGATTGGAGACTTCCCATTTTCCCTGGAGGTCTCCTTGCGGCTCGGCTGCGACTTTTTTGGCGACAGTAAAGAAGCGGAGTTGCGAGTCGTCGGCGCGGGCGAGAACTTGACTGGCGTCTGGGAGGGAAATCACGGGGTAGGCCATATTCGACTGACCCGCAGCGAGCCACACATCGCCGACGAGCACGTCACGGAATTGCATAGACCCAGAGGCGGACTTCACCTCCAACACTCTCGATTCCGAACTGGCGGGAAGAGGTGCAAGCCGGACGTTCCAGTAGCCGGCGGCGTCAGCAGTCGTCACTTTGCTTTGCCCGGCAAACTCGACGGTCACGGTTGTTCCGGCATCGGCCGTTCCCCAGATCGGCACCTCCGTTTCCCGCTGAAGCACCATGCCATCGGCAAAAAGGCTGTTGAGAGCAACTTCGGCACCCGCAGGCAATGCTAAGAGAACGAGCGAAAGCGTTAAGAGAACGAGTTTCATAAGATGGTCACGGCGAAATGGGAGAGGAACGCAAAGAGAAGAGAATTCGCCAAAAGGAATCGCAAAAGTCTCGTTTGGCTATAAAGGCCTCGGGTATTCGTTGCAGAGAAAATACTCCCGTGGTTCATCCTCGACGATCTCGGGAAAACGCGAAGCCGGATCAAGAAAGACATTGTCATTCCAATCGTCACACACGCTGGAGACTTCGCCGCTGACGGTATAGCCGATTCCATCAATGCGCACACCGGTTCCTTCCTCCCCCCAGAATTGGTGAATCGTCCTCGGCGGGATACAGAGGCTTTCGCCGGGCTGGAGACGCACCCGTTCGCGCGGCCCGATGGTGCGCGAGATACCGTCCACAACAATGCAAACCTCCGCCCAGACGGCGATCCATCGGGCTCGGTCGCGGTGAGCTCAACAATGATATTCCCCCCGGCACGACAGACGATGTCCTCGCGTTTTGATTGGTGGTAATGCGCGGGAGCGCGCTGGCCTTCGGGATCAAGGATGAGTTTTTCCGCGTACGATTTCGGGTAACGCGAATCGGCAAGCCGACCGTTGCGCAGGGTGAACAGGCAGCGTCCGATCTCGTGGAACCGGCCCGAGCCGAAATCGGTGACGTCCCGCCCCAGCATGCAGTCGCGAATTTCGTCGCAGTCCGGTCCGGCATTCTGCCATTGGGCGACGGACCATCTGGAAAAAGCGGGAAGAGATATGCCGAAATGGCCAAATACCTCCCGGGCAAGAGCGATGCTGTGGTTAGCCTGGCTGCGAAGGACGGGTGGCATGGGAGTTTTTCGTGATACCGCAGCGGCTCCCGGTCTGGCGAATCCTGCCGCTTGCGCACGAAGGACATTGATTACGAAATTCTGCCGTCATGCCAAAAAACAATTATGCGCCGGAGGTGTCCGATCCGCGGTTGATGAATGTAGGTGGCAGGCACAGCACTGAAGTTTTCCAATACTCCGAAGGAGGGCTTCCGGTAATTTTTCTGAACAACTCGGAGAAGTACACCGGATCACTGAAGCCCACCCGGTAAGCGATCTCGGAAACACTTAGGATCGTGTCGTTGAGTAGGAGCTTCGCCCTGTCGATGCGCAGTCCACGCACGTACTTCAGGGGAGGAATGCCATATTCTGCACGGAATAGCCGGCAGAGATGCTCATAGCTGTAGCGGGATTTTTCCAACATCCGCCGGATCGATGGGATGGGTTCTCCAGATTCTACCGCACTTCTCAGTTGCCTTCGCACCATGCTGGCGAGGTGGGGGGGCGTCTCTCCAGGCACGCCGTTCTCACGCGGTCGTCGAGCAGATGAATCAACAACTCCAAAAGTAACGGGCGACCCGCCAACTGCCCATGGAAGTCGCCGAAGTGGAGTTTTTCAAACAGGCGGGCGAAAAGATCGAAAGCCTGTTCAGGATTGGGAACATCCCCTTGAAAAATCTTCTCCGGCACGAAGTCCGGCGCTTTCCGCAATTCTTGCCGCCGGGGCTTTGCCGGATGATACGTCATGGCTGGAGCCCTTTGCCACGGGCCGGCATAGGCCCAGTCAAAAACAGAGTTGGACGGGAGTTTGAAGTCTCTGCCATTGCCCGCCCCACTGTTAAGATCCGGTCGACTAGACCTTGGCAAAAGCCATCTCAAGCCCCTCAGTTTCGGAGATCGCACTCCAATAAGGCCGAAGATCCTTGATCTCTCCTTCATCCATGGCCGCATCGATGCCAAATGCAGCTACGCAGGCAAGCATTCCGTCAAGAGCGCTGGCCAACGGTGCGTCGCCCCGGGTGAGGGTTCCCTCCAGACTCCGCGCCATCACTATGTCACCTCCGCCATGGCTGTCCGAGATGTTCATATCAATCACCTCCACCTCGGTATTCCATCCGATCTTTCGCCATTCGATCAGTCCGGTATACGCATTCGCACGCAGTGTGCCTTCCGTGCCGCAAAGATAAAAGCGGCGCTCGAGGATGGCGGCGTTGCAGTTGGTGTGGAACGTACCCCTGACGCCGCCGGAATATTGAATGATGGCGACTTGATTGTCGACAATGGTCGCTCCTTGGGAGAAGGGTGAGACAGAATGGGGATCCGGCCAAGCACTGTAGGGTATGGCCATCTCGGGGCCACGGCCGATCCTCTCGATCAACCCGGTATTTGCTTCGGTAAAGACATCGCGCCCTCCAAAGCTGGCTACTCTTAGAGGAAGCTCACCTGTGATCCAGTTCGCCAAGTCGAGATCGTGGCAACATTTTTCAAGAAGGTGCGTTCCGGCGCGATCGCGGTTCCGACGCCAGTTTCCAAAGATGTAACCGCCATGATTAAAGTCGAGCGTCTCATTGAATTCGAAGGAGATGAGTTTTCCAATGGCTCCTTCAGCCATCAACTGCTTCACTCTTTGATAAAATGGCGAGTATCGAAGCACCAATCCGAAGCTGAAGATCCTGCCTGTTTCTTTTTCTGCCTGGCGCACACGCAGGCAATCCTCAAATCGCGTAGCCAATGGCTTTTCGCAGAAAACATTCTTTCCCGCTCGCATCGCTGAGACGGCCTGATCTGCATGGTGGCAGTTGGGTGATCCTATAAAAATCCACTCGATATCTGAATGCATGAGGTCTTCCTCGGAATCGAAAACCCTTACATCAGAGCCGAATTTCTCGTGCACGGCTCGTTGCGAAAGAGGATCAGGGTCGTGAACGCCCGCAATGACGATCGTTCCCTTGGATTCCTGAAGAAGGAGGGAGACAACATTACGCAGGCGTATTCCCGCGCCCAGGAGCCCGATCCTAACCGGGGAAGATGAACTTTTCATAAAGCTCAAAAGGAGTCCGCCTTCATCTGGAGACTGGACAAAGCCTCCATTTCCGCTGAAAGCAGCGCGCGGGGATAAATGCGAAAACTCTTGAGGGCCGGGGCAACGGCCTCAAAACGCAGCTTGATAGCAAGATTTCTCGTTCCGACGCCGCGAAATTTCTCGCTAACCCGCCCCCATCCAAACTGCTGTTGATTTCCGCCATCACATAGGGTCCCATCAACCATGAATGTGATGATTTTTGGGCCACCATCAACGCAAACACATAGCCTTCCTTTGGTAGTGCTGTCCCATAGATCGCCATCGGAACTCCAGGAGTGCTCTGTTCTTCCGTCTGACAAGAATAGCCTCACCCTTCGATCTTCGGTCCATTCGAGGAGAAATCCGCCTTGGGAAGGGTGCCATGCCCGGGCGATTATGCCTGGCTTTCGTAGCTCATTCGGCCTTAACTCGCATTCAAACGTAAATCCTGCGCGTTGATCGGCGATCCCGTGAGGAGGATAGGAGGAAATCGCGACAAATGGAGGCAGGGGAGTCACAAATGTGGCCCGATTGGTTTTGGTCCATTCGAAAATCGCTTCCTTCCGGAGCTTTTCACCGGGAAACCCAGACGCGCCAAATCTCAGGGCGCGAGCCAGATTGTCTCCTAGACGATGCAGCCGTGCGGTTGCCTTCTGTGTTTCGGTTAGGTAAATTTCTTGACCTTCTTCCACCAGATCGGGATAGCTGATGCGAACAAGGGGATCGTCCTCATAAAGTGCGATTTCAGGGTTTCCCCAGACAAGAGTTAGCCCGTCCTTCCCTTTCACTTCCCAGCCCCTGGCCAGCCACGCGGGATTGCGGTCGTCGTATCCCCGACAGCATCGCCAGACATGCTTTCCCAATACATCGCCGCCATGATTGTGAAACCAAAGCGCATATCCTCCATGGGTCAGCTTCCACACAAAACACGCCGCTCGCGGATGTTTGACACGTCGACCGTCGTAATAAACTAGATATCCCGGCTTGCTCCAGGTATGTCCCAGATCACGGCTGTAACTTCCCACGGGAAACCCGTCGGTCGATCGGTAGACGGAGAATAAAGACCCATCACTTAGCTCGCAAATGCATTGTTCCTCGGCAATCGGGCCTCCGCCGTCCGGCGTCCGCAGCCCAATGTTTCCATCCGGAAGAGTTATCCACGAGGCATCCAGGGGATTCTGCGCTGTTAAAAGATCGTCGGAGCGCACAAATGCTCCCTCCGAGCGAATGAACCAACCGTGGCCGAATCCTCCGACTTTGTGGAGCGGCAATATGACGGAATTCCTTATAATCTTCGGCTTTCCGACGTTCCAAAAGAGTCGCACCCTTCCGCCTGTTGAGTTCTCCCTGTCAATGTCAAACTCGCGCACAGGGATCAGTCCACGCTGCTTGGACCACGATCGTCCTTCATCGTCGCTCCAGCGGAACACGTAGTGCCCGTGGGAATCCATGCGATTGGTTACACCTGGCGGATTTTCCGTCGGCAACTCCCGGATATCATCCATGTTATAAACGTAAAAGACCACGATCCTGCCGGAGGGCAGGATCAGTGGCACCACCCAGGAGGCCTCAGGTCCACTGGAAGGCTCGATACACACGGGTTCAGACCAGGTCTTGCCGTGATCTTCGCTTCGGATGGAAATGACATGCTGGCCGCGGGACCCTTCCAGCCCATCGCCCGTGGTGAGGACACAAAGCCAGTCTCCTTTAGCTGTCCGAACCACATAGGGCTGATCCGCGTAATACCGGGCAGGTATCGTTATTCCTCCACGAATCAGTCTCGAATCGAAGCCCTCTGCGCACCAGTCGAGGCCGCCATAGCTCATATCGTGATTGATTTCGTCGTCAGGAGTGCCGTTCCCGGCGTCGAAATCAGTCAAGACATCATCGCTGAGAGATTGCGACTGCTGGGAGCCGATGAATGTTGCCATTGCAAAATATCAACGCCGGATACTTCGATTAGGCCATGACATCCGCTGTCATAAAAAGGACGAACGTTTGGAAAATGCGACATCGTTAGTGCGGATCCCGTGGGGAAGACTTGTCTCCTCGGTGCTCTGGTGAGTAAAGCGGCGTGAAAAAATTGCGAGCAGGGTACTGAATGGGCCACCAGTTGGTTGGACGGAAAAACTTCCCCTGCAATGCACTTAACTCCGGTCGTCTTGTTCACTAAGCGGCGAGCAACGGGAGTCGTGTTTTCAAAAGCCATTTCGGGATATTTGAATTCTCCGTCGTTGCCGCCGCGTGGACATTGAAGACCATTAGGGCGATGATAAAGTTCCCCCTCCGAAAACTTCTTTCGATCTGTCTCCTGCTGTCAGTCGCAGATGGTTACGGCATTCAGGTCGTCGGGGAATCATCAGAAGCCAATTATCGTTTTGCCTCCGGATTCACGACGGATTCTCCAGTTGAAAACACGAGCCCATTGTTTATTGGAGCTGACTATGACTGGTCCGCCATCGGATGGATGACGGGTACCGCCACTGCCAGTACAACCCGGGTCACCAATGTTACCATGGTGAGTCCATTGCACGCATTCAGTGCCCGGCATAATGGCATCTGGTCGCTGGGCAACAACGTCCGATTCGTTTCCGAGAACGGAAGTGTTGTGAACATCGGCCTGTCGTCCAGCAATCCCGCGATTTCCATTCCGGGCCAGAGTCATGATATCAATATCACTCCCTTGGATCGGACTCTCTTGAACTCCGAAGGAGTAACTCCACTGCGACTGCTTGATGTATCCACCAACAATTATGTGGGCATGGATGCTTTCGTCATGGGAAGCCACGAAAAGACAACCGGGCAAATTGTGGCCACTACTCACATAAAATCTGTGACGCCTTACTCAGGGCAAGGCACCATCAATGTCACTCTGAATCCTACTGATCCCACTGTGTCATTCCAGTACTGGGAAGGCGGCGATTCCGGGAGTCCCATCCTCATCCGATATCAGAACACCCTGACCATAGCGGGGTCCGCGTGGGGCGCGGGCGGGGTGGGCGGCTCTCTGCTATCAACGAGGGCAGAGTACAATCCCGTCAAGGCCGTAAACGAGAGAATGGCGCAAACCGGGTACGCGCTTCGTTGGGCTATTTATGACAACCCGGCGGACGCAGCAAATACCGCCAATGTCTGGCAAGGTGCCACGTCGGATTTCGCGCAAGCAGGAAATTGGAGCAAAGGAGCTTCTCCCAGCCAGCTTCCGGCGGTCTTCGACTCCGACGACGCTACCGCAAGCCATAGCATCGGCTTAGCCCAAGGCGCCGACGTGCGCGGCATTTTGTTCCGCGAATCTGCGTCCACTCAAGGCTATACCTTTTCCGGAAGCGCTTCGGTAGGTGTCGGTGCATCGGGTATTCAAAACCGGTCTCTCGCTACGCATGTTTTTAATATCCCGGTCACCCTTTCCGAGTCCCAGAACTGGGAGGCAATCGGCGGGAATCTCGTCGTAAACGGAGGAATCTCCAACAATGGCTATCTGCTTGTTGTTCAAGGAGGAAAGGATACCGCGCTGAACAGTGCGATCTCGGGTGCGGGAAGCCTGGCCAAGGACGAGGCTGGCGTCTTGTCGCTGGGCGGAGCGAATACCTACTCCGGAGGAACGTTCATCCATGACGGCACGGTAAAAGCCCTCGTCAACGGTGCGATTCCCATCGGAGGCATGGTGATCTTCGATACGATGAATCCTGGCGCGACGCTGGATGTGAATGGAAAATCGCTGGTCTTTGGCAGCATCAACTCCTTGCGAGGCGGTCTGGGAATTGTCAATATGAATGGCGGCTCCATTACTATCGGAGGGACGGACCTTTCGTCCTCCTACTCAGGTGTTTTCACGGGAGGCGGAGTCGTTAACAAAGTGGGTTCGGGAAACATCACGCTCTCCGGTGATAATAGCGCCTATAATGGAAGGTTTGTCTTTGAAGGCGGGAATGTGGTCATCGGCTCCTCCAACGCCTTTGGTGGAGGAGAGCATATCGTTAAGACAGGAGCCCGGTTGCTGACTGCCGACAGCCTGGACGTTCGTGGAAACGTCCGGATATCAGCGAATCAAGACTCCAGTGCCACCATGAACGCGGGTTACGTTTCCAGCGTTGCCATTGCTCTGGGGAGTGCCACGCAGGTTTCCTATCAGGGAGACCTTACGCTGGAACGGGCAGGTACCGGGACTGGACTGATCAAGTATGCGTTTCAAACGGGAGGAACCGGAGCGCAGACGTTGCGCGTCGATGGAAATATTTCGACATCAGGAAATTCACTGGGGAAGGTTTCTCTTGAAGGGTGGGTGCAGTCTGACTCAACGGCTACAGTCGAATTTCACGGGCGTATCAGTGATGTCGGCGGCCCCGTATTGCAAGTAGTGGCGACCGGCATCGCTGGTGGAACGACCGTTCTTTCGTCCGCGTCCGGGAATACCTTCTCGGGAGGTGTCACCGCCCTGGCAGGCACTTCATTGGTCATTAGTAACTCTACCGGGTCTGCCACGGGAAGCGGGAGTGTGGAGATTTACGCAAACGCCTCACTTTCCGGATCCGGCGTTATTGCTCCCACTGGGAATCATGGACTGTCAGTGCTCGGCGGCGCTCGTATTGCCGCAGGTCGCAACGGAATCGGCATGATGACAATCGACCTTTCCCAATCAACCGGGAAGGCCGATTTCCAGACTGGCTCAAGTTTCCTATTTGATCTCGCCGACAATCACGCCAGTGATCGGCTGACCTTCCTTGGAGCTGCCAGTGGAGATATTCTCTTTTCGTCTAATATTATCGATTTCGCCGCCTCTAGCGATCTTGCCCCTGGACTCTACACTCTCTTCACGTTCAATTCCGCCGGAGCTTACTCGGGTGGACTTGTGATAGGCACCGGCCTGGAGGCCTATGATGCCCATCTTGTTTTCAATCCGACCAATATCCAGCTCCAGATTGTTCCCGAAGCCAACATCACACTGCAGGTCTGCCTGGGCCTCGCCATCGTTGGGGTGATGAGTTGGAAAAGAAGGCGCTGAAAAAATCTTCCGAGTTTCTCCTCATGAAAAGAACCTTTCTGGTTTGGTCCGTCATTCTTTGCCTGGTATATGGCTCGGCCCGAGCTGATGTAACGCTGCCGGCAATCATCTCCGACCGTATGGTGCTGAAGAAAGACGCTCGCGTACCGATCTGGGGCCGCGCCGCGCCGGGAGAGGAGGTCACCGTCAACATGGACGGGCAGTCTGCAAAGACGAATGCCAGTCCCGATGGGAGATGGAGAATCCTTCTGAACCTGGCCGACTCAGGGGTAGGCCCATTTCAGATGACTGTGCAGGGAAAAAATACGATCACGATCAACGACATAGTAGTCGGCGCGGTTTGGGTGGCAGCGGGCCAATCCAACATGGAATGGCCTATCCGGAGAAGCAAGGGTGCGCAGGCGGAGATTGCCAGCTCCTTGAACCCCATGTTGCGCCAGTTTGAAGTCACCAAATGCGCCTCTCCAGAACCCAAGGAGGATTGTCAGGGCCGTTGGGTGACTGCGTCGCCGGGGACAACCGGTGCTTTCAGCGCGGTAGGCTATTATTTCGGCAAGGCATTACAAAGCGACCTCGGGATTCCCGTGGGACTCATTCATTCATCTTGGGGTGGGACGTCTTCGGAATCTTGGACAAGCACGGCGGCTCTCGACGCAGTGAAAGAGTTCAAAACCGCCAAGAACGAAATCCACTCCTTCGTCAAGGGACATCCGGAAAAGCAAAGACAATGGGTGATCGACTTCACGGAATGGCTCAAAACCAATCATCGAGAGGATAGTTCCGGGAGAGACAAAAGCCAGTTCGCTACTCCCGACACTTCGATTTCAGACTGGCAACCAGTCAAAATCCCAGGACCAGTCCAAACGGGGAAGATTTCCGGTAGAGGCGCCGTCTGGATACGCACCGAGATCGACATCGCCCAGCCCGGGAGCAATCTTCTGCCGCTGGATCTGGGGGCTATGGAAGGCTTCGAAAGCGTTTATTGCAACGGAGCTCCCATCGTCTCCCTGGACTATCGAAATTATCCGGGTGCTGGCTATATTCGAAGACTGGGAAAGTACAACATCCCGGCAAACAAGCTGAGACCCGGAAAGAATGTCATCGCCATCCGCATCTACGCACCATCGGATGAAGCGAGTTTTCCCACCGCGATAACAATCGGTGACAAGATTCCCAATGCAGGTTGGACGGCCACGGAAGAGTACTCTCTCCCCGTCCTGACCGCTTCTCAAAGATCCTCGATACCCAAGCCGCCGGAGGCGCCTCCGCCGCCGCAGAGCGTCGCATCATTCCTTTTTAACGGAATGATCCGCCCGATCATCCCGTACGCGATTAACGGCGTGATCTGGTATCAGGGGGAGTCCAATGCCGAGCGAGCATTCCAATATCGGACCGCATTTCCCTTGCTCGTTGAGGATTGGCGCCGATCATGGCAGCAGGGTGAATTTCCTTTCTATTTCTGCCAGCTTCCCAACTATCTCGCCAAGAAGCCCGCTCCTGGCGAAAGTGCATGGGCCGAACTCCGGGAAGCCCAGTCGATGGCGCTCTCTCTGCCCGCCACCGGCCAGGCCGTTCTCATCGACCTCGGCGACTCACGGGATGTCCACCCTGTCGACAAACGGGAGGTGGGGCGGCGGCTCTCGCTCATAGCACTTGCCAAGGACTATGGACGGAAGATCCCTTTCTCAGGACCGGTCTTTCAATCGGTGACTTTTGAATCTGGGAAAGCCAGGGTTCGTTTTTTCCATGCCGATGGAGGGCTGAAAGCTGCCCCTGTTCCTGCGACTTATTCCGTAAGCAGTCGGGATAATGAAACTGCTCCGGCGGTTCGCAATAATCCGAATAGTGAACTCGAAGGCTTTGCGATCTGCGGCGAGGACAAAAACTGGGTGTGGGCGAACGCGAAAGTCGAGGGAGACAGTGTCATCGTCTGGTCCGACAAAGTGCCGTCCCCCATCGCCGTGCGTTATGGCTGGGCGGATAATCCCACCGTCAATCTTATCAATGGCGCAGGCCTGCCAGCCTCGCCATTCCGCACCGACGATTTTCCGGCTACGACGCAGAATGCCAGATACACCGGGAGGTAGCCCTTCGGCCTCCTTCCGCGTGGACTCATCCTTGAACATGTCCAGCTCACCGTGCGAGCATCCGAGGTCATCCGTATCCCCGCTGCTTCCGGCGAAGGTACGCACCGCCAAGTCCATTATCGTCGGGCTGACTTTCGGCGGGACGATGCTTCTCTTCTGGTGGAGCGCCGTCTACTCAGTCCCTGAAAAAGCGGTTCCGCCGGAAGAACGGCTCGGGAAGGCGTGGGAGGCGTTTCGGCAGATCGAATTCGAGAAAGCCGCCAGACTCTTTCAGAGCGTCGAGTCCAGCACGCCCGAAGACTCGGAGACTCACATCGAGGCGATTTACGGGGAGGCATCCTGCGCGAATCATCGCCGATCCGGGCGGGACCTGAAACGGGCTCTGGCACTTTACGCGGCGATTCAAAAGCAACATCCGGACAGCCGGTGGGCTTCATGGGCGGCGCTTGCCTCCGTTCGGGCCCGCCATCTCGAACCCTCCGATCAGGAGCTTCCTTACAAAAAGCTCAGCTCCGAATACGCGAAAGTATATCAGGAGTACCCAGATACGCCTGCCGGCGAGGAGGCATTTCTTTACCATTGCCGGATCATGGCCTCCCTAGGAACCCGCGTGGAAGCTTCGAAACTCCTGCGGGAAATTGTCGATTTCCTAAGCCGTCATCCCGCAGCGGATTATCGGCCTCTTCTCGATACCATGGCAGCGGAGTGTTATCATACTTTGGGCTGGGAAAAAGAGCGCATTGAAGCGATGGAGCGGTCGATCGTCGCCTTTGAACGCGATCCGACCGTTCCCTTTTATGAACTTTCCAGCGCCTACTGGAACATCGCCTATGCTGCGGAATTCGAGGCGGGAAACTTTGCCGTCGCCAGGAAGTATTATGAACTATTCTTGAAGGAATTTCCCAACGAGGATCGCGCCTTTGGTTGCCGCCAAGCCCTGGAGCGCATTGATCGCGTCGAAAAAGCTCTCCGGGAGGGAAAACAGCCCGAGGCGCAATGGCTCGCCGTCCCGTGCCAATGAAAAAGGTCCTCGGCCAAGTTATCGCTAGGTTTCCCTGGGTGGTCATTTCCGCCGTTTTCCTTTGGTCGGTCTTTTCCATCGTCTTGCGAAAAGAGAGCGAGCCGTCCCCGGAGGAAACGGTTATTCGTCTCGCCCATTGGCAACTCGAGCCCGGAGTGCGGGAAGGGTTCACTGAAATCGGTGCCGAATACGAAAAGCTGCACCCTGGCGTCAAAATCATCCAGCAAGCCATCCCCGAGAGCACCTATGGCCAATGGTTGAGCACCCAGCTTATGGGCGGCACCGCCCCCGACATTGTCGAGGTGGGCATGGTGGACTATTCCCTTCTCCTCGTTTTCTACAGCCGCTATCTGTTGCCGCTTTCCCCTTACATCACGCGCCCGAACCCCTACAATACTGGCACCGAATGGGAGGACGCGCCGCTCTATCGCACATTCAAAAACGGAATGATCCATTCCTTTATTCCGGAGATTCAGGAATACATGGTGATGCCCCTTGCGATGGGCAGTGTCAGACTTTTTTACAACAAGACCTTGCTCACGGAACTCACCGGCCTCAATGCCCCTCCGACCGAGTATCGGGCCTTCATGGAAATGATCCAGGTGATCCAGTCGAAGAAGATGCCAAACGGACAGCCTTACGCAGCTTTCTCGGGCTCACGCTATCACTTCTCGCGACTGGAGGATAGCATGGCGAATCCCCTTAGCTATGGCGCCATCCGGAAGATTGATTTCAACCGCGATGGACGATTCAGCAACAACGAGATGTTCCTGGGGTTTCTATGCGGTAAAATTGACTTTTCCGACCCCTCCTATCTGGCCAGGTTTCAGATGGTCGAAGACCTGACGAAAATGTTCCAGCCCGGGTGGGCTGGCCTTTCCCGGGACGAGGGATTTTTTAGTTTTGCCCAGCAGCGCGCCGTGTTCACTGCGGCGGGGATTTACGAAAACTCGGCCATCCAGAGCCAGGCCTGCGGCAAGTTTGAGCTGGGGATCATGGATTTTCCCGTTCCCAACCCGGAGGATCCTGTCTTTGGTCGTGCCTTCGAGGGCAGAAGATACGAAAAGCCAGAAGGCAACATGCCCATGGGGATTGTCCGCACATCCCGGCACCCGGACGTTGCTGCCGACTTTCTGCTTTTTCTCGCCAGCCAGAAGCAGAACGAAAAATTCAACGCACTGTTAAAATGGATTCCCATTGTCAAGGGGGCGAAGATCGCTCCGTCGCTTCAGGTCTTTGAACCCAATGTCAAAGGTGTCACTTCAGCGTTCGATCCCAACGCATTTGGAAACTCGTCCGTGAGGTGGAACCAGCTCTACTCCCTCTTTCTGATTCACCAGATTCCCTACGCGGACATGTCCCGCGAGTTTACGAAGTTTTACCTCAATGACGGGCGGGAGAATTTTCGCAAAACGCTGCAAAACCGCCGTCGCTCCCATTCGCAAAACGAAGTCCTTCTAGCAGTACTTCGTAAAACCATCCTTTCGGGGGCGGAAGATTCGGCGACCGCGGGAAACAAATACCGGACTATCCTCCGGCGCCAGATCGCGGATGAACAGAACCTCTTGTTGCAAGAGCAGATATTCGCGAATCCGACATCGGCCAAAGAGGAAACATTGTACAAATACACGCCAGAGGCGCTGAAAAACGCCAGGCAGCGCCTCGATTCTCCCGCGCCCGCCGGACGCCCAGAATAACATGATCGGAAAACGCATCCCTTGGCGCCACGTCCGATACCACTGGGAAATCTATCTCTTCGCCGTGCCGGTCGTATTTCTTCTCGCGCTCTTTCATTATTATCCGACGGCGAGCAGTATCTATCATAGCTTCTTCCGTTGGAATGGCTCCGATATATCGGAGTTTGTCGGATTCAAGAACTATCGGGAGCTTTTCGCCTCGACGACTTTCTGGCAGTCCTTCCGAGTCGCGTTCTTTCTCGGCGGTTGGAATGTCGTGAAAATGGCCCCGGCGCTCATTGTTGCCGTCTGGATTCACCGCTGCCGCAGCGAGCGAACACAGTTCTTCTACCGAATTATGTTCGTGGTGCCGATGGTCATCCCGTTTCTGGTAATCGCCCTGATCTGGCGGACATTTTTCTTCGAGGCCACCCAAGGCTTATTAAACACGGTTCTTTCCGGTACAGGCTTAATGACGGTCCTGTGCCGCCTCGACGCTTTTTTCCATTGGGGAGGGATCTTTGTCGAGGGGGGGCATCCCGCGTGGCTCGGTGATCCCCGGCTCGTGCTTGCCGCTTGCGTCATTTGGGGATTTCCTTGGATCGGTTCCTTCGCGGTGCTCACCCATCTCGCCAAGCTCCAGAACATTCCCAAGGAGATCTACGAAGCCTCGGAAATTGACGGCGCCACATGGTGGAGCAAATTCTCCCGGATCGAGGTGCCGCTTCTGATGAGTTCCATCTATCTGATGCTTGTCTTCGTGATTATTGGAACCATTAAGGATGCCAGCATGATCATCGCCCTGACCGGAGGGTTGGATGGCGGTCCGGGGGGGCTGGCCACGGTGCCGGCGCTCTTCATGCTGCGCAAGGCGCTGGTGAATCAGGAAATGGGGGCTGCATGCGCGGTAGGCATCATTCTCACCGTGGTCGTGATGACCTTGCAAAAACTCAGCGCGTATTTGCTAAGCGAAGAGCGATGTTCTTCGCCGGGAAGAACTGCTGTCCGTCTCTTGGGGCTGCTTTTCGCCGCGGCGCTCCTTTTGCTCCTTCCGGAGTGGCGTACGATCGGCGTTTTTCTTTTCCTCGGGTGTCTTCCCTTCTCCGCCGTGTTTGCCTTTCTCCGCGAAAGGATTCCCTTTCCAAGCCTTCCTTTGCATCGGGAAGGCCTGAAATCGTCCAGCTTCTTGTCCGAAAAAGTGAAGGATCTTTTCCTGCGATTTTTCAAGCACGCGGGAATCTGGACCGTGCTGACGTTCGCCTTTGTGCCTGTCTATCTGATGCTCATCGTAAGCGTGAAAACCAATCAACAGTTTTACGAGGCTCCGGGAGTTCTCACCCCTCCCATGCAGTGGCGGAACTGGATCGACGCTTGGGGAATGATCTCGCCCAGTCTTGCCAACAGCATCTTTATCTCGACGACAAGCACCGTGATCACCCTCTTCCTGTCGCTTTGCGGAGCCTACTTCTTTACCCGCCTCCGTATGCCGCTTTCGGGTTTCCTTTGGAATGCCCTGCTTATCCTTCTCATGATGCCAACGATCGCCAACCTGGTCCCACTCTTCCGGCTTCTCGGCAGCATGAATCTTCTGAACACCTTTACCGCCCTGATTTTCGTGGGAGCCTCCAGCGGGCAGATTTTCGGCATTTTTGTTCTGCGCAATTTTATCGCCGACATTCCGGGAGACTTATTCGAGGCGGCGGAGATCGATGGCGCGAACCATTTTCAGCAAATGATGATTGTCGTCCTCCCCCTCTGCGGCCCGATTCTTGGCACCATCGGGGTCATGCATTTCATCAACGAATGGAATGAATTTGTCCTGCCTCTCGTCGTGATGAGCGACACCTCCTCTCTCCCTGTCATGGTGCAGTTGCAAAGGCTCGCCGGAGAATATGTCAAATTTTTCGGCCCGCTCATGGCGGGATACGCCATTACGAGCATCCCCGTGATCGCCCTGTTTATGTTTTCGATGCGTTTGTTCGTCAGGGGCCTGACGGATGGCGGATCGAAAGGCTGAGCATCGCCTGGAAGTCCGCCAAAAACCACGAACCACTTAACCCATGCGCCACGGCTTTCGGTTCCTCCTGTTTTTTCCCGTCGCTCTCGGGTCTTTATGTTCTGCGGATATCCATCTCAGCCCTGGGGGGGCGATTTCTACCCTGGAGGCGGCTCGCGACGCCGCCCGTCTGGCACCGAAACCCGCTCGCATCCTCGTCGGCAAGGGGTTGTATTCGATCACGGAACCGCTTGCATTAGGGCCCCAGGATTCACAGGTCACCTGGGAGGGCAGTTCCGACGGCCAGTCTGTCATCTCGGGCGGTCGCAGGATTGGCGGCTGGAAACCCGTCGGGGGCGGCCTTTGGCGCGCCGAGATCGCTGAGGTGCGCGAGGGGAAATGGTACTTCGAGCAACTCTGGGTCAATGGACGCCGGGCCGTGCGCGCTCGCACTCCCAACAAGGGCTTCCTTCACATGGACGCTCCCGCCACCTCCGGCATCTTCCCAAGCGAGGGGTCCGATGCAAAAAAGTGGGAGGACAGCCTCCGGTACCTGGCGTTTTGCGCCTCACACGAAACCATTCGGGAACTGGGCAAGGCAACCCCCGGGGAACTTGGAGACCTTACCCTGGTCGTTCCTCACAGTTGGGATATCTATCGCTACCGCGTGAAAAAGATTGATCCCATAGCGGGGGCAGTGTTGATGACACAGGCTAGGAAAGCCGAGTGGCGCCAATTCCTGACGGCAAAAGAGCCCGACGGTCGGTTTTACGCGGAGAACTATCGCGCCGCCCTGGACGCGCCTGGAGAATGGTTTCTGTCGCGTGACGGAGGCCTTCTCTATTATCCACTTCCGGACGAGGACATGTCCCAGGCGGAAGTCGTGGCCCCCGTGGCTGAGATGCTGGTGAAAGTGGACGGAGCCGAACACATCACTTTCAGTAATATCTCCTTTGTCCACCAACTATGGACCAAGGGCACCGACGACTACGGCGATTCCGAAGCGGTGTATCGATTGGGAGCCGCCATCGAGATCAACCGCTCCAGGGAAATTATCTTCGAACAATGCGAGATCGCCCATACCGGTACCTATGGAATTTGGTTTAACCTCGATGTCACGAATGGAGGTGTGTGGCACAGCCACCTTCATGACCTGGGAGCGGGCGGAATCCGAATCGGCCCCACGAACGAGCCCCGCGAGGGCACCGGTTTTATCACCGTCGATGACAACATCATCCAGCAGGGAGGCCGGTTCTTTGCCGACGCGGTTGGCATCCTTGTCGGCTATGCGAGCGACAACACCGTCTCCCACAATGACGTCGGGGATTTCTTCTACTCCGGAATGATCTCCGGCTGGTACGTGGGCTACGGCGAGTCCTTCGCATATCGAAACCGCTACGAGAACAACCATATTCATCATCTGGGATGGGGAGTTCTGAGCGATATGGGCGGATTCTACAATCTCGGAGCAGCATTGGGCACCGTGGTGAAAGGGAATCATATTCACGACATCAGCCGGTATCGCTACGGAGGATGGGGGATATATGCCGACGAGGGCACAAGCGGGATCCTGATTGAGAATAATCTCGTGCATGACACTACCGACCCAGGGTTTCGGCAGCACTATGGATTTTATAATATCATCAGGAACAATATCTTTGCCTTCGGAAAAAACGCACAGATCGGCCGCTCCAAGCCCGAGGGAAGGCTTCGGTTTATTTTCGAAAGAAACATCGTGGTTTGGAATGAGGATGCGGATTTACTAGAGGGAGACGCATCCAATTGGAACTATCAGGAAAAGCCGCTCCCCGGTGAGCCGAGGAAAAGCTACGAGATACGTAACAACCTATACTGGCCCATAGGAGGCAAAATGCCCGCCCGGCTTGCCGGGACTTGGACTTGGGAGGAATGGCGGCAGCGCCGGGACAAAGGTACTATCGTGACTGACCCCCTGTTTGAAAATGTGCTTGCCCGCGATTTTCGGCTGAAAGCCGACAGCCCCGCCAAGGAGATTGGCTTTGTACCGTGGGACTTAAGCCGGGCGGGCGTACGCGCCGACGGTCCACAAGGAGCCGCATGGCCGCGTTTGGCCGCACAATTGACGTTTCCGAACTGGAGCGATGACTCCCACCCGTGGCCCCGACGTCCTTTCACTATCAGACGGAACACCTTTGAAAATGCCGCTCCGGGAACACTGCCACTCCTCACAGCTAACGCTCTCACCGAGAAAAAAGGCGACTCGATTGCCGTATCGGAAGACGCTTCTTCGCCCATCCCGGTGGCGGGAGCGCCCTCGATGAAGTCCGCGCGATCCTTGAAATTTCAGGACGTAGCCGGACTTTCCGTTTCCTACCATCCGTTGCTCACCCTGTCGCCAAACTGGGAGAAAGGGACGGTTAACATAACCTTCGACGTAATGGGAGAACCCGGAGCCGAGTGGTATTTTGAAATGCGAACTACCGCTGACGGAGGATACAGCGCCGGCCCCCACATCGCGTGGAAAAATGGCACGCTCGTCGCAGGCGAATCCCTCCCTTTGTGCCGACTTGCGCCCGAGGAGTGGGTGCGCGTCTCCATTACGGCCATCCTTGGCACGGGGAAATGGACGGTTTCCCTCACGCAGCAAAACGGTGTCGTTCAGAATTTCGACAACCTGCCGTGCAAGATGGAATGGAACCGGTGCGCCACCATCCTTTGGGTGGCTTCCGCCGACAAGGAGGCGGCATTTTTCGTGGATAACCTGGAGATAGCCGCGAAGCCTTGAACACTAATTCAATAAACCAATCACCGGCCAAACGCTAAACCCCCACGCCCATAGTTAATGCGACACATCCATCTCTCACGTCTTCTCATATTGTTTTTTCCCGTCGCTCTCGGGTCTTTATGTTCTGCGGATATCCATCTCAGCCCTGGGGGGGCGATTTCTACCCTGGAGGCGGCTCGCGACGCAGCCCGTCTGGCACCGAAACCCGCTCGCATCCTCGTCGGCAAGGGGTTGTATTCGATCACGGAACCGCTTGCATTAGGTCCCCAGGATTCACAGGTCACCTGGGAGGGCAGTTCCGACGGCCAGTCTGTCATCTCGGGCGGTCGCAGGATTGGCGATTGGAAACCTGTCGGGGGCGGCCTTTGGCGCGCCGAGATCGCTGAGGTGCGCGAGGGGAAGTGGTACTTCGAGCAAATCTGGGTCAATGGACGCCGGGCCGTGCGCGCTCGCACTCCCAACAAGGGCTTCCTTCACATGGACGCTCCCGCCACCTCCGGCATCTTCCCAAGTGAGGGGTCCGATGCGAAAAAATGGGAGGACAGCCTCCGGTATCTGGCGTTTTGCGTCTCATCCGAAACCATTCGGGAACTGGGCAAGGCAACTCCCGGGGAACTTGGGGACCTTACCCTGATCGTTCCCCACAATTGGGATGCCTTTCACTACCGCGTGAAAAAGATCGATCACGTGGCAGGTGCGGTGTTGATGAAGCCTCATGAGGAGGCCGAGTTTCGCCAACTGCTACCGATTAAGGATCCCAGCGGCCGGTTTTACGCGGAGAACTATCGCGCCGCCCTGGACGCGCCTGGAGAATGGTTTCTGTCGCGTGACGGAGGCCTTCTCTATTACCCGCTTCCAGACGAGGACATGTCCCAGGCGGAAGTCGTGGCTCCGGTGGCGGATACGCTGGTGAAAGTAGATGGAGCCGAGCACATCACATTCAGAAACATCTCCTTCGTTCACCAGCAATGGACCATGGGCGCCAATGGATACGGCGACTCCCAGTCATCGCATCGCTTGGGTGCAGCTATTGAGGTGAACCGTTCCAACGGCATTATCTTCGAGCAATGCGAAATTGCCCACATCGGCACCTATGGAATTTGGTTCGACCTCGACGTAACAAAAAGTGGAATAATGCACAGTCATATCCATGACCTGGGAGCGGGTGGAGTTCGGGTCGGCCCCACGGCTCAACTGAACGACCTCGTTGAGGGAACCGGCTTCATCACTGTCGACAACAATATCATCCAACAGGGCGGGCGAATCTTTCCCGACGCCGTCGGCGTCCTGGTTGGCTACGCAAGCGACAACGCGGTCACCCACAATGATGTTGGAGATTTCTTCTACACTGGGATTAGCTCGGGTTGGCATTATGGATACGGCGAGTCCTTCTCATATCGAAATCTCTACGAGAACAACCACATTCATCACCTGGGATGGGGAGTTCTGAACGACATGGGCGGATTCTACAATCTTGGAACAGCCTTGGGCACCGTGGTGAAAGGAAATCATATTCACGACATCAGCCGGTATCGCTACGGAGGATGGGGAATATATGCCGACGAGGGCACAAGCGGGATTCTGATTGAGAATAATCTCGTGCATGACACCACCGACCCGGGGTTTCGGCAACACTATGGATTTTATAATATCATCAGAAACAATATCTTTGCCTTCGGAAAATACGCACAGATCGGTCGATCCAAGCCCGAGGGAAGGCTTCGGTATATTTTCGAAAGAAACATCGTGGTTTGGAATGAGGACGCGGATTTACTGGAGGGAGACGCATCCAATTGGAACTATCAGGAAAAGCCGCTCCCCGGTGAGCCGAGGAAAAGCTACGAGATACGTAACAACCTATACTGGCCCATAGGAGGCAAAATGCCCGCCCGGCTTGCCGGGACTTGGACTTGGGAGGAATGGCGGCAGCGCCGGGACAAAGGTACTATCGTGATTGACCCCCTGTTTGAAAATGTGATTGTCCGCGATTTTCGGCTGAAAGCCGACAGCCCCGCCAAGGAGATTGGCTTTGTACCGTGGGACTTAAGCCAGGCGGGCGTACGCGCCGACGGTCCACAAGGAACCGCATGGCCGCGTTTGGCCGCGCAACTGAAGTTTCCAAACTGGAGCCAGGACTCCCAACCGTGGCCTCGACCTATCTTCACGATCAGGCGGAATACCTTTGAAAATGCTGCTCTGGGAACACTCCCACTCCTCACAGCTGACCCTCACACAGAGAGCGAGGGAGACTCGATCGCCGTCTCGGAAGATGCCTCGTCGCCCATCCCATGGGACGGTGACTCTTCGAAAAGTTCGTTGAGGTCCGTGAAGTTTCAACGAACGGGCGACCCTTCAAATCGCAATGGCCCATTGCTCATTCTGTCGCCAAACTGGGAAAAAGGGACATTCGAGATCACCTTTGACGTTATGGGACAATCGGATGCCGATTGGTTTTTTGAAATGCGAACCGCTACCTACGGCGAATACAGTGCGGGCCCTCGTATCTCGTGGCAACACGGAAGCCTTGCTGCCGACAAATCGGTCAAGCTATGTGACCTCCCTCCGAAGGAGTGGATACGCGTATCAATTACGGCTACCCTTGGCACTGGCAGGTGGAACCTGTCTTTGACTCGGCAAAACGGGACAGTTCAGAATTTCGAAGACCTTCCTTGCAAAATGGATTGGAACCGGTGTTTCAGCCTTGTTTGGGTAGCTACCGCGGAAACGAGCGCCGCGTTTTTTATAGATAATCTGGAGATTTCAGCGATGCCATAGACTATAATCTGCGCAGGCAGATGTAACTTCCCTGTCAAGTTAAGCCGTGCTCCAGGAAGTGTCCTGGCTATGCTCGCGTGGCGAAAAGCGACACCGCTAAGGATCTAGAAGCTAGATTCGAGCAAGCATCGAGTTTATGCAGGTATTGCAATCTTTTTAAGCAATTCGGATGGTTGTTATAGGATCGAAAAAATGGATGTTTTCTGTCTTGATTGCGAATAGGTGCCGATGTCCAGCATCACTTTGATTGACGGTTGAACGACTGCGGCTGATCAGCGAGTGTCTGCCGGTCCCAATATGGATATAGCTTTCTGGTCCCATGGGTTCGACCAGATCGATGATCGCGGTGAAGGCGTTCTCCGACGAACCTTCGTTTGAGGTGACTATCTCGCAATCTTCAGCGCGCACTCCTAGGATGACTTCCTTTCCAATGTAGGGTGATACCGCTTCACGAGCTTGGAAATTCAGGGGGATGGCGCCGTTCTGCTTTTCCCGGAAAACAACTGCTCCGCCCACTCTTTCCAAGGTGCCTTCGACGAAGTTCATCGGAGGACTTCCGAGAAAACCCGCCACAAAAAGATTCGCCGGTTCGTGGTAGATCTTGAGTGGAGTGTCCACTTGCTGAATAAAACCGTCTTTCATCACGACAATACGAGTGCCCATGGTCATCGCTTCGATTTGATCATGGGTAACGTAAATGACTGTGGCCTCCAGGCGCTGGTGGAGTCTTGTGATCTCCATCCGCATCTGCACACGCATTTTTGCGTCGAGGTTCGATAGTGGTTCTGACCGGACTCGCTAATTGGCTCCACTCGGAGAGTTAGTCTGAGGACTTGGTATTGATGTTTAGGTTGGTTGCTTTGGTTTGTCGATCTTCGGCGTAAGGAGCCCGGAGGGCGACTGGAGCCGAAGA
>Ga0209935_1001211_pt1 | contig 44030 bp, 47 predicted proteins | sample ThiBio_1000_plan_2_FD_183958 | JGI IMG/M metagenome (GOLD analysis project Ga0209935, IMG submission 183958) | Wastewater bioreactor microbial communities from Cape Town, South Africa - Thiocy_cont_1000_plan (SPAdes) | ecosystem: Engineered > Bioreactor > Thiocyanate-remediating >... | reverse complement strand
AAAAAAAAGGCGGTGCCGTGGCCGTGAACGCTTCCGAGGAGAGCGAAAACATCACGCTATCCTTCACGCACAACCTGATAAGCGATAACGAGGCCCATTTTGGAGGAGGTTTGGCGGCGGTCCTGTTGCAAGGCGATGCGAATCCATCGAACATCTCTCTCCTCTTCTCGGGAGACCGTTTTGTCAACAACACCGCAAACAATGGTCATGGCGGTGCGGCTTTCATCGTGATGCCCATCGACCCGCCCATCCTTCCCGACAACCTGGACCCCGAGATCGTGGTGTCTCGCAACTGGACCTATCTGAACAACGTCAACCGCTTCGACGATGTCACCTTCAAGGACAATGTGGCCGAGTGCGGGCATTGTACGGGCGGAGCGCTCTACATCTCCAGCGGCCTGCTTGTGATGAGGGGCCAGTGTTTGTTGGAAGGGAACGCTGCCGGATTCTGGGGAGGAGCTCTTTCCCTGGCCGGATCTTCCACCATGGCGATCATCAATGGGAGCCGTTTCGTTCACAACACGGCTCCCGCTGGAGGGACAGCCATCTATTCTTCGGCTGGAGGAAAGTTTTCGTTGTCTTCTCCTTCCTTTGAGGTCCGATCGGAAGGGACAACATCACCGTTTCTCGACATCCCACAAGGGCCCGACAGCCTCTCCCTCATGAGTCCCAATGTTCTCTGCCCTCCCGGTCATGCCTTCGTCAACGACACCATCGGGCCTTACACGGAAGAGATCGATCCGTGGGGGTTCGTGAACGTGAGCACCTGGCTTGTCGCGTGCCGGGCCTGTCCAACGAACCTCTACTCCTTGCAAGCTGCCCACATCATCGATGGCAACCTGACAAACATCACGTGCCCGAACTGTCCAGACTATGCCGATTGTTCTCTGGGGGGCGCTTCGGTGTTTACCTTGCCAGGTTATTGGTGTGGATCTTCTGGAGGAGGAGGAGGAGGTGAGATAGGTTGTCTTGTGTGTCCGTTGGGCTATTGTCAGGCGGAGACTCTCCTTCCATGGAACGAGACGTGCACAGGATACAGGACCGGCGTCTTGTGTGGCGACTGTTACGAGGGATACAGCGAAGCCTGGGGAACCAGTGAGTGTGTTCCCGAGGGGGAGTGCGGATTCTCGCAGAGCTGGTGGCTGATCCTTCTTGCCTTGGGTTTCGGTTTGGTCTATGTGGTGCTCCTTGTGTGGATCCCTGTGGGCGATCATCCGTTGTGGAAATCTCTCCTGTACTTCATGCAGATCGGAGCTTTGGTGGTGACAGCCAATGGCCAGGATCTTGTCGGCGGCGATGCTACCGCTCGTGGCATCCTGAACGGCGTCCTCACCTTCTTTGCGCTCGATCCCGATGTCTTGGGCATCCACGTGGGTCTGTGCCCGTGGTCGGGGCTCACCGCCGTGCAGAAGATGGCCACGGGTTATGTCTTGCCCGTCACCTTGTTTGCGGAACTGGGACTCGTCGGGGGTGGACATCTCTTGTGGTCGTCGTGGTGGTTTCGTTGGAGGAGGAGGGACAAAAGGGCACGAAAACTCTCTGTAAATAGCGAGGCTTACGACGACGAAGAAGAACAAGTCAAAAATCTACGCCTGCAGGATATGCGAGTTGTGGTGTCGACTCGACCCACTCTTTTGACACGAGAGAAAAGTGTTGTGGGTCAAGAAGAAGAAGAAGAAGAAGAAGAAGAAGAAGACTACTCCGACGATGACATATCAGCAGCAACCCGAACAACAAAAACAAATGAAGATCCCTCTTCTCTGCACTCGCGGGCTCTGCTAGCCCGATATGGCGCAGGCATCATGGCATTGATATTGGTGACCTACGAGAGCTTCACGAGCATCACCATGGATCTGTTGCATTGCGTCCGATCGGTGGGGGTCGACGACAACTCTCTGGTGGTGTTCCGAGCCGGCACGGAAGCGTGTTTCTCGTGGTGGCAGATAGGGTTATTGGTTTTCTTGGGCACGATTCTGGTTCCCTTTCCGATATCCCTCGTGTTGCTGCGTTGGATTATCCGCAGCAGGACCTGGCTACAGCATTCGACCCCGGGCAAGGCGATCCTGATGGTGCTCGAGGGACCATATGCGCGCCGTTACAAGTGGTGGGAGAGCTGGGGCATGTTTCGACGGCTGGCGCTGATAGCGCTGGCGACCTTCGTGCTGGACCCTCTGGGACGCGCCATCGCTCTGTTCGGAGGCTGTCTGTTCGCGTTGCTGATGCACCTGGGCGCTCGACCTTATCAAGATGACAGACACAATCGGGTGGAGACCATCTTCCTGAGCGACCTGGTGTTGATCGCCGCCCTGGACATCCCGCAAGCAACCACCCAGCACCTGGGCTCATCGCTCGACGACGACACCCTCTCGATATTCGGTTACACCCAGTCGGTGCTTCTTCTGCTGCCCTTGGCTTATTGCTTCGTGGTGGTGTCCCTCATGATCGCAAATGCATTGACGTGTGCAGGCATCTCTCGTTGGCGAAGGAATCGAGGTCGTGTACCATCCGATGCTGCTGCCTACAACTTATACACTGAGGATGAGGACGACGAAGGAACGACCACCTCAACATCTTCTGCGCTTGTCGCTGTCCTGAGATGGATCGCCTTTCAAGTGTTTCTGCTTCAATACAATGAGGACGAGCACAGCTTCAATCATTAATTCGACTTCGAGTTTTCTGCAAAGGCTTTGTGTTTGAGCGCGCACCACTTGGGGAGCTTATGTTAGGGTATGTGCGCTCACTCTTTGTAGTAATCGGGCGAAAGGAAAGAGTTCTTTTTTTTTTTTTTTTTTTTTTTACCAATGAGCTCATATCCGCAAAGATATCGGATATGCCAGTTTTTCACTGGTGCTCCCAACTCATCGTGCCGTGTTTTCACTTGAGAAAAAAGAACTGAAATGTTTGCAATAGTTTGATTGACTTTGTTTTTGGGTCCCTTATACTCCCTGAGTCTTTGCAATGCACATCAGTGTACACCCATTTGGAAAATCACTCGTACGTAAAAAAAAAAAAACAGATCTGGTCACCTTCCCCCCACCCCTCCAAATCAGCATTCGTAGGCTTTTTTTGTGAGGCCTAAGCAAAGTCAACCGATCAACCGCAAGGCTTGCACACCTTAGACCGTGATCTCCTGGTTTCATTCAAAATGTTGGAAGAAGCCGAAGTTCATCATCTGAGGTAGATGGCTGGTGATGATTGCTCCCTCTTAACGCTTTTTGAGATAGTTCTCCCCTTCTTTTTGTTTGTTTTGGATGGATGAGGGAAAATTTCTAGGGCACTTAGATGCTTATAGCATGGCCTGCTGGGAGATCTACAAAACACATTGCATATACCGGTCTCTCAGGAGCTGGAGGCACCCCATGACGACAGGTTGCCATGTCGTTATTGCTCTCCCTCCTCTCCCTTAATGTTTTGATGCTATTTTTTTCAAATCTTCTTGTTACACTTTTTCTTTCCATGTGGCAAAATCAAATAAGCGTTTGATTTCTATAACTCCGGCCCCCTACTGTTTAGCTGGAGGGCGACGTCTGCCTCTTGCGGCAGTTATGGCGGACTAGGGTTTAGGCTAGGAGAAAACTTATATTTGGCCATAGTTCTACCCTAGCTTTACCCTAGCCTTTGGATGGTGAAAAGTTCCCCTACTATTAGTCAGTACATCCTCATAGAACAACCCAACTTCATTGACCTTTGATTCTCATTGGCTTAAATGCTTGTATGATTTCGCCACATCAAAATGTGTCCCATCGACCGCCCCTCTGATACCAGCCCTCCGCTGTGGAGGTGGGGGGGTTTGAGATGCAAGCGTTGATTACATCCTCCAGCACCAGTTTCCACGAGCCAAAAGTAAGAGCCACCAAGGTCTCATGCTCACTCTTTATTAACAACCCCTTTTGACCCCCAAGGATTTAGTTACTTTTCTGTGTCACAAATGAATAACACATTGGGGCACACACCAACAATCAAAACAGGAGGGGAAAGTGTGAGGTCAAGATGTACAACATCTGCCTGTTGGTTGCTAGAACCCACTGGCACCGTGGTCAGAACTTTCCAGGCTGCGAGGTCCACCAACACAACAGATAGCGGATACATCGTGGCGTAATTCCTAGCCTGAGAGCCACCTATCCCGTGTGTGATCGATAACGTTAGAGAAGCTGCAAAGCGATAACATTGTATCTTACCCGTCAGCACGTACAGATATTGCTGAGAAGGGTCTATGGTCATGAAGGCATCATTTCCAAATGCCAGCTGAGGATCCAATTCCAACACATTCCGAAAGAAGACCCTTGTCTTCTTTAGTTGTAGCTTTGCAAAAAATGAGACCCATCTCTCTTGCTGAATGTTGAAGCCCACACAGCAGCCAAATAAACTGCCATTATAATATGCGAGATCCATGATCGAGGCATTTTGAATGCCCACTGGAGGGAAGAGAACAAGGTTCGTTGGGGGAGTGAGGGGAGCAGAGGACTCCAAAAGTGTGCCATTGGTTGAGAGAAAATACAGCAGATTAGAGCTTGCATCCATTACTATACGCTTAGGAACATGGACCCCTAAGGAAAGATGGAAGGAGACATTCTTATGGAAAGGAGTTAGGGAGATAACACAAATAATGCAACGTACTCACCCAAGAGCCACAGTTGCTGGACAAGTCACAATTCACGCTGAGAGCCCCGTCATCGGTGAAAAAGAGGGTGGTCGAATGGTTGTAAATAAGGGGAACGGGATTCCGTTCACAAGGTAGTATAGTCCAATCGGGGGATAGGGATTCACACAAGTTGGCCTTTCCAGAAGAATCGAGCTGCTCAAGGGTGATATTGCAATAGTAAGGGCTCCACTCTGACCCATCGCCAGTTAAGCACCGATAAAGAAAGAACATACTCGAATCCCCAGCCGTTATCAATGGGGGATTGATTCCTGGGGCACAACCAGCGCTTGCGGGGATCTGGAGTTTCCCATACTGGATGCTTGGTTCGAAAGGGTCGGTGTAGTTCACGTTGGCAACATTAAAGTACTGGGAGGAGGTGCCTGGCACGTGATAAAAAGAAACCTGATGCGTGATGTGGTATACAACTGAAGAAGTTGCTGTGAACAGGCCTTTCTTGTCACATGCCAACATGGTGCTCAGGTTTTCTGTTCCACACACCTTAAACAAACCAAGAAATCATCATCCACATGTTATCTAAAGTTGCTTTCTTGCTCACCTGAAGCGAAAGGGAAAGAGTTCCTATCACCAACAGGAGTACAACACAGAGCCGAATTACTATTGCACAAAGAGGACACATGAGGCTTCCCACTTGCGCGCAGAAGAAGAAACAAAAAAAAAAAAAAAAAAAAAAAAAAAGGAATGTTGGCGCCACAGCACAGAAAAAGACCCCCACCCCCAAAATGAAAACAATGTTTTATCATATGATGGGGTGTATATTTGTTTATTAATTCTTCCAACAACAACAACACCTATTTGTGACAATTGGAGTTTGTGCAAGGGTTATTACTGCCAGGACATTTGGCACCAATGTTATTGCACACAACACCTTCACAAGAAGCCAGCACACTTTTCACAGTGTAAGAAGTGTTGCCACAAGTGCATGCCGCAACTTGGACTCCTCCTACAAAGCCTGAAATGCAACCCGCTGTATCATTGAGATTATTGTAACTAATCATACAGCGAGGCCCTGATGAGCTGACGGTAACGGAAGCCAGCTGATTTCCACAAACAGAACAGTCTTGCGCCGCACAAAGGGTCAGGATGGCAAAAAGGGATAGCACACAAAAGCAACCGGTCAACAGGATGGCCTGGAATTGAGGAACTTTAGCACGTATCTTAGACTTTGCAGTATTTGTTTTACCATCAGCTGTGCCAAACACAAAGACACAACACACAACCAAGGAGCCACGCAACACCACAAATTACTATGAGAAAGAAAAAAAAGAAAATTGCCTCTTCTTTTGTCGACGCGAGAATCCTATATTCACAGATTGGGCTGAGAAAAGGGCGTCCTTTTCTAGGCGGGGTACCAGTAGCGGGGAAGGTAGAAGGCCCAGCATATCCCGTCCTCTCCACAGAGTCCTCGGTTCCCTCCTGGAGCCTTCTCCTCCTCTGCGACCCGGGGACCAGCCGCTTCAATCCTCCCCTCCCTTTCATTGTTAGTGGTGGGTGGGTGGGTGGGTGGGAAAAAGACGCCGCGCTTTTATTCCACTGGTGATGACAAGGGGCTCTGGTCTGAGCCCCTTTCAAATTCAAATGATGAATGATTCCACCTTCTTGACTCCTTTATATATCCTCCTTCCTGGTGACGTGTGTGCGGCAACCCCGTTCGAATTCGAAATTTTCTTTGCGTGAAGGACTTCACTGACAACAAAAAAAAAAAAAAAAAAAAAAAAAAAAAACATGGCAGGAAGAACGTCGGTGTGGTTCAATGACAAGAAGCTCAAACCTCCAGCAGACCTGGCTGACCAGTTCCCCATCGTAACTAAGCCTGAATTTGCAGATGTCCTCCTGTTTCTGGTTACATCAACCGATAGCAGAATGCTTGTGGGTAAACCTCACGAAACTGGTATTCCCAAAGGAGCCACGGAAGGTAAGGTTGCTTAAGTTCCAATAGCGTAGCGTCTCACGTTCTCTTAGACCGAGTGTTTTTTATTCTGGGTGAGGTTTCACACCGTGCATTCACAAATTACACTGTGATCAAGGTTCAGGATGGCTCACTAACTGACAAAGTACGCAAACAGTACATCAAGGTTTGTCTTGTGCCCTTTTTTTTTAAAACCTGCTCACATTAACTCTCCTCATTATTATTTTATTATTATTATTTTTCCCCACAGATGTTGCAAAATCCACCAACCAAAGAGGGGCATTCACGAAAGAGTCACAAAAATATGGTAACCATAGCAGCAATGGCATTGGGAGCAGCAAGTTTGATAGGGGGGCTATGCCTTGTGGTTGTGTGGGCTTGGCGACTGAGAGCCGATATTGAGGATATGCGCGACAAATTGCTTACTCTGCCGCAGTGTGCGGCTGGCATACAGGAGATCAAAACCATGCTCAACACATCCACTTTTATGGGCGCGACACAAAGTTGACCGCAAGAGGGACCCAACCGTGACCACCCTTGCTAAGGCGGAGAACCTCAAGATGGGAGAGAGGAGCCACAACCATGCATGAATGAGCAGAAGAGGGGGAGGGGATTTCCCCTGTTTATCCTCTTCGAGGCCGTTTGACAGCCACGGCTCGCACAAAAGCATCAAGGAAATACTTGGTAGGCGTATGCTGCTCCTGCACTTCATTCTCTTTCCGCAACTTGCAAGCCAGCATAAAATTTTGGGTTCACGAAATGGGGGTGTTCTATGCTTTTTGTTGTTCAACATGGTTCCATGCATGCCCAACAAAAAAATGACAAACCGAACCATTAAGAGAGCGTCCTTCAGAGAGCCAGATTGTCCAACAATGCAGAGATCTCCTGTTTATCCTCTTGACCAAGGGTCAGCCCTTTGGCAGCCACGGCTCTCTCAAAGATTTGTTTCAACACCTCAAGGAAATATGCAGCCATCTTCTTGGAGTAGGCGAATGTTTGGGCGAGTAGACCCTGAGCTTCGTTTTCCTGCCAGGCCTTTAATGCAGATGCGTGCGCCTTCGTCCAAAACTCGGGAGCTGCGAGGGTCAGCTTTACGGCAGCAAAAACCGCACGAAGCACGGCAAACACAAGCCCCGATACAGTGGTGCCAATCCTGGTAGCCCACGTCCCCACCACCGGCAGGTCTCGAAGGTGTTCGATGAGGTACGACGCAACTTTACCCTGAAGCCAATCAAGAAAATTCAGCACACCATCGTAGAAAGTGCTTTCATCCTTCACGTGCTCTGCTAATGAACGTAGGGCACAATCTTCTAGCTCCTTTTTGCTGCCAAGTTGTTCTTCCACAACAAGGGTTGCGCTCCCTTCATGCTTTTCCATGCGTGCTCGTTTCGTCTTTGCACCTGATAATGTGTGCTCTCCTATGAGAAAACACACATCATCATTAGGGTTATTTAATTTTTTATTCTCTTATTATAATATCGCAGCCAAAATTGGCAGAACGTGTGCAAGCCAAATCCGGCAGAACCGCATGGAGTTGGACGAAAGCGAGGCTTTGGAGTTGGATGAAACCGGGGCTATGAAGTGGAATGTCGAGGATCTCGGCGTCTGGTTGTGCGCAAAGGGCTGGAGAGACATGGCTGACCTCTTTGTTGCAGAGGAGATAGATGGTTCGCTCCCTCCTTCTCTCTCATCACTCGCAAAGAATAAATGAAATCCGAAATCGCTCCAGGTGAGGCATTGCTGGTGATGAAAGAAGGCGTTTTATATGCCTTGCTGAAAGAGGTGCGGCTATTTTCATTGTTGGGCTCGACTTTGACGTTCGTTGCGTAGGCCAAGTTCCCCCAAGGGAGGATCGCCAAATTCTTGCGTGATTGTGAAGTATTGAGGTCTAGTGCTACAGGACCCAAAAACGACTTAGGACACACATCCAGGTACACCAAAGAACAACTTCAAAGCACACAAGAACCCATCTGGCCCCCCAACGTTGATTACGATCGGGATTATGCTCTCAAAGTTCAGGCCCAACTGTCTCAGCAACCAGATTCCGCGCACACGGTAATGCCTCACATACGTAATGGGCTTCTCCTCTCATTAACTGCTTAACTAAACAGGGCGACCAAGAGAAAGGCCACTGCAATCGACGTGATCCCAAAGAAAATGACACAAATGAATCAACAAACCCCCTAGGGGAAGGCGCGCAAAGTGTTGATTACAAGGTACAGGAAAAGAGAAAACATGAAAGAGATTGATTTTCTTTTTCCCATTAATTGTTTAGGCAAGATATGCAAAGCTCCGAGTGGACCTTGCTGGCAATAGGCTTGCCGACCACCTGCCTAGTAATATCACCGACGAACATTTCTACATACCACCGAAGTTTATCTTACAAATCGTTGGAGAATATCGCATTGGCAAGAGTTCCTTTGTCAATGCCATCAACAGGAGCTTAAAGGATCTCGAGGACGACTGGCAAATTGCAGAGGTAGCGTCGGATAACCGTGAGACCATCAGCAAAAGATCCAAGCTCTACTCGATTGGCGACAACTTGCTAGTCCATGACCATGGCGGAGTGGTGGTCTTTCAGGATTCCACGATCCAACTCCAATTCATCAAAAAAAAGATCTGCAAAAGTGCATACATAGCAGAAAGCTCAGCAGGTGCTGCCTCTTTGAGACTTACAATCGTGCCTGATAGCTTTCAACTCTTAGCTCGCATACGCTTTCCTACGCAGCTCGTCGTGCTCTGTGTACCAGCGCTGGTTTTTTGTCCGACCACCGAGCCAGATGTTGCCGAGAAAAGAACCTCCCATAAGGTGTTCCTGAATGATCTGTTAAGGGTGTTGCGACAACCTCGGGACGATTCGGGGTTACACAGAACAGCCGCCCCTATCCTTCTGATCACGCAAGCCGACCAAACGGAATACCTAGCGGAGGAAAGCGTGATTCGGAACGCTCAGAAGGCATTGGGGGTGGTTCGTTCGAACATCTTCATGATCACCAACTATCATGACAACGACGGGCGCCAGGGACGACGAGACTATTCTCTCGAAGAAACAGTGCTGAGTCTTCTCAAGCGTGCTTTCTCCAGCATAACCGGCATGTTGGGAGACTTCTGCATCCCAAAGGAACTTCTAGAAAAACTAGAAATAGTGAAAGCTGTGTATGCCAAAGAGGATGACACGAGTAGCTACGTGGACGTCACTGCGAGAGTGCGAGAGTTGATCGACGAGAAGGAGAGGCTACACATCAACCCACACGCCTACAACAAGGTCGTTGTTAGCAAGGACCCATACAGAGGGAAGAATAAGGTGCTCATTGTTGACTATCGCTACAAAGGCATGAGAAAGCGTGTGCAAGTAAGAGAGAGAGAAGCCCTTGACCTACCAGAATAGCTTGTTTGTATTATTGTATTTTTCACCTGAGCGTAAACAAACTTCCTCCGCCGATCTCAGGAATGCAGCATTTTTGTAAATTTCATTGAATTACACGCTCAGGAGTACGACATTCTTCGCGTTCCACAAAATCGGTGGAGGAAGTTTGTTTACGCTCAGGTGAAAAATACAATACTTTTTTTTTTTTTTTTTTGGGTATCCTCTTCCTCATTTGGCACATCCCAAGAGAGGCAATTGCTCAGTGTCTGGGTTGGCGTAAATAATGGTGCCATACAGCAAAAACCCAACAACGATCATGCCCCCAAATGTTATTCCAGCTATAACACCAAAGACTAAGCTCCACTTCCAGCTGCCCACGACTGTGGCAAGTCCAATCCCAATACCTAATCCCCCAAAGAGCCCGACCGAAATTCCAACCCCCACGCCACAGTACATCAGGCAAGCAAATCTCTTGGAGTATGCGAGCCAGGACACCCTCGCAGCAGGTTCAAGCTGGTAAAAAAATGAGGATTAAATCATGCGTGCGGGCCCCCGGGGGATGAAGACCTCAAACAACAAGAGATCCAATTTGTCCATATCGATCACACTCCCCCAGCGTTTGAGGGAGCGGATATGTGTGCCTTTGCAACCTGGTGCTACGACAAAATATACTAGGTGGAGTGAGCAAGGTTCACGGACATGCCAGTACCTTGTTTCTGCAGTTGTTGAAAACTGTGCAGTTCTTTTTCGGACACGATTCCCCCTTCATAATCAGAAGCGACAAGCGAACACACCTGCATGTGCTTCTTATTTACAACGAAGATAAGCACATCTGCTGCATCCCGCTGCTCCACCAATTCGAGACTTGATGGAAGTAACTTGGGCAGATCGGCCTTTTCTGAAACCCACAAACGGAGCGAGGAAGACGTCGAGTCCATGGTCTTATTCTTAGAAACCATTTTGGGGTTTTTCTTTTTTTTTGCGTTGCTCCAGGAAAAAGAAACTCGTGGCAGGAGGGCGCAAGCAAAAAGCTCTTTACCAATGCCAAAGAGAATGGCTTCACTTTCTTTGTGTTCAGACAAGCAATTGGAGAAAGAGGAGAAGGGGGGAGGAAGTCGCGGGTGAATGGATGGTTCCCCCACCTCCGAAAATTTATCTTAAAAAAGCAAACAATTTTATTTTCTCCTTCCGTTACCAAAAAGTAAGTAACACAAAGTCATGGTTGGTTTTGCCTCCTCCATAACTAATACTCTCTTTTTTTTTGAACTTAGCGCAGAAATGGGTTCCATCTACTCCTCCTACTGCGTGTGCTTCCATCTCTCGGCGTTGTTGTTCTTCTCCCTCGGGTCTCTTCAATCTCTCTCGACGTGGGTGAAGCTTTCGTCGCTCACTTCAATGACACCCAAACGGGTTTCTGTATACTTCCCCTCCCTCCTCAATCATCGAGTTCGATCACACTCTGCTACTCGTTCGATCACATCAGCTACGGCACCTCTCTCGAGTTGGAAACCGCCCCTCTAGCCGATTGCACCACAACAGTCTCCCCGTCGAACGATTCCGTGACGCAGTCCCTGCGCCTTTCCACGGGAGGAAATATGGAGGTGACATATTATATCGTGAACAACTTCAAGTAAGTGAGGTTTCACATCATGATGTGATTAACAAAACAAAAACTTAAAAAAAAAAAAAAAGATTGAAGTTCTCCATCAACGTCACAGGAGATGGACCCTACTTCACCCCATACAAGGAAATCTTCTCCAGCATAGTGTCCAGCACTCCTATAACGGATTCGAATTTCACAACCTCTCCCGACTTTGCCACGGTGTACCTCTACATCGATACGATGAGGATATTTCTCCCTGACTTACTCTCAGGTGGGTCAATATCCAAGTTTCTCATTAACAAACTCGACAACAACAAAAAATAGCCCACATTTGCCAATTTCTCGGATGTGCCTCGAACGGGTGTCGGATTCTCGTACGGACCGATCTATAACACCAATACGCTGTCCTTGGGGATAGCTGCCTCATGGCATAAGCCATGGTACTCCGACCCCGATGTCTCTGCAGCATTCGGCGGCCTGGGAATGAAAGATGGTGGAGGTGGAGGATCCGGGTCCGATGGTGATGATGGATATATCGCACTGTACACGGTGCTACCTTGTGTGGCTATCATATCCGTGTTGATTCTTTTTTGGTTTTGGTATCAGTGTGGGTGAGGTGTTACGTTTTGAGAAAGAGGAGGAGAGTTAATATGGAAAGGAAGGTCCTCCACTTTTATGGAGACATTTTCCTCAAACCACTTTTCTCAAACCATGTGTACTGGTAGGTATAAGGTGATGGTGGTCAACTTTTTAGAGCACATCTCCCATTTGTTTCTCCCTACCTACGAAGGCATTTCAGTACTAACGCTGGGTGAAATGAATCGTGTAGTCCGTTACGAAAGGAAGGAATTCATCCGTTAACCCGATAAAACGAGGACAAAATATCGATATTAACATTTTTAGCCCTGGATTGATCCTGTCAAAAACCGACGGCGACGAAACGAGTAATTTCACCAGCGTGTTACGCACAGTTAATCCCTTCCATTTGACACAACCCCTTTTATTAAGTATCAATTTTTTTTGCTACAGCACCCCCTTTAATACCATTGCAAGGAGATAGGTTTAACAGACATATGTGTAACAAAAGGCTTTGTACCCTGGTACAGAGCTTCAGTTGCACGTAACCCCCCTACGTTCATGTTGTAGGAAAAAACGAACGCAAACTGTCCTGTGTTTGTCCTCTACCGTTGTTTGTTGGAAGCCCCTTCGACACCAAATTATATGTTGTTACGCAACAGGGGGCACACGACGTTGTTGTTGCAAGCGTTCTCACTTTGCTGGGTCTCGGAGGAAAATGACCTCGACCTAGTGTAGTTAAGGCCTTTCGCAAGGAAGGTACAAAGCTTTTTTTTTTTTTTTTAAACCACCGTTGTAATCTTGCTCTGCCCGTGGCTGTGATTGATCCTAAGAATAAAAACACCGACCCCACTTGTCCTTTCGCTTGAGGTCTTTACACAAAATATAACACACGAACGAAATAGGCAAAAAGTAGATTCGAATGAGTTGAATCGCATTAGTGACGACCCCCACCAAAGCAAAAGCCCCTATCAGAATAATCAGTACAAAAACTACGTCCGGTCTTTGGGCAAACCGAGACCCTGGTATCGCCACTAGAAACACTTCCGCCGTCCATCTGCGCTGGTAGTGGTTTTGGTGTCTGGTGTTGCGGCGGCTCATGAGAGCCTCCATCTGGTTGCTCACTGCCTTCTGGAAAGAGTGTGTCGAATAGTTCTTCTTCCTGTTTGGTCATATCTTGTTCCTCGGTCCCATTCTGACCAGTGCCAAACTGCTTTCTCTTTTTCGCAGCCCGCAACATCACAGCGCGCAGAGCAGTGCCCAACCTTGTTGAGGAAACAAAGACAATTCAAAGGTTGATGAAATTCGAAGAAAACACTACGGCCAGGCGGAATGCTTGCTTTCGTAGATAGTTGCCTGTTCTGGTCGCTGATAGGCCATTGACCCCCCTGCCGTCTATCGGAGGGTTAAAAAAAACGAATATGTTCCTAATTTTAGTTTATGTGGATGACTGAGAGGAGTTTATGCCTCTGACAGTGGTTCCGAATCCGGTACTTTCGCGACAAGAAGGGTGGGGTGGCAAATGATGCAGAGCGCGTAATCCTAAGTCCTGGAGAGCTTGGTTGGGGGTTGAATAGAGGGGGGGGGGGTTCTTCCATCCCAAAAAAAGGAGTGCTATCTAATAAAACCCCTTTTTTACATCATCCTCGGGCAAAGAAAGTCACCAAGGCACCCTGGAAACTGACACAGGCACAAGGAAAGCACTACGAGCCGTCAGCTTTCTGGTAACAGTTCGAAAAGAAGAAAACACACGCTTGACACAACAATCCTTTTTTTTAAAAAATTCGGAGCACCCCCCTCGGTTCAAAGATAGAAAGAAATCCCTGGGAGGCCACACCTGCCAAAAAATATGAAGAACACCCCATCCGAGATCCTGAAAGTCAATCGCAACACACATGCACACCGCGACACTGTGTGTGTGTGTCAGCGACGTGTACACGCCCAAGCCGAGTACTCATCCTCCACCATTCCTCATCAGATTGGCTTCATCATGCATATATATGGTTCGATCGATACAAGCGAATCAAATAAAAGCTCCCCTACTCTCATCTCACTCGGCTTCGTCCCGTAGAGTGTCAAAATTAGCTTATCGCGTCCTGCACAACCATCTTCGGGCAGCGAAACGAGCTCCCGTGCGGTTGACGACTTTTCCCGCCCTTTTTTTCCCCCAATGTGGTATTGCGCCAAAAAAAAAGGGCCTAATAACGACACAAAAAGCCCATTTCTGTTGTACCCATACATCCTACATATACCCTTTTGTTGAGCCCTGATGGAAATCGTAGAAATCTTTTTTGATGAGCTGCCGCCTGAGAACAAAAATACCACCACCACCAGGGTGCGCCGTGTGAAAACACCCGAAGGAGAAGGCGCTCGCTTCCTTTTGGGCGACGTGGTCAAGCTGATGGGGCTCAAGTCCAACGTGACCACGGTGGGCAACCGATTGGATGAACGGGACGTCTTTCGCGAAGAGATCGTGACTGGCGGTGGCACGCAGACCATGATCAGCGTGAACGTGATGGGGCTGTTGCAAACGGTTCTGGGTGCGCGCTGCAAAAGTCGAGAGGCCAAACGCTTGCACCAATGGATTCGTCAAAATATTCTGAGGTCTACCGATCTCTTCTTTGTGGATGATGATGATGATGATGATCTCCAGCAAACAAAGAAGAAGAAAAAAGCGACAAAGAAGAAGAGACACTCCCCTCCAACAAGTGAAGAGGAGGAGGAGGAAGACAACAACTTGTTGCTGATGGCCATCACCTTTGAGAAACAATATGATCAAGAAGCGGCTACGAACTTTGCCAGAGAATATCAAGAAGAACATCCCGACCGAGTTCTTCAGGCAAGCGTCTATGTCGTTTCTTCTCATCGCGATGCTAAGGATGAGGAGGAGGGAGGCTTCCCTGTTTTCGATGCTTCTTCATCTTTGACACCACTATCGCCGCGCAAACGACCCTTGTTGTCACAAAAGAAACGGCGCCAAGGGAAAAGAAAACAACAACAAAAAGGTCCTCCTTCGAGAAACGAAGGCAACAAGAAGAGGAAAACCAACAACAACAACAACCACGAGAAACACGCACCCGAGGAGGAGGATGAAGGTGGAGGACCAACAGACCACCACCACCAAGAGAAAACTTCAACCGAATCCCCACCACCCCCAACAACAACAACGCGGAAGCGCAAGGAGACACACAGAGCCCATGAGGATGACGATTCCCATGGAGCAACGCCGCCGCCAAGAATAAATCTCTCCCCCTCCGGGGGAACACAATCACCGCCACCCACACCCAAACGTTCTGAGCGTGCCGCTGCATCGAGACAGCCACCACCACCGGTGGGAAGGACGAGCAACACAAAAGGACGCTACCAACACCAACGACGACAACTGCCACCGCCATCGACTCCACCCGACTCGCCATTCTCCTCGCCAGCGTATCATGACAGCGCACCACCGACCGCCACCGTGATGGAGGAGGAAGAGGATGAGGAGAAGGAGAAGGATGAGGACCAGGCCAAGGAAAAGACGTCACAGGAAGACAGCAAGGAAAACTAAAGGGGGTTAAGTGCCAAAGGAGAGCCTGTGGTCGCAAGAGAGGTACTGCACACAGATGCGTTCCCTTTGGGGGAAAAAAATGAAGGGCTTACCATTATGTCAACGGATGAACGTTTAAGAGCCCCAACAGCCACAAAAAACATAGATGTCGTCAGAGTAACGCCAATGCAATAAACTTTGGATTGGAGGACAGGAAACCATCCAGAAGGGGCAAACACAACCAGAGAACAGATGCCTTCCTCTCCTATGCATAACAAGCACGAGAAATAGTTGGCGGGCCACTGGCTTGTTCCCTTGGTTTGTTGTTTGCTGGGTCCGCCCCTTCGTTCACCCCCCCCCTTTCCCGCCAAAAGCGATTGTTCAACGCCGTAACGGTGCAATCCGATTCCAAGAAATGCCCGGGCTGTGTCTGTCACACAGCAGTCGAGGTCCTTTCTGTGGCCACAAAGCCCCGCGTGTAAGGCGGGGAAGGATGCAGATTGGGCACAATCACATGCTCTCGTTCTTGGTTTGGTGTGGAAACACAGCAACAAAAGGCGAATGAAATGAAAATGCGAATCACGGGGTGCATCTGAAACTGGCAGCCAGTTTGTTTGTCATTGCTGAGAGACAGAGTTGTGTGTAGTACCCCCTCCTTATCTTCGGAGCGGCAGCAAGCACAAAAAAACCAACCAAAAAGGATCAAGAATTTTTTTTTTTTTGAGGGGGTTCAACCTTCAACAAAATTTATTCATTGGTTCTCGATAATAACAAAAAAGCGGTACGTTTCCACAAAACGTAATTCTCACAACAACAACCATAGTTATGATAAGAAGAATGATGTTGATCTTGGCAGCTTTGCTGATAATATGCTGTTGCATGCCAAATACTTGTGCTGGTGAGTTTTTTTTCCCCTCCTCGCGACTTGAACGATCTTTGAAAAATCTCTTTTCACGCAGATCGATTTCCTGTTGTATGGGAAACTGAGGTCGGAGGAAATGGACACGCATACCTGCTTGTGGAAGAGTCGGCGACATTTGCGCAAGCGCTGTCGGGGGCACCATCCTACCATTGGACCGGAGCGGGCGAAGGCTATCTCGCTACCATCACCAGCGCAAACGAACAGGAGTTCATCTACGATTACCTCAACTCGACGGCTCCTGCTGCCACGATCAGCACCTATTGGATTGGTAGCCAAAAGACATCCCCCAACAACACAAATTGGCTTTGGATAGATGGTATGTTTTTCCTCCCCCTTTACTCCTGTTCTTCCCTTTTTTACACACACGCAAGGACCAGAAGAGGGCATCGAATTCTTTGATCAAGCTTTTCGGAATCTGACCTACCATTGCTGTTGTCTGACCTATTGTGCTTGGGGATATCGTCCGGGCATCGGGTGGGAGCCCAATGACCAAGGTGGCGTCGAGGATTCTCTTTCGGTGATCTTGCACGCAGGTTTGAAATTGTTTGGGATGATATTAAAATGACACCGAACAAAGGAGCCTATGATACACCTTTGCCATGGAACGATGCCTCTCGCTACATCTCTTATCAAGGCTATCTGGTGGAATTTGGTGGATATCCTCTCGAGTCGGCCGCGATCACGAATCTCTCGGCCCCCGATTTTGGGGTGACGTTCCCGACAAGTTCTCCCACCCACCAACTCTCCCCGAGCCTCGGGTCCGCTTCCTCACAATTTGTTCGATTCACTTTCGCCACCATCTCGGAATTCGAGGCGGGCCCTTCTTCTTCGGTGGTGCGCTCCCTGGACATCGATGGGTCCATGAACTTCCTCGGTCGACTCGAAGAACAGAACAACACGCTGTCATTTTCTTCTCCGCCGCTGTTGGGATTCCCAAACTCTTCCTTGGTCTTCACTTTCATGCGATCTTTTGGTGGCGAAGAAAATGAGACCTCCTTGTTAGGAGAACAGTTCTCTGGACAGGTCTTGCGATGGAGCCTGAAGATACAGGGCTGGTCATTCATTCGAACCACAAACTTCTTGCGCCTCGATCTCAATGTGTCCTCGGGGTCTGGAGACCAAACTCTTCTCCTCGCATCCCTTTCCAGTGGCACGGAGTTGCTGACGGTGCAAGATGGCGACGGGTTCTTTGTTTTTCTTGCTCTCCTCGATGAGCTCACCGTCGATGGCAATCTGAGCAGCATGACGCGGGAGCCTATGTTGGTAGGGAATCAGCTTCAGATCTTCTTGCCTTCCTTCCGGAGGGAACTCTTCTTGGACCCGACTCTTGCCCTCCTGGTACAATCTGATGGTGGAGGGGATGGCGGAAATGACGCACCCTTGATCATTGGTCTCACCGTCGGTCTTGTGGGTGGCCTGTTGGTCATCGTTGTGCTCGGAGGCCTTGTCGCGGCTGGGGTTGTTGTTGGGTTGAACTTCTGGCGAAGGAGAGGGACCGGCAAAGCGATCAATTGGGACGGCAAAACAACTACATCATTCTAATTTCTTTTGCTAAGAGTTTTATTTTATTTTTTTGTCCCAAAAACCCCCAAAAAAAAAAAAAAAAAAAAAAAAAAAAAAAAAAGCCCCTCTATGAGTGAAGGAACGACTCCTGGTCCTGAGGAGCCTCCTCATGCCAGTGCCTCCCCAACCCAACTGGCACAGCTGCAAGGGAAGTTTATGCATCGGACAGCGAAGATACAAGCGAGAGCTACGATAGAGGCCGCAAGGATTGCGGCACGCGCGAGGTACTTCCACGCATACGTGACGCTGGTGGGGGCGGTGGGCGTCTTGGGTGGCTTTGGGTTGAACATGTACCTCCAGATGCGAGATTGGACTGCATTGACACTCAGATGGCAAGAGGAGAGCAAGGCCAAGGAAGAGCTGCTGTTGAGGGAACTGGCTGCCACACACCAGTTGCTCGCGAGAATGTTCGCTGCCGATAAGAAAGTCAAAGAGGGACTCGCATCTGAGCAGAGGGCAGAGGAGATAGAAGTCATGCTTCACAAAGAATCGGGAAAGTAAAGCAAGCACGAAGGCCGGAACTCGCATGATGTTTCCCCTTTGAGAGGGGTGGGTGACTTCGTTTCTGGGCACGAAAAAAGGGGGTGCTTTCACTCGAGCGCAGAGGAGATGCTGGTTACGGTTTGTATTTTTCCTCCTCCTCCCCCATCTTAAACCACCCCCCCCCATATAAGATGAAAAAGAAAGCACACAATTGTTTCAAATTCCCCCCTAAGGGTACGAAATAGATTTCGAATTGAACAGACAACCACAACAATCTTGGGGAGGGGGCGGGGGTTCGATTTGCGGTAATTCAGTCCCCCGATGGGAGTTGCGATAGTCAGTCCAAAAACGCTGGACTTGGTGCTGCCGTGAGCTTGGGATTTACAACGGCAAAAACAAAAAACGATCACAACGTCTGATGGACTTGCCAGTGCTCTTCTGCACGCCTATCTTTTGCCAGCTGCCGGTTCTCTCGCTGTCTTTCGTCCTGGCGTTCCCTGTCCTCGCCCCTCCTGGCTTCCTCCCTCTCCTGATCCTGCTTCGCCTGGGCGAGCTCGGCCCTGGCTCGCTTTCTCAGCGCATGCCTCTCTGCCTGCGACCGCGCGAGCTTCCGCTCCCGATCCTCTTTCCTTCGCTCGTCCTCTCTTTCCCTATCCTCCATCCGTCTCGCGTCCTCGATGATCCAATCTTCTTGGATGACCCTGGCCTCCAGGCTGCTGCGGGCTAGCTTGTTGTCCTGGTCCCAGCAGGCCGAAGGAGGGGAGGGGAACGGCTGGGCTTCGTCGCCTCCCTCCCGAGGCTCGGCATGCAAATTTTTGCCCGGTGCTGCTGTTGCAGCTCCATCCTCATCTTCTGGCAGTGGGTACAATGAAGGCACCCGAGGCTGGTGTTCTGCAGGAGGAGGGTTGCTGCTCATTGTTGGACACGGGTGTGCCTTTTCCTAGACCCTTGGAACTCTTGTTGACAGGGCCTTGCCTGTTTTTGTTTGTTTTTTTTTTTTTTTTTTTTTTTTTTTTTTTTTTTTCCCCCTTCCCTCCCTTCTTCTTTTTGATTGAAAGTAGCTGAGATCTGATGCCAGGTTAAGCATTGTGACAATGAAACGCTCTGCAAGTGTTCGTCCTCGATGCAGCTCTCTCACTACCTGCGTCCTTCTCGGTCCCCGAGGTTCCGGGGGCTCACCCTTCCCATCCGCGAAGACAGCACCACTCGTCTGCGCGACCCGGCTCGCGTCCTTGCGGAGCCGTGCCGCCACAACAACCACGACCCCGCGGGAGGATCTCGGTCAGCCGATCGGGGGAACCCGGTCCTTTGACGAAGACCTGGTGCTCTTCAGGGACGTGACCGTGAAGGAGGTGATGGACAAGCAGAGAGCGAGGAAGGATCCAACGCCCATGACCCTGCTGAGAGAGGACGACACCGTCGGGGCAGCGATCGCCGAGATGAACGCCAGGGACGTCAGCGCCGTGGTGGTGCAGGACAGCCGGGGTCGCCTGGTGGGGCTCTTCACCGAAAGGTAAACGACATCGAGTTGGACATGCGTGGTGTTGTGCTAATGGAGGTTTTTTTTTTTTTTCGTCAACGAAATCCCCAGCGACTTCATGAGGAAGTGCGCGAGCCATGGGGTCGGAGCCATGGGCCTCTCCCTCCGGGAGGCCATGTCCAACGACTTCGTGTGGGTGCACGAAGGGAACACCGCGCTGGAGGCGATGCGCGTCCTGTGCGACACCCGCTTCCGGCACCTCCCGGTTTGCGATCCGCAGGGGAAGGAGATGCTCGGCATCATCTCCATCGACGACGTGGTGAGGCTGATCGCCAGCGAGCGCCGCCGTGCGGTCGATTTCTACAAGTGCGCCGCCCCTCCCCCCCCCTCTCTTTTCCTTTTCAGCGCTGACCAGAGGTTTCGTTCGTAAGGGACCGCGTCATCCACACCGCTCCCTCAATGCATCCTGTTGTTTGATGGTGTGAGGGGTGCTTCACGTGCTTGTGAGAGACAACTATTGGGCTGGCTGAAGAACTCCTCTTTTTGGCGATTTATATGTGCACATTCCATATTCAATAAGGGAACCCTTCATGTTCTAAGTAGCGCACTCATCCTCTAACAAAAGAGAACGCATGCATGACACCAAATTTCCACAGATGGGGCCACATAGTAATCAAAGATTTGCTGGCGTCTTAAGACATTTTTTACCAATTTTTTTTTTTTTTTTTTTTTTTTTTTTTTGTGATAGTTTATATGGTGAGAGGGCCCACGGTTGAGATTCTGGCCGCCGTTCCAGTGATCTCATAGCTGAACTTGTCGCTAATGGCGTTGGATGTGTTTCTTTCTCCAAAGATGCCGTTCGGACCATGGGTGCGGGTACTCTTGTACAAGTCCGCAGAACAGCAAGAACAAAGTCAGTAAGTTTTTTGAAAAAGCTATGTGTGTCACAGCCGACAAGGAGCAAAACGCCACAAAGAGATGAAACTCTGCACAACAGTAAAAGGAGCGGCAGCATGCAGTAATTGCGGTTGTGCGGACACTGAAGAGACATGCAGATTCTGTGGAACCAGACTGTGTGACAGGGATTGCTTGAGGTATCACGAGAGATGTTGCAATGCTTCGAGAGCATGTGCTTCCTGTGGAAAGAGGGAAGACCTCTTCACGTAGCTGAAGTTGTGCGGAGGGTGCAAGAGGGTCTATTACTGTGATGTAAGTTGTCAGAAGAAGGATCGCGGATTGCACAAGAGTGCCTGTGGGGAGAAATAAACTCAGGGAAGGGGTTATGAATTCCAACAGAATTAAAAAACCCTGTTTTCCAAGAGGGTGCTTTATTTGATGGTCCGTTTCTTGTTCTTTGAACCGGATTTCAACAACTTTGATGACGTCAACCCCTGGAAATTGACCGAAACCAGTGGGGTCGTCGACGGTGTGGTTTCTTGCTCCGGTGGGGTTCTGTTCTCCTCAATCTCTTCATTGACTGGTTTGGTCTTACATCTGGAAGGAGAAATCGGCATCTCGGGGGCAAAGGACTCAACAGCATTGTTCTTCGGCGCAGTCTCTGTCTCTTCTTCCTCCTCCGAGTCAGAAAATCCAGGCCCCATCCACAAGGACCATTACCCGGGTGTATGGCATCACGAGGGATTCCTCCTCTGGGATTCTTGAGGCATCATTGCTTCCATTGCATTCGCGCCGTGCTTCAGATTCCGCTTGAGCTTCTTCTGCCGATGGTGTAGCTTGAGCGTCATCCAACGAGATCTTCCGTTTTGTTCCGCGATGCCTGTCGATCAGCCCCAAAAATAATTGAGTCCCTTCTTGAAGATCACTTTCGTCATCCTGCAACATCTCTTGGGTGGTCACACGTGCTTGCTGTGGCCATTATATGTGTCCTTTATTTTTGTTGTTGCCGTAAAACTATTTGATTCAATGGGCTATGTACTAGAAAAGCTCTTTTTTTTTTTTTTTTTTTTTGAGGTTAGAAAGATGCATTGAGAGAGAAATTCACCAGCCAGAAACCGAGTCAAATGGAAGCGAAAAGAGAAGGACTGCGAGGAAGCTATGACGTTGAAAATGCCTTTGCGGTGCCCGATGAGCACATAAAAATCTGGTGGGTCGGCTTTCGTGCACTAACGGGCGATATTTCTGGGTGATCGTAGCCTTCGCGATCATGATAACGTGTTTACCGTTTTTTTCCAACCTTCTCGCCTCTGTTGTGTGTTGTATGCAGCAAGGGGCATCAGAAGCTTCCACGGTCCATGACCTGCCCGTAAACCTTTTTTCTCGTCCTCATGCTCTTCCTGTGCCTTGTGGGATGGTATACAATGCGTTCCTCGAGGCCTGGCGGAACTTATGAGGATTTTTGGTTCCGAGTTGAGTCGCGGTGTCTTGAAGATCCCCGCGCCACAGGGTGGACCTCCCTCTCTTGGTAGGATCTCACGCTCGCTATCAATCTGCCGCGAGAAAAACACTTGTCCGCTTCTCCTTCCTCCGATCTGTGGTGATAAACCCGGATTTGCAAGGAAGGAGTTGATGATATCAACAACATTCTTGTGAGCTAGCTAACAGAGCATCAGGCAACACACACATATCACGCCCGTTTTCCCTGCTTCCCCGTAGACATCACGATAACGTACGGGTTTGTCGCGGTTTTCTGTTTTTGGACACGTGGCGCTAGCTTTTCTTTTGAGTTTTTGTGGAGTATAGTTGTCAGGACAGTTGGAAAGGGCGGCGCAGCCAGCCCTCTTTGGGGGTGTCCCACCACATTTTTCGAATTGTTGCCAATAAAAATTCTGAACATTCCAGAGTGTGGCATTGTGCCCAATACATTCCACACATTGCAAAGTTTGGCCAAACGTAAAAAAAAAAAAATTAATTCGGCTTATTTTATGCCCGAACTCACATATTTTTATTTTCTCTTTGCATCATCCATGAATTCACTGAAATAAAACTGGACGCGCTGGACCGACTGGACACGCCTCTTTTTGGGTTCCGGGCGAAATTTTTTTTTTTCAGTCCGACTTAGAAATTTTCTCAGCCTCCCAAAATACAAGAAGGGATGCCATCGTCGTAACCTTAAGGACAACAATTGTGACAAACAAAATATGCCGGGGTGGGAAGAAAAGAGAGAGGGAGCGCTTGAAGTAGGAACACGTATCACCAGCCCAGATTAAAATATTCAGTGTTTAGATCATGATCTTCGCGCTTCTCCTCTTTAAAGGGTTGCGGTTCACTACAAATGGTTTTTTTGGGGGGGGGGGGAGGGGGGCTTTTTTTTTTTTTTTTTTTTTTTTGTTGTTGTTGTCGGAGCGCACAAAAGGGGACCCGCGTCAACCTTCAAAATCTCAGCACCACTCTCAAAGTTTTTCCGACGGGTCAGGCACTGATGCCACCAAAGCCATATTTTTCTCTGCCATTTTTAGCAGGGGATGGCAAAACACGGACTAAAAGACAATGGTGCCAAGCGATGCCAGGTTTGAGAGTGGCGCTGAGCAGCATTACTTGGTGAACGCAGCAGATTCCCTCACCTCCACGAAGAACTTTATTTCTTGGCTTCACGGTTTGTCGTCGGTGGATACTGGAGGACCATCTTCAAGGGGAAGGATGAGCGCGATGTTGAGGTGTTCCCTGAAGAGGTACATGGAAAGTACGTGCAGAGCCAATGAAAGCAATATGCTCAATGGCGCAATCAAAGCGAATACCCATGCAAACCCATCGGTTATGCACTTGCGTCCACTGATAAGAACCCACCCCCACCCATATGTAGTCACCGCAATGGTAGTGGTGATCCCCATGGAGCCAAAGAGGGCCCAGGTAGTGGCCACTTTGATGGCGTCATCGAATGTGGGCCCACCATGGCCACCACGCGCGAGTTTCCAGATGAAGAGACCAAGGAGGACTCCCACGGATAAACCAACACCAGCTCCCAATTCCGAGACTAGTTTTTCCATCATACCCTCACAGGATAATACTAACTGCAACACCACAGTGCTTGTCATCCCGAAAACCGCAAAGGAAACATCCGCTGCGACACGCACCTGCACAACCCTCGTTCTGTTGTCGTACCGTTGAGAACATGTGCAAGGCAAACTGTTCGCTGTCTGACCATTTGGAATAACGCTTGCCACCATGAGTGTTTGGATGGAAGGTTGTTGGAGCAGCGACTTTTTGCCTGTAGTAGCGTGCTTTTCCTTATCGCAGGAGTGCAAACGCCAAACCCCGGAACACCAAAAGGGCAGCCACCTCGATTTGGTGGGTTTGGACTGCCCGGTCATAACCAGACCACAGTCATTCAGTGGTTGAAGTGTTCTCCGATATCTAAGGGCCCACTGTCAGTCGCTAAACTAGAACTCTTGCGCTAGCAAAAAAGCTGTCAGAAAGGATTTGACAAGTTGTTCACAAAACCTCTAGATGGTTTTATTGTTCAAGAAGCCGTTCGTGCCTTGGAGTTGATGCTTTCTCCAGGGATGGTCCACCACATGAATCGGTTCAGCAAAGCATCGCTTCGCCTCAGACCGTTTAGGTATCGCGGAAGTGCAAAAATGCCTATTTGGGTGGGTTCGGTCTGCCTGATCATAAAACCAGTAGACAGCCATTCAGTGGTTGAAGTGTTCTCCTGATATGATCAACATTCCAAAGTTGGGGGGAGGTGGTGGCAATCATGTTACCCTTTTGATGTGCATTGCATTCCATGGTCTTGTTCCGGAAGAGTATACATATGGAACCAACACCACATATGAGGGCTCAAAACTCTGCGAAGCTTGGTGGAGGATGAAGATGCTTGACCGAGGATTAACTTTCTATCACGACATCAAGATCATCAGGACTCTTGGTTGTCTACACTCCTGATTTCCCAACCTTTCCAGTGGCCAATCTATCTCTCTGAATGTTCCCTACATTCTCCTTAGCCATTCATAGAGAGAGAACTCTCTTAATCCTGCCACTTTGTTACTTTCATCGGTTCCGAGGCGGAGTTTGTTCTAACCCAGAAAGTAGCTATTCATTTCCTTGTGCCATTCCTTTGCACCTCAGCATTCCTGTGTAGGAACAGAAATCGGTTTCCAACTTGAAGTTTTCCGACAATATTGTTTGGTGTGTTCAAATTCTATTACAAACTTTTTATTTGTGTGCCCATTGGCTCACAACCATCAACAATTCTCAGTGATCCATCTTTTGCATCTCAACATGCAACATGCAGTTTATTGTTCTTAACGTATTGCCAATCAACAAGTATTGAATCCTCTAGTAAAAAAGACTATCCAAAAAAAAAAAAAAAAAAAAAAAAAAAAAAAACATCACAATCCTTCATCTTCATCATGGTAAAATGTATAATTTACCATCCCTCCTCGAGCATTGGATCTCCTCCAACAATTGAAGCCAATAATAATAATTGACACACAAGCCACCATAGTAACCAGTGAAAGTGGTACCAACACTGTCACCAAAACAACCAGTACCACTACTGGGGTGCTCCCATCACCTTGAATGTTTTTGTTAGAGAACCATAAAAGATATTCTTGCAAGGTAATAAATTAAATAACCTGAGCTAACAAGATCACCAACATCATAGAGTTGACTGCTTGAGTATCCAGTTCGACTCATCTTGGTAAACACTGTCCCAAAGTCATTCATGAAGGCAGAGTAGTTGGTTGCATACATATAAACATACCTGTTGTTGGTTGTGACACATACATACATACAATTCATTAACAAAATTTACTTGGATGATATATATATAGGCATACGCATTCGTTTCATTATTAGTAGGGCACGAAAGATACGAGCACTGCACCTGTATTGTCACGCTGTTTAAATTAAAATGTAAAGTAAAAAAAAAAAAATAAAAAAATTATCATACCTGCCCCTTAGGGTTGGAAGGGAAGTTGAACAAGAGAGAAACATCCGAATTCATCATCATCCTCTGATTGGCTGGGTTAACAGGATGATCAATGGTGGCATTCCATTGATACAGTTCCATAAAGATCGATGAATTCACAGGGACGCTCACATACAAATTGCTTGCATCGGCCAGGGTGCTGTAATATGAGTTGTCGAGGTAACCAGGGGTGAGGTCCCATTGGCCCTGAAACCCTGCATTCAGCGGGGAAGCAGTGCCAATTGAGTGGGCACCCAATATGGCCACGATCTCTTGGACCGTGAAGTTGAATCCCTGGGGTCCAAATACCTCGTGCACCTGGGTCCAATTATACACCCCCAACGGTATTGTCCCCTCGTGGTCGTCGTTGTCCCACCCACCCGGACAGTCAACCCTCCCCATCAAAAAGTCCAATGGAGGATACACCGTCCCCTCCTCCTCCGCAGCCGGAGTTTCTGAGTTTTGTGAGGGGATGGTGGTGACGTAGAGGGCTCGCATCGCCACCAGGGTCCAAAAATCCGCCATCGATAATGGTTGGCCATTGATGGTTGCCGAGGAGAACGAGAGATTGTATAACTCGGTGAGGGTCCGTGCAGTGCTGAGGAGGCCTATGTTGTTGATGTCGGAACCGTTGATGCAACCATTGCAACGGCCGATACAATCATGATACACGAGGCGCACTAAAGCTGCGGGTCGAGGTGGTGGGGGTGGGGGTGGGGGTGCGGAGGTGGTGGCGGTGGTGTTTGTTAGCCAGTTGTCGATGTCGGTGACGATCGCTGCAAGGTCAGCAGGTAAATGGAGGGACGATGATGGCCCACCCAAATATATGGCTGAGGATGATCCTCCAAGTAATAAGACGCAACACACCATACCCAACAAAATGCATCTTGGAACCGTGGTGGTTTCCATCGTCTGCGCGCGCTGTCGGATAAGTTTTTCCGCGAACCGGAGCTTCGCACGTGCGATTCCGCACACAACAGCAAGGAAAAATAAAAACAAAAACAAAAGAATGCGGTGTGGGTGTTTAATGCTGTTCCTGGGGGGGAGTATGGTGGAGCGTTATGGTAAGGAGTTGTTGTGATGGACGAGATGGTGTCCCCGACGTAATTCTCCAGTCTGGTGGGCCTTCCTACTCTCCTGTCAGCGTTGCCATCGACCCAACGACCTGGCAGCTATTTGTGGCCGACCTCGACAACCAACCGTGTCTTTCGATATGACTCCATCGCTGCCCTTGCAAACGATTCGTCTCCTGTTGGAGTGTTTGGACAGGACAACTTTACTTCCGATCTGCCTGGTTGGCAGATGAATCGCCTTGATTATCTGCAAGGCGTCTTTGTGGACGCCTTAGGAACCTTATGGGTGGCTGACTCGTCCAACAGCCGCGTGCTGTTTTGGCACAACGCAAGTTATTGTCTCAACGGGAGTTTCGCGGATGGTTATTTCGGATCGCCGTTCATACCGTCTGAGATTTGGTAACAAAAGGACAGCCGACGCACTCGCTCCGTTTGTGCGCGCCTGTTGGTTGGTGAAATACAACTGGCACCCGTCGTGAGAGAATGAGGAGAGGCAATCCAACCAAAGCAGAAGCGAATAATAACAAAAATTACCATCTATGATGGTGCTGCGCTTTCACCAACAGCTGCCAACGGCGTTCCAGCCCCAATTTCACTACTTCTGCTGCAACCATGCTGAATGCTCCCGCTGGCTTGGCGTATCATGCTCCGAGAGACACGGTGGTTTTCGGTGGGACATCTCCCAATCAGGGTGGAAGCTCTCCCTCGCAGGGTTCCCTCGACTGTCCCATCGACCTGTGGGTGGATTCTGCCTCAACTCCAACCTGAGGTTCGGCAATCCAAAATTTTTATTTTTTTTTTTTTTTTTTTTTTTGTAAATGAGAATGTGACGGCTAAATTTCATCTCAGAAGGTGACGAGGTAAAGAAAGAGATGAGAGGGGAAAAGGAGACAAGAGGGTAACCTTTGTTCGCTAGATCTATCTCTGGGTGGCCGACACCTTGAACAACCGGGTCCTGAGCTTCGAGAACTTCATGGTGCGGGTGCAAGACCTTGCCCTCCTGGATGTGGTCGTCACATTTCAAGGGCAACAACCCACGGTGTTTGTTTATCCAAAAGGTTTGTTTCGAAGGTTGATGGGAGAAAAACGCCTCCTAATTGATTAACAAACAAAATTAGACCCCATGACGGCCAACATCTATCCCGGACAAAAACAGTTGCTCATCCAACCTCAAGTCATCGAAGAATTGGACAGCAACAAGACCGTGGTATCCACGAGCACTCTTTCTTTGCTCAATTACACTGTCTCCACAACTGTCGATGCATCCAACAACCAGCAATTCACATTCTCTGCACCTGAGCTTCCTGGAGGTGCTCAGGTATTTTTCGTATATTGTGGCTCCCCCACACTCACGCTCCCTTCCCAAGCTGTCGATCCGATATTCCCTTTTTGCTGTGGGCCAGACTTTGAACAGCAGCGGAGTATCTTTCGACACCAAGCCCTCGGATCTGAAGTTCGAGATGGCGCTATCGGGATGGCCCTTCGCACAGCCTTCCGACACCTTGCGCCTGCACCTCCTCCTCAACGTGACCCCAAATGTGACCTCGCTCTTGCAGAACAACAGCACCAACAACAACATCACCACCTTCACGCTCCTTTCATCGAACGAGACGATGACCACAACGATCCGAATGATCGGATCTGGTACGGTGGATGGCGTCAATACTCCGGTCTCCTTCTCTCTCGCCCAGAATCAAAGCGATCCCGGCCTACTGGTCCTGGTGTTGGAGATCCCTCACTTCAACTCCTCCTTTCAATACGACCCCGACTTCTCGGTGCTCTTGCCAAGCCAACAACAAGAGGATTCTTCTTCGACCACCGATTTGCTACCCTTGTTGTCATTGATTGCGTTGATCCTCATCCCGGTGACTCTTGCGACCATTGCTGTCCTTGTGGCGTTCCTTGTGTGGGCACGCAGACGGCACATCCTGTGGGCCACCCGTAAAGGCATGACCGGCAATGTCACCCTTTCCCGGGTTGATGGAGACAAAGGAGGCAATGCTTTGTAATAAATTTCAGCTCTTGTGAACCTTTGTTGGTGCTTAGAATTGACCTTCCGATACCGACAAAAGTGGGTCTGTCATCCCCAAACTTTTGGTTCCACAATGAAGGCTGCTGTTACTTGACAACAGGTTAATTTCATGAAATGACAAATCGCTCCCAAGGCAAAGGAAGGATGAGGGTATATATCCTCCGAGTGCTGCGCTTCTTCAATCTCCTGAATGAGAACAATCCAGACAAACCCATCGAACTCCAGTTCTTCTCGCGCCAGCCACAGCCAGGAGAAGAAAGACCCGAGGCAGAAACCCCCGTGGTGCTGGTGGGTCCCAATGGGAGCGGCAAATCGAATGTCCTTCGATGCATCAAGTTCATGGCCGAGCAGTACCCCCTCAGTTGGAGGAAAGAGGACAATGGCGGGTCCGTGGTACTCAAGTGGCGCAACCATGGGTGTTGGGATCCACGTGCACCGAGCAGCATCGAGTTGGTTTGTGAATTGTCAGAATCCGAACGACTCTTTCTTGCGCGCTGGAGACTTATCGGTCTACTGGGCCTGGTGAGAAACGTGGCAAAGCAGTTGGTAAATGATTTCTTCCTTGGTGAAGGTGACAAGAAAAAGATACAAGAGATCTTGAAGTCGATCGACACTTCGTACGAAAATCGATTCATTGTTGCTGATCAATCACACAGGGATCCCTATCAAGTAGAAACCCTGAAGCGAGCTTTGTGGGAACTATTGAAAGATCCGAAGAAGAACCCTTTCGGGTTTGTGATCTTCAAGCTTGCGACGTATGAGACCAACTATGACGTCGCGAGATTCCAGCCCCCGAAATATGTGAGCAACGAAGACGGCCAATTTCTGCCACCTAGTGTGGAGGAGAGGCACTGCATCCTAAGCTGGTTCTGCGAGCGCCTGGGCAGAGGCCCTCCTGCCGCGCCTGAGAAGGACTATAAGGTGGTGAGACAGGAGAGGGAGTCCGAGATTGCGAAGCTTATATCCGAGTGTCCTCGTTTGAAGAAGGACGCCGAGGAGCACTTCAACTCGCACTGGCACGCATTCATGTTGACTGGTATGCCCTCAGATCCTTACCATTGCGAGGAAGGGATCACGGTAAAAATGAAGGACGACCCATATCTGAAGAAGCCAACATTGAAGCGCAACACACTGGACCGCCGTTGGGATGCTGATGAGAAGAAATACTGGCACTCATGGAAGCTGCGTTACGATGGAAGCGCTATTGAGGAGACGCGGAAGCGGTGTCCCTTCCGCAACTGCCGCTTTCTGAAAGGGAAACAGACTGAATCGCTCAAGATTACCAACACTCTTCTGCCGAGAATTAAGCCGAAGCTGGGGTTCATGTCGCTCAAGCAAGAACTGAAGCGGACTATCGAAGACCTCACCGCGGCAGCGTATCCAGCAGGTTCATGCCCGATCTTGTTGAAAAAGCGCACGAACCATTTCGTGGCGGTTGCTCTCCTTCGTTCAAGCCTCGCGTTCTTACAACAGGACCGTTCTCTTCTCCCGACAGCTGCTCTTGAGACTCGCGCTCCTCTTGCAGGACTTCTGGATCTCGATCGCGCCCATCATCTGGCGTTGCAAGAGTTGACTCTAAACAGAGAGGGAGACGCATGCAAGGCTCTGGTTGAAGGAATGCGCAAAGTACTGAATGTCGAGTTGGGTGTGAGGAATGACCGACTAGGGAAGAGTGCTACCGAGGCACGCGGTGCGTGCTGTGTGCGTCCTCTCACGCAGCAGATCAAGTCTGAAGGGGATTGGGTGGAAATCAGGCGGGCTAGTGGAGGGCAGCAAGAGTGCTTCATGGTACTCATGACAACTCTCATGGCCACTGCAGGCACCATCATTCTCGATGAGCCAGGACATTCACTGCATCCCGAAAGCCAGCGCTTTCTGTGCCAGTTCCTTCAGACTTTCCGCAAACGCCGCGCTAAAGCGAGGAACCCCGTATCCATCATCATCGTAACCCACTCACCTGAGTACATCTCCTTGGAGACCTTTCCTGGATTGATCTACTGCCGAGTGGATCCTATCAGTGGCACAGGATGCCCACTTTCAATAGAGAGACATCTTCAGGGTGAAAAAGACTCCTCAAAGAAGCACTTCCTCCTGATACACAGACGACTGTTCTTCTCTTCTCGAGTGTTGTTTGTGGAGGGGATATCTGATCTGAGAGTTGTGGAATGCATTCTCGCTCTGCTTGAGGTGGGTGAGCCTGAAGATTCTAGGGTTTATACCGATATCATCAGTTTGGACTCCTGCGGCAATGCTCGGTTCCTCCCCAAGATCGTGGAGCTCTTCAGGCTTCCATTCCTGGTGCTACTTGACATCGACGCGCTCTTCTGTGAATTTAAGCAGGGCTCGCTCTCGTTAAAGTGCAAATCACTCACCCTCAATGGCGAGATGAGGGACCTCCTCAAAGAACTGGGTGCATCGACAATCCCATTGGAAGAGCTCTTTACAAAGGAAGAATTCAAAATTTTCACATCCGGGGCCTTCGAAAGATCGAATACGCCGAAATTGTTCAACGATCTTGCTGCAAAGGCGAGAGCAAAGGTATGGGAACTCAGTGGACACCGCGTGTACGTTCTTCCTCGGGATTTGGAGCACCTGTTTCTTCCTCTGCCCAACGCATACCAGGTGCTCTCTGCGCACTTCAATCAAAAATTCGCATCTGGTGGTGAGCAGAAAGGGAGCAGCGAGGCGCACGATGAATTGATAGACTTCATTCGAAAGCTAACTTCAGTTCTCTGCGACCGCGAGAGCTTCGCCGGTGAGGTATGCAAGGAACTCCAAAGGGAGCTGGGTCAACCGCGACTGGGATGCAGCCAATGTGTGGCTTGCCTAGGAATCCTGGCGGCCGTGCCTCTGAAGAAAACAGTAGAAAAGGTTAAAAACGCAGTTGCGGAGGGCAACCTCTTTCATAACCTGGAGCCCAGCAATGTGTGCGTCAAGAGTTTAGAGTTGCGCGTGTTCATCACAGGCTGCTCACAGAGTGTCCTGCCCTACTTATATGATTCCATACGCACGGGCACATTGCTGTTGTCTCTACCGAGTATCCACTTCTATGAATATCCTACGAAACAATGGGAAGCCTACCAGCAGAAGAGGAGAGAGGAGAATGGTGAGAAAGATAGAGCACACTCAAGAGAGAAGAGCAAAGAAAAGATAACAGTGAAGAAAGGCGAGGAAAAGGAAAAGGAAAAGGAAAAGGAAAGGGAACCAGAGACGAGGTTATCGGAATCACAGGAAGGTGGTGCAGAGGAAGAGAAAGTCAAACGACAATTCTTCGACGAGCTTCTTCTCAACAGTTGCACAAAGCTGGGAGCGTTTCCAGCCCCAAGCAATAATCCTGGAGCTATCAAGTTCACCAAAGAACTGGTACAGTTTCTGTTCACGGTGCTGCGGACTCCGGTCGAAACGGGAGGATGTGTCGGTGCTTTCTACTCTGTGCTTTCGAAAGCCTTTCTAGCCAATCTGATACCTTTCAACGAGGACTGCAAGCATATATTGAATGAAATCAGACAGGACAACAAGAAGCTGGTAGACCAGAACTTCGAACAAGCTGTTGAAAGGATCTTCGAGTCTCTGCTCGAGCAATATCAGGAGGATAAAACAATGACAGCGAAACTGAAGAACTTACGTAAAACGCTTACAACCAACATATTGAGCCGAGCACAAGCCGAAAAAGTGGATTGGCAATCACAACGACCGAACGAGAGAGACGGGCTATTCAAGAAGCTGCATAACGGAGGGTGGAAGACTCTGAGCCTAACTCAGCTGCAATTCCTTTGCCATGAGTTCTTGTGTGCCGAACAGAGGGCCAATAGTGAGCCTCCAGCTCTGGTGCCTGTACTTCAGTTTCTGCAAAAGGGTGGCATGAAGCAGCGGCCTTCTCTCCCTCTTGTAACCCTGCCCGAAGACGTGGAGGAGGTGGTGGACCGGACTATGCCTCCATTGGTAGGGGATCTCCTTAGTGCCGATACAGGACCATCATGGCCCTCTCTGCCTGTACCTCTGCCAGAAGACGTGGTGGAGGAGGTTGAAACTGAAATGGTTGAGGAGGTGGACTGGATTATACCTCCTTCAATAGAGGATCCTCTTAACACTGATAAGGGACCATCATGGCAGGTGGTCCCTTTACGAGCGAAGAAGCAGAAACAGAGCTTCCACAGCAACAATACGACAGGAAGCAACCCAAAACCTAATCCAAACCAGCAACAACACAGCCGGAAGAAGGGCAAGGGTTCTCAACAACCAGGACGGCAGAGTCGTAGGAGGTGATGCATTGGCCTCTTTATATCTCATGGCGATGGGCATGACCTACTGCACGACATGTGCAGGCAGAAGCAACGTTCAACTTAATACAGTGTAACTTGACTGAAGTTAAATAAAAATTTTGTGGTAGAAGGTCGCTGACAGCGCCCGCAACAAGTGCTACCACCATGGAATAGTTGTTTAGAAAAGATTGGTGCAGTATTGGCAAAAAAAACAAACCCCCTCACACAGGAGGTCCTCACTCGGGTGCTCTTCAGAACGCATCACTGAGCTTGCCCCACCTGCAGAGGCTGGCACAAGTCAAACATTCTCAAGTCGGATGCGCTCAGTTGCAACGCGAACTGATCGGCACGAAGGTACAGACTCCTTCCGAGCAGCTGCACGTCATCAGCTGTTGATGATTTATTCTTGAAGGTTTACTGTATAACAGAGGGGAGAGAGGGGGTAACTCCTACCTGGTCTCAAGTACTCGAGCCCTCGGGTATAGGAACCTAAAGCCTGATCAAATATGAATACATCCTTTCTTTTGCGCTTTTATCCTAGAGCGCCTGCTCCTTCTCTCGGAGGAGGCGCTTCAACCGGTCCAGCTCTGCCCGCTGCTCGCGATTCATGTCCTCCCCCATAGTTTTCTCCATCTTCAGGTGCAAGTGATTGTAGGGAAGGCGGCGATGACGAGGCACTCGAAGTTGGAGCTTGCCGCCTTGAAGTGAAAGTCGGGGAACGTACATTGGAAGTAGTGTCTGTACCTACTGGGAAAATTAAAATACCGTAAGGGAGGGACAATGAGAGAAGCATATGTCTGTTCTCCTAAATCCACACTTTGCAATGAAGAAGGATTGTGGTTCCTGAGTTCCTACGTATGCAGCTCAACCCTATCTCTTTTCCCAGTATCGTTTTCATGGGAAGTTCTAGCTCTGTACTATGTCGAACTTGGATTCCTTTTGATCTCAATTCCTATGCTTGTGGCCATCTCTGTGAACTTTTTGGAGGTACATTGTGCACCAAACTGCCTGGTTGCAACGTAAGGGGGGGATCTTTGCGGTCCACTGCGTTAATTCACTCCATGTATGTGCGTTGAGCTGTTAAAGGTCCGTATTCAGTGGTGAGAGACTGCACAGAAGGTGCTGATCATGATTGCCCCGGAAGTAACCACCATATTCAGCTCACTCCCAACTAACCCCTCCTCCAACTCTTAATTCTTATTGATAGAAATGCTTGTGAGAATAATATGTAATGTGGCCCGATGCAAACACCTTGTTTCTATATCCGCATGGAAAAAATTTTGTTGTGTTAGCCCCTTCACAATGCTCAGGAGAGGGTTAAGAAAGAGGCGCCATCGCGACGATGGACAGTGGTCGCGAAAACAGGAGACAAAGAGAGAACATGCTTGTGCTTTAATAATTGAGCCAAACACTTTCAAGCAGTCTTGCGACAGTGTTTTGGGCCATTTTGGTATCTACAATTGAGCAGGGCAGAGGGCAAGGACGTGCAGTTTGTGCGACCGGTGGAACAAACACAACGGCTATCCAGCCACAGCTCTTTTGGATCTGTGGGCCATATTTTTACAAGCCCTGTGGGTGAGAATTACAGTCGGAGGGGAATTGTAGGAAACCAAAGGGGATGGTTAACAAAAAAGATTTTAAAAATAAATTTAGTCTTGCAAACAATTTATAAACTGTCGCATTCGGTGCAAACAAAAAATAAGAGACACACAGAAAAGGACTTGCGCACAAGGAGAAGCATGGACATCAACAATTCCATATGGGATATCATCCTTGATGGTCCGAGGATGGAATTCGGCCTCGGAAGAGATGGACTTCATATTGGCCCGCATCGAAAGAGCCAGACAAGCTGTTCAAATCCATCTCAATGGCAGCCCACAAAAAAGCAAAGGAAGGACACAACAGAATAAACCCCCCTCCCCCTGATCGTTATGTTTTGTGAATTTGGGGCCTGAGCGTGTGTGAGCCAGATCAAAGAAAATTTGTTGTGCCCTGTTAGAGTTGTAAGCTGCTAGGCCTTGTTCCATACAAACAGCAGGAATATCAGTTCCCCTCACGCTCGCACCTAACCCAGAACACCAAAAGGGTAGCCCAAGCCAGATCATAACTAATACAGTCGTGCAGTAGCTGAAGTGTTCTCTAATATGTTGCTCAATCTTGAAAATACCTGACTCCATGGTGGTGCATTTTAATTAGCTGGGATGGAGGGAGGTACGACAATTTCATCGGTACTGGCTTATATTCCTGTTCACCATCTTTGAGGAGCAGACTTTTCAATTGCATCATCATAGGAAAAGCCCGAGAGAACCTTTCTTGCCAAAATGCATCCTGCTCATATCATGCAAGGCCTCGAGGAGCCTCAACAGAGCCAAACCTTCCAGGTGCCGGCGAAACTGGTGCTTTCTTCCAAGGGCAAGGTCTTCAAGAAACAACCCATCATCAAAGCTTCCGAGTCTCGTTCGCCTTCCGAGAGCTCCTCTATGGATGCCATGCAAGGTGATGACTCTCCCAGTCAGGAGACTCCTGAGGAAGGCAACAAGTGCGATATGCGGAGCATTTGGATGAAGAAGAAACAGGATAGCTTGTGGGAGAAGGGAGAGATCAAATAGTCAAGGAAGGTGTTGACTTGAGCTGCGCCAAAGAGAACAATAAACAAGCTGACGCCAAAGAAAAAGTGCATAACAAAATCCCAGCTGTTCCGGAGTAATCCTCCGCAAGCTGGAAATTGCTTGGTGGTTGATATCAAACAATGGGGGTGCAGCAACATCACCTCCGCTCCGCCGAGGACTCAAACAGGCTGCCCAAGCGATTCCAAGGAGGATAGAGAAGAGAAACAGTCTATTGGCTGCAAATGATGCAGCACGACAAGGACCTCCGCCACAAGATAGTCGGGAAGAAGAGGAACTCAATGAAGAGACAGAACTCATGGACACTGGATATGTTGCCGTATGGTTGACAATACAGAGTAATCTATTTACAATCTGGTGATACTCCGTAAACCTTGTATTCTGTAAACACTAAATACATTCTTTGTTCTTCTTCCGTATCCCGTGTCCACAGTCCACTGGTCCCTGGTGTCCTGTTCTACGCACTCCCGTACTCCGTCTACAGGATACACTGCGGGCAGTCGGCACACAATACAGGAAGGGAGCCCAAATTGAGGCCAGGCGATGAGGACATCAGTCATCTCTGAAAATGCGGGGTGGACCCCGTGGACAGGACGGACACCCTGTTTTTTGCTTCCTGCGCGAGAAAAATTTTTTTTTTCCTTTGGACTTAGAAATTTTGTTGCGCCACACTACCCAGAAAGGGGGGCGTTGAGGAGAGACAGGCGCCATCTTGGTGAAGGATAGTGGTCTTGGAAACATGAGACATGCTAAGGGAGAACCGGTTTATGCTTTGCAAAATTGAGCCGAACACCCTCAGACAGTCCTGCCTGCAACAGTGAGACCTCTTTTGGTTCCCACAATTTTTTCTAAACACTTGCAATTGAACAGGGGAAGAGGGAGCCAATACTGGAGAGGACAAGGAAGCGTGCGGTTGGTGGGTGACCGACCATATCGGGAGGTAGAACAAACGCAATTCCTGCCCAACTACACAACAGCTCAAATAGGGCATTGCTCTTTTGACGATGGCGAGACTCTCTCGCCTGCTCTGGGAAAAAGTTCAACTCCATATGGGATATCATCTTTGATTGCCCGAGGATGGAATCCCTCCAATAAACTTGATTCTACACTATCTCTCTCGTACACTACACCCTGCGTGCACTCTCGCATACATCGCGATACTACTCCCTTTGAGTTCAGCCCTTAGCCAATCGGATGAAGGGTTTTAAGGGAGAATATGTCACTTGTTCCGCAAATAACAAGATGACAAGCAATGTTGAGATGAAAGGTGATGATTCAGTCACGGTGCAAATGTAATTTTCCTTACGGTGTACTCTGTAAGCTTTTATTTGTGATTGGTATCGCTCTCTTCCTCATTCTTGTCTGCCAGCATTCAGGCCCGCCTGCCTTGCATGGTATGAAGGAACATGTTTGGGTCCTGCGAATTGAGTCAAACACACCTTCATCGTGCGAACAGCCCTCTTACCACAGTGAATCAAAACACTGAAAACAATGTGGCCCGAGAACTTTTCAACCATCACCGCGTACTAGAGATAAAAGCTCTCAGCAAAAAACGATACACCAAGTGAATGATATTGTGAGGTTGTGACTTTAGTCCTGAATAGAAGAAATTTGTGCTATGCACTTTCCATCTTCTCTTTCTTTTCCAGTTTTACTTTCCCCCTCAGTCTTTTCTTCTCTTCTTCAGATGCCGCTTTTCTTCATCTTGTTTATCTTCCTCTCTTCGCTTGTCATTCTCTTTTGTTCCTTTTCCCACTTCTTCTTCTTCTTCTTCTTTTTCTTTCTTTTCTTCGTTCTCTTCGGCGAGTTTTCTCCTTGAGTTCTTTTTTGGACTTGCCATGCTGTGCACACCTTGGTGCATAGGGGCAGACGGAGGTGTTGGGGAAGTGCATGCGTGTGGGAAGATAGGCGGGCTTGGAGCGCAATGCTGTGCTGGCAGAGACGGAGCAGCCCCTATGGAACTCTGTTGGTTTGCTTGAGCGTTGCCTGCCGGTGGTATCGTTGGCCAAAAAAGAGGTTGAGGTGGTGGGGTCCATTGGAACGCTGGCCCGTCAGCCTCACCCTGTTTATGTGGTGTTCGTTTCCGAAATCCTTTTTCTCCAAGGAGTGGGGTGATTGTTACCTGTTGAAAGAAATTCCTGGTTGCCTGCTTGCCCATCAGAGAGGGAAATTGAATCAAAGTTTGAACATAATGATCGAAAATGATCTCTCTTTCCTCGTCTGTAGTACTTGTTGACGGCATTACCAACTTTGCTGAAATGTCTACCTTGCAAAGCTATTTATCGTAATAAATTTGGCTGTACGTGTGCATGCACACATGTAAAGGATATGCGATACCTCATCATGCAGAGTTTTGAATTCGTTGTATCTGCGCCAAATATGGTAGCCGCAGCCATTACTGAACCAGACCTTAAAGTTGTAGCACTGGTGCAATTTAATCTTTCTGGTAGCACCAGCGAAACACGTACCATTACTTCTTGTCCTCCCCGCATCCTTTTTCCTTTGCCGACGAGACGGCAAGTGGTTATGGACATGCTGGTACTTTGTTTCTGCACGGCCGCTTTGTTTTTCCACTATTTCGGGATTCCAAGAAATCCAGGGCTGCAAGTTTCTTTGCGGTGCTGGTATGTTGCTGTTTGGCGCGCGCAACGGCCTTGTGGCATTCACTGGTATAATCGCCGGCGGTTACGTCTGGTGGGTTTGGGCGAAGTACAAAGATAATTTTTTTTTTTGATGAAGACCTTTATATCGTGACACCTGTCCTTGTCCAAGGATTGAAGTCACAGAAAAGGGGACGGGAGGGGGGAGGGGAGAATGAGACAGTCGTCACCTTGATGGGGAAGTGGTGTCTCAAAGATATGAGACATGGTGAGGGAGAACTAGGTTTTGTGGTTCAGAAATTGAGCCAAGCTCTTCAGTCGCACTAAGTTCGTAGATCGCCTCTCCACAAGAACGGACTTCAAAGTTTAACCGATCAAAGGGTCTCAAGACTCAACACAGCCTACTCATCACAGTTCCCTTGGCGTCAGTTCTTGTTATATATGATTATCTCTGGTTGCTCTTCAGACATGTTCAACCAAAATTCCAGCAGACCAACGCCACAGGGAAAGAAAGATACGACATGAATATCTTTTTGTCTTTGCTTCGGTCATGAAGGGATACAGGTCCACCGGCGGGATTTCTGGGTTGTCCGGAAACACCATCAGGAACCGAGCGGTGTCCCCAAGAACAAGAAAGGTGCCCCGCCCGCCGGCGATGGCACCGTGTGGGCGCCTGTTCCTCTTCACCCCTTGCACCACGCGAGTGCATCCGGCTGGGTGATACTCGAAGCGCACGGAGAGGGTGAGGGTGACGTCGGCCAGTTGCATCGCCATGGCGGCGTTCTCGGTTGGCGATGGCTCATGGCGATGGGGAGTGTATTGAAGCGGATGCGTCCACTCAATATCGAACATGCTTGGGTAATGGCGAAGGGGGACACGCTTGAGGATGAAGTCTCTGGTTCTGGAAAAGATTTCGGTCTCGGTCCAGGGGTGACCCTGTAGCGCCGCAGCCGTCTCTTCTCCTCCGCTGGTGTTTGCCCACGAGTAGATCCCGAAAGTGCCTTCCATGTTCTCTGGCGCATCCAGCAGGTCGTACTCGTCCTCGTCGTAGTCCTGGGTGTCCTCCAGGGCGAGCGTGAACGCTTCGCCATCAGAGTGGCGATGGAACCAGTGCCAGAAGACTGTGCTTCCGGGATCTTGGTGGTACCCATGATAGCTGTAGACATGGCGTGGGTCTGGCCTGCCATCATCGTCGTTGTTGTTTTTGAACAGGGCAGTTCGAGTACTGGTCCTTGCGAGGTAGTTTCTGGCTTCGTATTGCTCGCTTTCCAGAGGGTTGGCTGCCTCCTGTCCTTGCATTCTCGCTGAAGCCGCGCAATTAAACAAAATTGACACATCCAGGAAAAAGTTTATTCTGCGAACGAGCACAGGAGCCGAGGTAAGCTAGCGGGTAGGTGCCTCAGCGTGAATTTGGGGCCAGCCGCAAAAAAGGAAATCTTACTACGTCAGAGGGACATGTTGATGCATTCTTTGAACTCTTTCTCGTGAAACCTTTTGTTTGGCTTGTTTTACTACTTCCTTTTATTGCCTCCATTTAAGAAAAAAGGGGGTACATTCCAAAGTGGCTTTGTTGCCAATAAAATTCGGAACATTCCAGAGTGTGGCATTGAGCGCACAAACATGCCACACATTGCAAAGTTGGTACGAACTTACAAAAAAAAAATATTTTTTACCCTCCTTGAGAAAAAAATTCACTGAAATAAACTGGACAGGATGGACAGGCTGGACGCCCTCTTTTTTGGGTTCTGCGAGAAAATTTTTTTTTTGTCGGACTTAGAAATTTCTCAGCCACCCAGAACTAAAAAGAAGGGATGCCATCGTCGTAAGAAGGGACAATTGTTTCAAACAAATTATGCCGGGGTGGGAAGAAAGAGACCCGGGGGGGGTTGAAGTAGGAACACGTATCACCAGCACCACCGGATTAAAATATTCAGTGTTCCAGATGATCTTCGCGCTTCTCCTCTTTAAAGGGTTGCGGTTCACTACAAATGGTTTTTTTGGGGGGGGAGGGGAGCTTCTTTTTTTTTTTTGTTGTTGTTGTTGTCGGAGCGCACAAAAGGGGACCCGCGTCAACCTTCAAAACTCAGCACCAGGGTCAGGCACTGATGCCACCAAAGCCATATTTTTCTCTGCTATTTTTAGCAGGGGATGGCAAACACGGACCAAAAAAGACAATGGTGCCAAGCGATGCCAGGTTTGAAAAGAGTGGTGCTGAGAACACACTCTACAAAAGTCCCAAGAAAATTTGCCCCGTCCTGCGCGTTCGCCCTGAGAAACTCATAATACCGTTATATGCTTTGATTGTGAGTGGCATTCAAATCTACAAGGGAGGTCCATTGATCAGCAAGTCGAGGAAAGATTTTCATGCCAATCTTGTAGCCCAGCTTGGAGTAAGCCTTGAAGTGCCTTTTGGTGAAGAACTGATTGCCGGTTGTTGTGTGGGGGAAGGACCCGCATATGTAGTCACTGCAGGAGCAAGAATTCATGCACGCACAGCAACACCCATGAATCTGCTCAACCTAAAAAGAGTATGGAGGAAGGTTTCAGCACGGAGTGCTTCTTGTATTGGTGACCGGTTCCTACCTTATCGGCTTGACCATCGAGAAAAGGAGATGCCTTGAGGTAATGTATCCATGCGGTCTTGACAGTGGATTCTGGATGTTCGGGGTACTCGATCTCGAGGCTGACGACTTGCTTTCGCTTGATATCTCGCCTAAGGTTTACCAACCAAGATGCGGTCCTCATCGGGGTCAAGCCTCTCATCTCGATATGCGCTCCGCTTCCCATCCCCTTCTCGTGTTCCTTTTCTTCATGATCGAGCGCCGCATCTTCGTCTCCTATCTCCGATGAAGTGTAGTAGCTCAATACATCGTGCACCACGTTGGTGTCCTTCAGCACAGCAGAGAGTTCCTTGCATCGATACCTCGGGTCCTCTCCGGCATCGCATACGATGATCTCCTTGCAACGCCGGAACAGGAGCTGCTTGAGCCCGAGATTCTCGAGGTGGCCTCCATCGGATAGGTAGAGCAGAGGAGGAGGCTTTCTCAGCTCCTGATGGAATCCGAAGGTCTGGTAGATTCCTCCCACGAAAGGGGAATACAAAGCCGCCCGCGCGATCGAATTATGGGTTGCCTCGAACAACCATCCGAGCCGTCCTGCTGGAAGTTGCTCCAACGCCCCCACAAACAGCCCCGAGGACACGAACACGAAATAGATGCCCCAAGCAACGGTCAACAGGATGGTGGAAAGCCATCTGATCAGGGATTTCAACACACGAAATGACCAAAGGAAGCTACCGTGGTTTCTGGGGAGGTCCTGCCACCAATGTCCCAATGAGAAGGAGGAAGAACACCACCAGGTGGATGCTGATCTCTAGGAATCTTCGCTCAAAGCGAGGCGGGAACGCGATCCAGTCTCCGAGCCCCAGCGACAGGAATGATTGGAGGGGGCGAACCACCTTGTTGTCAAATTCTCCCATGCTGTTTGCTATGGCGGCTGCCGAGATGGTCATAGCCCTCGATAGCTTCATCCCAAGCTGTGGAGAAAAAGGATGAGGTATGCCCCCAACAACAACAAACAAAAACAAAAAAAGCGAAATGGACTGACCAACGAGCTTTTGACGTAGCCGGTTCGAGCGCTGCCACAAAACTTGGGAGCCAGAGAGAACAGCGAATAGGGCTTAAGGTGTGGTGGATCGGGGTCCTCGGTGTCTCGGGGTAACGAACTGAGGGGCATGTTGTAATCGTTCACCACAACGCTGCTGATGAAATAAGGATAGCATCGGCCGAAGCGCTTCTTCGTTAAGAAGGACAGGTGGACGTCTTTTTTGTAGAAGGCCCTCCTGAGCCTTATCCTGTAGTAATAATGCAACACCTTTCGGAACTTGTGGTACGGCAGGATCAGCAGCACAAAGGCGAGAAGGGAGATGCAACTTAAAGCAGTCCAAAGATGCTCGTCGTAGCAGAGGAGGTATGGAAGAAGATGTCCCTGAAATACCCGCCACTGGATCACCCTCGAGAGGATGAGGATGCCGGATCTAATGCCCATCACTCCGAGGACGGTCGTCACCCACCGAGAACCGAAGACAAGGTTTGCCAGCGTAGCCAGACTCACAAATACCACCACCGCTATGACACCTATGATGACCTCATTGCCACCCTCTCCTTTATCCGAGCAACATACTGGGTTGTAGGTGATCGTTGTCATGTTCGAGACCAGCAGGGGGCCGTGATTTCCTTCGATCGACTGAAACGGGTGGGTACCATTGTTGGGGATCAGTACAGGATTGTGGCACGTCTGATTTTCTGGATTGAAACGGGATAATAAAAGAGTTAGTTCAACCAACCCCTTTGGGAAAAGTCACTAGTCTGCGCATACCATACTTTGAGTGTCCTGCTTCCCTTCTCGCGACCTGGAATGCCACAGCAACAAACACCAGGAACAGATGTGCGATACCAAAGACGGTCACAAAAGAGAAGAACCCTTTGAGGGAGCGCTATGTGTTTGTTGTTGCGTGGTGAGCTAAGGAATGAGAGGAGGGCAAAGCAGCGCACCACAGTCTGGTAGAGGAGGTTGACTGCTTTTACTCGAGGCACCCAACTGATGCAGCGCAAGAACAGCCACATGAAGAAGGCGATAAACGGTATCCCCGCAATGAAGACAAGCAACTCGTATGGCACGATGGCTTTGTTGAGATCCGCGATGGCGCATTCGAGGTCTTTCATCCAAGACCCCCATAGGGTGTCGATAAATAGGGCAACCGGAAACCCCGCGCATACAAGCATCAACGGGCCGAGGGAAAGCGTCACCCCTATGGTTACCAGGAGGATAAGGATGTCCAGACACACTCCACTACCTTTGTTTCGGACGAGGTAACCAATGTTCTCTTTCATTTGCTTCCTTACGGTTCTGGTGCTTTTGGATAACAGCGCATCGGCTTTATGGACGGTGCCCTCTTCCTTCTCCTCCTTCCCTTTCTTTCCCTTTCCGTCCTCGTCCTCTTTGGTGTGTGTCCGTTCATCGAAGAGGTGGGAGAGGAACGCAGACCCGGTGTAACCTCCTCCGGAGACGCAGGACAGGTAATCAACGTATCGAAGGATCTTACTCTTATCCAACGCCTTTAGAACGCCGCAACAGAAAGAAGCGGAGCGAATCCCTCCACCCGAAAAAGCGACTCCTGAAGGGGACAGTTAATGGTCGGCCGAAAAAGGTAGGAGCTTACCTGTGGCTCCTTCGTCGTGTATCTGAGGGGGGTTCATGTTTCTTCTCCTCTGATGAAGGTATGCTCGTTCTCGGGCAAAGACCTGCAACGAGATTTGTGAGCGATCGCACCAGGAGAAGCAGGGTACTATCAGCACCTAGAGAGGCACCAAGGTATCAATGTGCTCATGACAACTCACCCTCTCCTAATCACCCATGCTCACCATAACAACATACTCATCACTACCTTTACAATCCTAATTAATTTCTCATTGG
>Ga0209935_1001209_pt1 | contig 44120 bp, 47 predicted proteins | sample ThiBio_1000_plan_2_FD_183958 | JGI IMG/M metagenome (GOLD analysis project Ga0209935, IMG submission 183958) | Wastewater bioreactor microbial communities from Cape Town, South Africa - Thiocy_cont_1000_plan (SPAdes) | ecosystem: Engineered > Bioreactor > Thiocyanate-remediating >... | reverse complement strand
GTGGCAATCCGTATCTGAAGCCGGCCTACCAGACCGCGATGGACAATGCCGGGGTCACTAGCTTCAATCTCAACCGCTACAATGAGGACTTTGGCGGTCTGCTGAATCTCACGGACCGCACATCGACTGAGACCATTAGCGCGGGACTGCAGGGGTCCTTGTTCGATAAGTTCGACTGGGAGTTGTACTACACTCATGGCGAGGGCCGGGTGCAGCAGGTCACCCACGACAATGTCAATACCCAGCGTATGTATGCCGCGATCGATGCGGTGAAGGACCCGCGCACAGGCAACATCGTGTGCCGGGCGTCGATCACCGCGCCGGGAGCATACCCCGGTTGCGTTCCGATGGACATTCTGGGCGATGGCGCGCCGAGCCAGGCCGCAATCAACTATGTCAATGGTACGACGCAATGGAAGGCGATCAACACGCTGGACGATTTCGGCGCCAACATCACTGGCACTCTGTTCGACAACTGGGCCGGTCCGGTGAAGATGGCGGTAGGCGCGGAATATCGGCTGCAAAGCCTGATCGAGACCAGCAGTGTCGACGATAACACCTTCAATATCCAGAACCTGCGGGTGGGGCTAAACGGCAACACGACATCGCCCGGTGCGCTGCAGTGGACCAAGAACGTGACCTCGCCGATGCATGGTGCGGACTCAGTCTATGAAGGCGATGTGGAGATTGACGTTCCGCTCCTGCGCAATCTTCCGCTGATCCAGTCGCTGGATTTTAACGGGGCAGGCCGATACACGCAGTACAGCACTAGCGGCTCTGCCGAGACCTGGAGAGTGGGGCTGCAATGGCGCCCCATCGACGACCTTCGCTTCCGTGCCACCCGGTCGCGTGATATCCGCGCACCAACCCTGTATGACCTGTTTCAGAATCAGTCGAGCCAAATCGGGGGGCTGGTGGACTATTTGACCTCGTCGGGCGGTTCGGTTCTGAATGTCCTCGGCGGCAATCCGAATCTGGTTCCTGAAGTGGCACGCAATACCACGGCGGGTTTTGTCTATACGCCGGGCTGGCTGCCAAACTTCCTATTCCAAGTCGACTACTACCATGCTGTAATTGACAACGCGATCGCGACTGTCAGCGGCTCTGCGCCAGCCACCCAGCAGATCTGTATCGCCTCGGGCGGTACGTCGCCGCTTTGCAATCTGGTCGTACGGCCCTATCCGATCACGAACACAACCCCGGCCAATTATCCGACCCTGAATTACAATGTGAAGCAGAACGTCGCCCTGGTGTATGCCGAAGGCGTCGACTTCACCGCCGGGTACGAAGCTGATCTCGCCCAGATCAGCAATTTGAACGGCGTTCTGGGCATCCACGTAACATGGGTGCATCAGCCCACATTGAAGAGCCAAACCCTGCCAGGCACCACGATTATCAATGCGGCAGGTACATCGCAAACTCCCAAAGATCGTGTATCCTTGCAGGTCAACTATGTCCTGGGGCCATTCAGCACGACGGTTGTACAGCGCTATTACGGTGCCTATCACTACAGCGGAAATCCCACCCAGGTTGGGATCGCGACCCTGCCGGCCTATTGGCAGACCGACCTGAACCTGGCCTATGATTTTGATGCCGCGGGCCAGCCGGTCACTGGCTTCCTTAATATCAACAACCTGTTCAACAATTTCGGCGCCAATTGCTGCGCCTTTACCAACAATCCGGGCATGCAGTATCCGGTTGCGTCCTTCACAGACCGTATCGGGCGCTACTTCACTGTCGGCTTGCGGTTCAAAACCGATTGAAAATCGGCGGCATGGACGTACGTGCGTCCATGCCGCTAATATTCCGATGCAGCCCTGAAGAGGCTCGTCCATGCGCCTCAGCGCTTTTTGTGTATTCACAGGCCTCGTGATCGCCGAACTGCCCGCCCAGGCGGCTATTACAGCCGCGCCCTGGGGCAGCTATGACGGCAAACCGATCTATCTTTACACCCTGACTAGCAGGAATGGGCTGTCAGCCCGGATAACCAATTACGGTGCGACCATCGTGTCATTGCGCGCGCCGGATCGCCGGGGCGTCATGGGCGATGTGGTGCAGGGCTTCGACAGACTTTCGGACTATACGAACGCGGATTATCGTGCGCGCGGTGCCCATTACGGCGCGGTGTTGGGCCGTTACGCCAACCGGATCAAGAATGAAACCTACGAGCTGGATGGCGTTACCTATCATCGCACCAAGGGGGCGCAATATGACCAGCGGGTGTGGGCCGGGAAAATTGAAGCGGGTAAGGAAACACACCTGGTTCTTAGCCTGGTCGACCCGGCCGGCAGCATGGGCTTCCCTGGAACAGTCAAGGCGAGCGTCACTTACACGCTAACCGACAACAACAGCTTGCGGATTGATTATCGGGCCAGCACCGACAAGACGACGATCGTCAACATGACAAATCACAGCTATTTTAACCTGGCCGGCAAGGGAACCATCCTGGATCACCTGTTGACCATCAATGCAGACGCCATCACGCCTGGTGACGCTAAGAATGTGCCCACCGGCGAGATACGTCCGGTGGCGGGCACGGTGTTCGATTTTCGCAAGCCGATGCCGATCGGCCGTCACGTTGATGACTCCGACCCGTTGATACAGCTTGTGCATGGCTATGGCGTGAACTATCGGCTTAACGGCCGGCCCGGCACGCTACGGTTCGCAGCGCGGCTGGCGGATCCCAAGTCAGGCCGGGTCATGGAAGAATGGACCACCCAGTCGGACATGCAGCTGTATTCCGGAAACTATATGCCGCCGCCCGTGGCACTGGCCAAGGGCTACGGGCGTCGCAGTGGCGTGGCCCTGGAGGCCGAGCGCGCGCCCAATTCTCCAAACACTCCGGAATTTCTCAGTGCCGTCGTGACACCGCAGAAGCCGTTGCACGAGGTGATGGAATTTCGCTTTCTGGTGGACAGGAAATGACCGCAAACAGGCGTAATCTAGTTCTGGGCATGGCGGCTGCCGGCGTGTGTGCCGGGACAGCTGTGCCCGTAAGGGCCGCTTCGCCGTTATTCTTTCGTGGGCTTTTCCCGATAGCCCAGACCCCTTTCACGCCCGCGGACAAGCTCGATCTCGTTTCGCTGATGCGTCAGGTTGATTTCTGCCGACGCACCGGCGTGCCGGGCCTGATCTGGCCGCAGTTGGCGAGCGATTGGGAGATGCTGGATGACAGCGAGCGTCTGGCGGGGGCCGAAGCGCTGCTTGGGGCGGCCAAAGGCACCGCAGTCAAGGTGGTCATCGGTGTCCAGGCGCGCGACGGGAAGCTTTCGACGGCGCTTAACTTCGCCGCCCATGCCGCGGCGCATGGCGCGCCCGCGATTATTTCGCTGCCGCCTGACGGGGTCGGCGAGGATGCCATGGCGGCCTATTACAAGGCGGTCGGGGCCAGCGTGCCGCTGCCGCTGGTTTTGCAGACCCAGAAGACGATGAGCGTCGACCTTGTGGACAAGGTCTATCAGCAGGTACCCACGCTGAGCTGCATCAAGGACGAGGCTGGAGAGCCGCTGGACCGCATCGGACCGATTCGCAAACTGACCGGCGGCAAGGTTGCGATCTTTGCCGGCAAGGGCTGCGTGGCCATGCTGAACGAAATGATGCTGGGGTTCGACGGCTATTGCCCCTCGATGTTCTGCGCGGACATTTTTCAGCGCACATTCGAAGTGTGGAATGCGGGCCGTCGCAAGGAGGCGACCGAAATGTTCGGACGCATCATGGCACTGCGCTCCATTCCAGGGGTGATGCCCTATCTGATGATCCTGCGCGGCATTTTCCCTGCTGATGTCGGTTATCGCAATCCGCCGGGCCGCAAGACGCAGGAGACCAAATTGCCGGAGGCGGGCAAGGCACTGATCCGTCAGACCTATGAGGCGGTCGTTCGCCCCTATGTCCGCTAGGGCGCGCCGCGCGCCATATAGGTTCGCGAAAAGCCGTTGCGGGAATTGGTGACGGTAATTTGTCCGGTCTCGGTAATGGACAGGCGGATGGGGTTTCCATCGGCGCCGCCGCGTAGATTCGCGATATAGTTCGGGTCGCCGTCCAGTTCGGGGTTGCGGACCATCGCATGCGTCCGCCAGAAGCCTTGGAGATGGGGATAGGACTCCACTGTCTTGACCACATCGGGCGAGCCGCCCTTGGTCGGGCCGTTCTGCATGATTGCCACCAACGGGTCTATCGCGGCGGTGGGCGGGCTGTTTGAAAGATCCATGCCGTGACCAGTGACGAAATAGATGTCGGCCCTGCCCATCTTGTTTGCCGGACAGAGCAGGGCAATTTCCTTGTTCCAGGTCAGATCGCCCAGATCGACGATCCGGGTCCTGCCGAATCGCATCAGGAGGCCGAGAGAACGGTCGTTCTCCTCGCCGCCGACCCGCGGGGGCGGAGGCACATGGGCGCAGGCAGGATTGGCGCGACCGGCGCCGGGCAGGGCTGCCTTGAGCACCCGGCCGTCGGAGGCCACGAACCGGATGTGCAGGGCCCCGACATTGAGGACGTCGCCCGCACTTACAGAGATATGACTGTGACCCTTGGCGGCGGCCAGCCAGGCCGGATAGCGGGTCTGGGGCGCATTGGCGCTCCGGCGCACATCGGCATCCGGCGGCAGGGTTTCCCGGTTGGGGCCGTGATCTACGAAAGTATCGGCGGGCAACAGGGCCAGAACTGACTCCAGGCCGCCCAGATGATCGGCGTGATAGTGGGTCATCACCAGATAATCGAGGTGGGTGATGCCCAGGGAATGGGCTGCCTGGAAGATCCGTTCGGCGCTGCTGGGCTCGTTTTTTGGTGCCTCACCCGGCGTCAACCCCTGGCCGCCGCCCTGGCCCGGCGCCCAGCCGGTGTCGATCAGAAGGCTCTTGCCGGCGGGCGTTCGCATCAGCACCGCCGCACCGCCTTCCACATCGACGGAGATGATCTTGAGTTCCTGGGCACCGGCTGGCGCAGCGCACAGCAAAAATGTGGCGATCAGAAGAGATTTTCGCATGGGTGTCTCCCTAGTTGGGCAGCGCGAAAGCAACCAGCTCGTCGCCCAGCTTCGGCATCAGGATGGGATTACCGCCCGCCACGAAGACAACATACTGTTTGCCCTTGTAAACGTATGTCGCTGGGCTCGACACGGCCGGGGCGTCAAGCTGGGCCTTCCACAGCACCTTTCCGGTTTTCAGGTCCAGGGCGCGCGCCCGGCTGTCCATCGAGGCTCCGATAAAAATCAACCCGCTGGCGGTGATGATGGGCGGCCCCAGCGTCACGGACCCCCAGCTTTCAGGCATATAGAAGCCCCATTGCTGAACCTGACCGAACGGTTCGCGCCACAGCAGCTTGCCCGTCTTCAGATCATAGGAGGACAGCGTCCCGTAGGGCGGCTTCCAGCACGGCATCCCCAGTGGATTGAGGAAGGGATAGGTCTGCACCGCATAGGGCGCGCCACGCTGGGGAGAGCCCAGCTTCCTGCCGGCTTTCCGGGCGGCCTCATACTGCTTGCGGGGTATGAGCTTGTAGACTTGAACAACGTCGTTGCTGTTCACGACATAGGTCTGGGTCGCCGGATCGACTGCGCCGCCGCCCCATTCCACGCCGCCGACCTTGCCGGGAAAGGCGATGGAGCCCTGCAGGCTGGGCGGCGTGAATTTGCCGTCGTCGCGCAGTTTGGCATAGGCGCGGCTGCAAAATCCAAGGCTCAACATGTCCGCCAGCGGGAAGATGCCGGGAAAGCGGTCGGCAACGGTCGGCGCCGGCAAGTCGACCCAGGGCTGGGTCGGCGAGGGTTTCTCACCTGGCACGTCGGATGCGGGCACCTTGTGCTCGGGCATGGGATAGACCGGCTCGCCCGTCAGCCGGTTTAGGACATACAGAAAGCCCTGCTTCGTCGACTGGACCAGGGCGGGGATAGTCATTCCATCCTTTTGAATGTCGATGAGTGTCGGCGGGGAGTCCGTATCGTAGTCCCAGATGTCGTGGTGGACGAGTTGGCGGCTCCAAACCAGTTCGCCGGTGTCCGCGTTGAGTGCGGTGACGGACGTGGCAATCGGGATCGGCTCCTTGCGGTCGCCACCATAGAAATTGGCTTCCGGTGAGCTGACCGGCAGATACACCAGACCCGACTTGGGATCGACCGACATGCCGGCCCAGATGTTGGCCGTTCCGATGCGCTTGCGCACACTGTCGGGCATGATCTGGAAGGTCCATTTGAGCTGACCTGTCCGCGCATCGACACCGAAGACCGTTCCGGGGGGAGATTTCTCGTAGGCCAAATCCTCACAGGCCCAGCCGATGATCAACGTGTCGCCATAGACGGCCGGCGGCTGACGTATCAGAAGCGGAAGGCTGGGGTTGACCGTATTCCATTGATTGATGTCCAGCGTGCCACCCTTGCCAAAAGTCCTGCACGGCTTTCCTGTGTCGGCATCGATCGCGTGCAGTTTGGAGTCCTCAGTGCCAACATAGAGGATCTTCTGGCACGGCTGGCCGGAGGCGGGTTGCGATGCGCGCCAGTAAGCCAGCCCACGGCTTTTGACAATGCCGGCATGGGCGAGATCGGGATGTGCATCGTAGATCCAGTCGACCTTGCCGGTATCAGGTTGAACGGAGAACACCTTAGATGTCGGCGTGCTCACATAGAGCATGTTGTTCACGAACAGGGGGGTGGACGACCATGCGGTGTGATAGGATGTACCGTCTTCCCGCCCACGCGAAACGTCGCCCGTATGCACGGTCCACGCGCGTTTCAGGCGCCGCACATTTTGCGGTGATATTTGATTGGCAGGGGAATATTTTTGCGCCCCGGCATCGCCATTGGCGGTTAACCATTGGTCGGGCTGGGCAGATACCTGCCCCGGCATGGCCAGGACAGCCAGAATCCAGAAGCTATGTTTTAAACCGCGGATTCTCATGAGGCCTCCCTGCGTTCGGCTTTATGTCAGGATAACGAGGCTTTGCCGGCATCAGCAAAAAGATTGGTGCCGATTGAAAATTCTTTTTCGGGGAAACGGGGTTTCGCTCGTCTACGTGTCATGGACGCGTCGGGCCGTTCTGTGGGCATAACAAATACACATTAGGGGACCAAACATGACTTTCAGGCACAGGCTCTTGGCCGCGACCAGCTTGCTTTTGCTGGCGCTGCCCGCACATGCAGCAGAGCGCAAGGTCGATCCAACTTTTTTGCACCGCAACACGGACAAGCTTGCGGAGGTGGCGTCTGACATAACCACACCGTCCTGCCACTTCAGGCCTATGTTCGGGGCAGGCGGAGCTGATCTGGCCCAGGCGTCCGGTGTCGCGCAGTTTGCAGAAGTGGTTGTCGATCCCCATGGGTCTTGCAAGGAAGTGACAGCGCCTGAGGAAGATCAGATCGTCGTGGTGCTCAAGGGCCAAGGGTCTTCAAGCTATGACCGCCAGACTGTGCCTCTGGCCAATGAGGACTTTCTGTATGTCCCTGCGCGCGTTCCCCATGCGCTGCGCAATGATACAGACGCGCCCATGACGGTGGTTGTCATGGGCTATCACACCAAAGGCTTTCCGGCGGGGCCACTGCCGAGCCATCCGCTGAAGGACAATATTGCCAATGTTCCGCTGGAGCATGTTGGCAGCCACCCGCAGTCTGCGCACTATCGGCTTCTGCTGGGTGACAGCAGCCAGACGCGCGACAAGATTGATGTCGGCAGCGTCGTGACAAGTCTGTTCCTCATGGAGATTGATCCAGGCGGGACCAATTTTCCCCACCACCATCCGCGGGAAGAGGAAATTTACCTGATCCTGTCTGGTCACGGGACCCAGGTTGCGGGCAGTGGCCTGGACGGTGTGGAAGGCAAGTTTCCAGCTGGCGTAGGGGATGCGTATTACTATCGTCCCAATACCACCGTGGGTTATTACAGCGACCCCAATATCTCCTCGCGCATTTTGTGCATTCGCTCCTGGCAGCCCGGGTTGCAGCCCGATCATAGGGGGAAATAGCCTTTGCGTTCGAACCGGGTGAATAGAGGCGGTTCGCTTGCGAGTAGACGGGAAATTATGCGAAGCGCGAAAAGCAGGACATGAAAATGACGCAAAGACGTTCGGTATTGCAGGGATTGGCATTGTCACCGTTGGTAATGGCTCCCGCCTTGAGCAGAGCAGTGGCGAAGGATGCCGGCAAGCTAACCATATCAGACATGGACGTGGTACATGTTCTGGTCAGTAAGCGCGCGAACGGTAACGGGAACTGGACGCTACCACGGCTGAAAACGGCAACTGGCCTAACTGGGCTCGGTGATGCGTCTCAAAGCTTGAACGACGACCAGACACTGGTCTTTCTTAAGCGATACATTGACATGCTGCGGGGCCGATCGGCCTTCGATGTCGAATGGTTTCGCCGCGCAGTCGCGCCGATCTGTGCACAGAACGGTGGTGATTATGGCCGCACGCCCGCCGCTGTTGCAGCAAGCGCTGTTGAGCAGTGCATGTGGGACATTCAAGGCAAGGCGTTGGGGGTTCCTTGCTATGAATTGTTTGGCGGGCGCATTCACGATCACGTCCGCGTCTACGCCAATATAAACCGATCGACGAACGATCGTACGCCGGCCGGTTTCGCCGCTAACGCCCGACGTGCCGTTGATGCCGGATTTAATGCAATTAAGCTAGCTCCCTTCGATAGCATGCCGCACGGTCTGACCGACCGCACGGAAATTCGGAAATTTATGGATTCGGGTATCGCCGCCGCCGAAGCGGTTCGAGAAGTGATAGGATCTGAACGAGACCTGCTTGTGGACGCACACAGCCATTTCGGCCTACAGGATGGCCTTACGCTTGCCAAGCGCTTCGAGCCACTGAAATTGTATTGGCTAGAAGAGGTGACGCCCCGTGATCCAGTCGCAAATCTGGCCGCTATTAACAAGGCAGCCACAATGCATACCGCCGGCGGTGAAGGCATCCATGGCGTCAAAGGATTCTACCCTTACGTCAAGGCGGAAGCGGTTGACGTTATAATGCCCGACGTGAAAGTCGCCGGTGGGATGCTGGAGCTGAAAAAGATCGCAGCTCTAGCCGAAGGCGCAGGATTAACGTGCTCGCCGCATGGCCCCGCCAGCCCGATTGGAAATGCCGCAGCAGCTCATGTTATGGCCACGGTGCCCAACTTTGAGATTTTTGAATTCGCTTTCGGTGAGGTCCCTTGGCGCTCAGAGTTCGTGGATCCGCCTGAGCAGGTCAGCAACAGTTTGCTGCAACTGCCGGATCGTCCCGGGCTCGGTTACACCGTAAACGAGAAGGTGGCAGCAAAGTACGCCATCTAAGTTCACTTCCGGCGCCGGTTCGCTCACCCCCTGGGCGAAGGCTTGGCATAACCGGTCGGGATCGGGTCTGCCATTTGCATTAATAGCTGACCCGATCCCTTTTTTGGCAAGACTTGGAGATGAAATTGAAGCGTTGGTGACCTCGCCCCCGATATGACCTCGTTCAGAGGGAGAATCTGTTCTGGTTGCTCCGCTCCCCAACGTTACCTCATCCGAAGCCAGAGTTTTGCGCCTCGATGCGGGGTGACGGGCCGGATGCGCCACCTGGGTTATGCAGCAAAATCGGGGGTATTTGGCCGATTCCTCTATGGGGTCTGTCTTCGTTGTAGTACCTGCACCAATCCTCCAACTTCTCCCGGACATCTTCAAGGCGCATGAACCAGTGGGCGTTCAAGCATTCCGCTCTCAGTGGCCTGCACCCGGTTTGAGTGACACGCGGTTAAGCTAAGCCAGCCTCCCTCTCGAAGTCCATTGGACTCATATATCCGATCGTCGAGTGTCGCCGTTTTGGTGTGAGCTCAACGGGTGAACGCAACACCTTCTAATCTGGGAAGATGAGGAGGTATGGCACATGGAACGGGCATCACGGGTCTGGTTTACGCCGCAGCAGAAGGCCGACCTCTGGGAGCGCTGGAAGAGTGGGCAGTGCGTTGCGGCGATTGCGCGGACACTGGGACGGCGGAACAAGAGCGGGGTTTATCGGGTTCTGGCACTCAATGGCGGCATCATGCCGGTGGCACGCCGTCGGGCTCTGAGGGCGCTAAGGCTTGATGAGCGCGAGGAAATCTCGCGCGGGCTGGCGACAGGCCGGTCACTCAGGCAGATTGCACGGGGCCTTGGCCGGGCTGCCTCGACAGTGAGCCGGGACATCAGGCGCAATGGCGGCAGCCAAGGGTTATCGGGCCAGCCGGGCCGACCAGCGGGCCTGGGAGCGGGCGCTGCGTCCCAAAGCCTGTCGCCTGGCGCGGCAGGCGCCGTTACGATGGCGCGTGGCCCAGAAACTGGGGCAGCAATGGTCGCCGGAGCAGATTGCCGGCTGGCTGAAGCGGCAATACCCGAGCGATCCGGACATGCAGCTCTCCCACGAAACGATCTATCGCAGCCTGTTCGTGCAGACGCGGGGCGCCTTGAAGAAGGAGCTGATGGCCCATTTGCGCACCCGGCGGCGACTGCGCCAGGCCAAGGGCGGTGTCACCAGGAGCGGCCTGGGGCAGATCGTTGACACGGTCTCGATCCGGGAGCGGCCTGCCGAAGCGCAGGATCGGGCCGCGCCGGGGCACTGGGAAGGCGACCTGCTCTGCGGTTCAAACCATTCCTGCATGGTGACACTGGTCGAGCGTGCCTCGCGCTTTGTGATGCTGCTGAAGGTGCCCGGCAGCGATACTGCCACCGTGGTCGGCGCGCTCACCAGGTACATCGGCAGACTGCCCGCCGAACTGCGGCGCTCGCTCACCTGGGATCGGGGCAAGGAAATGGCGGCGCACAAGGCCTTTACCGTCGCGACCGATGTGCAGGTCTACTTCTGCGACCCCCGCAGCCCCTGGCAGCGCGGCAGCAACGAGAACACCAGCGGCCTGCTGCGCCAGTACTTCCCGAAGGGGACGGACCTCTCGCAGTTCTCCCAAGGCTACCTCAACAAGATCGCCCTGCGCCTGAACCAGCGTCCGAGAAAGACCTTGGGCTTCGAATGCCCTGCCGATAGGCTGAGCTCGGTGTTGCAATGATCCATTGAGCCCGCCACCCAAAGCGGTCATTGCAACTCAAAAACTGCCGAGGACACCGACAGGTCTGTTGAGGGGGTGGCAGACTCTATCTGGCGAACTGGACCACTTTCACAAGTCAATCAAACAGCGAAAGTTATTGGCGTTTTGCAGCGCCTATCTCGGCTAGCACCTTGCTATCCGCCCGCATCTATGACTGAGGCAGCAGGATTGAGATCCATTGCGACAATCCGTTCTACGCAGGCGCGCGTATAAGGATTTGTGATCTTCGCGCCTATCCTTTTCTCTCTGTTGGTGACCCTAGCCTTGTCGATGGCGATTATGACCATCGCCTGGCTGGCCAGTCTCGCGCTCAGAGACGCGAGTATCGCAGACATACTGTGGGGCCCTGGTCTCGCCATGATGGGATGGATGGCTGCTTGCTATTCGGCACGGATCGGGCTGACGGGCTGGATCTCGCTCGGTCTTGCCACGATCTGGGCCCTGCGGCTTGGAACTTACCTGTTATTCCGGCGCCTGGGAAGCGGAAGGGAGGATCATCGCTACACCTCCATCCGCAGCAGGTTCGGACCGAGCTTTTCCCTGCTCAGTCTCGTTGCTGTGTTCTGGCTTCAGGCTCTGTTGCTGTGGATCGTCTCCTGGCCATTGCAGGTCGCCGTTTTGGCCCAGTCCGGAAACACCCTTGCGGTCGCCGGCTGGGCGCTGATCCTTGCTGGCATCATCATCGAGACTGTGGCCGACAGACAGCTTTCAGCCTTTCGCGCCATCGTCCATAACGCCGGCCGTGTCCTTGACTCGGGGCTCTGGCGTTGGTCCCGCCACCCCAACTACTTTGGCGATTTCCTAATCTGGTGGGGGTTCTTTCTCACCGGGCTGGCGGCCGGCGCATCCTGGTGGACGATTGCAAGCCCCGTCCTGATGAGCGCCCTGCTGTTGCATTTTTCTGGGGTTGGCCTGATGGAGGAGACGATACCGGATCGTCGCCCGGCCTATAAGGATTACATCGAGCGTACTGGCGCCTTCGTTCTCTGGCCGCCAGCCAAACGGTGAATGGTTTGCTCAGAAGCCGAATAGCGACGCAACAACGTTCTGAACCCTGCTGCGGAACTGCAGGCCGCCATCGGTGACCGCCAGGTTGATGCAATCCTCGCCCACGTCTGCCACCGGATTATGCGTCAGGTCTGCGGAAGCGATCTGGAAATCGCCAGGTCCATAATTCCCCGACTCATCGGAGTATCCGCCCCGCAACACGACGGTGTATTCCGTGCCCCGATGGGTGTGCTGCCCCACCTCAGTTCCGGGCGCCCCGCGCAGCAATCGCATGGCCAGAGATCCGCGCCGGTAGAGAGTAACGTATCCCAGACGTGGCCCCAGCCGGCGCCAGCGCACGCAGGAAAGCTCGTGTCCCAAAAAGGCGCGTAGCGGCGCCGGGGTGCCATCGGCCGATGGCTCCGTCCTGTGAATGGCTTCCGGGGCGCCAAGACGCGCCATGACCCGCGCCAGCGCATCGCTCCGCAGCGGCATCGGCTCGGCACCTTCCAGCAGCGCGCCGCCGATACACTCGTCATCGGCCGCCGCGGCCCGGCATTGCGCGCACAGAGACAGGTGCGTCGCCATGATCAGCGCCGTCGCCGGATCCATCTGGCCGGCCACATAGGCCAGACGCAGTGAGTCCTTGGGGTGATGGCGAATTGTCATGACTCGTCCCCCAGCAGGGTCTTCAGCCGCATCATTGCGAGCCGGATGCGGGACTTCACCGTGCCCAGCGGAATGTCCAGTTCCGCCGCGATCTGGCTGTGCGGCTTTTCGGAGAAAAATGACAACATGACGATGCGAAATTGGTCCGGCGGCAGCGCCTGTATGGCCTTCCGCAACTGGTGCTCGCGCTGCCGTGTCTGCAAGGCCGAATCGGCCGGATCCGGACTGTCGGGCATGAAGAATGGATCGGCCGGATCGAAGCGGGGATGACGCTCGCGCCGGTGCATGTCGATGCGCAAATTGCGGGCGATGGTGAATATCCAGGTTGCCGCCGATGCCCTGTTCGAATCGAACTGTGCCGCCTTGCGCCAGACCGCCAGCATCGCCTCCTGGGCAAGATCCTCCGCCTGCTGCGAGGCCGTGCCGCCGCGGACAAGATAGGCTTTGATGCGGGGAGCAAAATGCGCGAACAGTTCCTGGAAGGCCTGCCGGTCCTGGAACGCCGCCACGCGCCGGAGCATCGCAACCAGCCTTTCCGGGGACGATGCCTGGTCCTGCGATCCCATCAGGCGGACCGGCAGCTGTCCCGCAGGCGGTCTGCGGCTTCGCTGTCGGGCGCGGGCAAAGGAGAATGCATGCTGCATCATAGCCGATTTTACGCTCCGGCAACCGGCCCGGATCAGCGGGGCGCTCAGGCGGCTTTTTCCAGTGCCGGTTCCTGGCCCGCGGAAGCTGCCCAGGGAATGCTGCTGCCCAGATGCCGCGCCACGCGGACGGCGCTGGCCAGGCCGTCCTCATGGAAGCCGTGGCCCAGATGCGCGCCGCAATACCAGGTATTGCGCCACCCTTGCAGCGCCTGGACCCTGGGCTGAGCGGCAATCGCGGCGGCGTCGAAGATGGGATGGTCGAAGCTGTGCCGGTCGAAGACCAGTTCCTCCGAAATGGGTGTTGCGGGGTTGAGGCTAACGAAAAGCGGGCAGGAAGGATCGATGCCCTGGAGCCGGTTCATCCAGTAATGGACGGTGATGTAGGGGTGGTCGGGCGCGCCATCCGAACTGTACACCCAGCTCGCCCAGCAGCGCCGCCGTCGCGGCATCACACTGGCGTCACGATGCAGTACGGCGATATTCTTCTGGTAGCGGAAGGGTGACAAAGCGGCGCGCTCCCGCTCGTCTGAATCTTCAAGCAATGCCAGGGCCTCATCGCCATGGCAGGCCAGTACCACATGGTCGTACAGTCGTGCCTGTCCCCCACCTTCGTACACGCGCACCTGGCTGCCGGCACGGCTGATGCCGAGCGCGCCGCAACCCAGGCGTATTCGGTCAGCGAATGACGAGGTTAGCCGCTGAACATATTCCTTGGAGCCACCGGTCACCGTATACCACTGCGGCTGTCCATTTGCTGACAGAAGATGATGGTTGGCGAAAAAGCGCACCAGCGTACGCGCAGGAAACGCCATCATCTGCGCCGCCGGACAACTCCAGATAGCGCCAGCCATAGGCAGCAGGTAATATTGCCGAAACCAGTCTCCCAGCCCCATATGGGCGATCAGAGCGCCTAGCGTCAGGTCGGGGTTTTCCTCCACCGCCCTTTCGGCCTGGGCATTAAAGCGCAGCACATCACGCACCAACCCGGCAAAACGTGGATCGAGAAGATTGCGGCGCTGGCCGAAGACGGCATTAAGGCTTCGGGCGCCCCATTCCAGCCGACCGCCAGCGATGGTGGCTGCGAATGACATGTCGCTTTTATGAATCGGCACGCCAAGCCGCCCGAAAAGGCCGCTAAGGTTGGGATAGTTCTCCCGGTTAAAGACAATGAAACCCGTATCCACAGCCAAAGCATGGCCGTTATAGTCCACCGTCACGGTGCGGCTGTGCCCCCCTATACGAGGCTGCTTTTCATAAAGGGTGATGTCATGGTCGGGACACAGCAGATAGGCCACACCCAGGCCGGAAATGCCCCCGCCGACAATCGCTATTCTGGCCATCGTCCTTCTCGTTATGCCCGGCGCTTCTACGGCGAGGCCATGACGGCGGATCACTCTGATCCGGAAGGGCGTGCGCGCCGTATGGAAGGCAGGAGAAAGGCATGCGGGATATCGGGATCGCTTATTTGACTGCCGCGCTGGTCATGGGGGGGTTGGATTTTGCCTGGCTGAGCATGACAAAAGAGCCTCTATACAATCGCGGGCTGGGGCCGCTTCTGGCCGAGCAGCCCAACATGGCGGCGGCCATTGCCTTTTACCTGCTTTACCTCGCGGGGGTGGTTTTCTTCACGGTGCGGCCGGCGCTGGCCGACGGTTCTTCGGCAGGAGCACTGATGCCTGGCGCCATCATGGGCCTGGTCGCCTATGGCACCTATGACCTCACCAACATGGCGACCTTGAAGGGCTGGCCCTTGCATGTGACAATTATCGACATGGCATGGGGCTGTTTGCTGACCGCCACGACCGCCGCGGTCAGCACGGCGGTTACGCTCGCGTTGGAGAAATAGCATTTGACGGACTCCGCGCTCTATACCGGCTTGGTCATGCACCGGCGGCTGACGCCCCGGCCGCACCGTTTCAAATACCGCGTCTTCTCTATGCTGCTGGATCTGGATGAGTTGCCCCACCTGTCCCGGCGGCTTCGGCTCTTCGCCTGGAACGGACCCGGTGTTTTCAGCTTTTACGACCGCGATCATGGCGATGGCCGTCCGCTCGGAACGTGGCTGGATTCGGTGCTGGCGGAGGCCGGCATCACCGCCAACGGACCGCGCCGGGTTCTATGCTATCCCCGCATCCTTGGTTATGTCTTCAACCCGCTCAGCGTCTGGTTCTGTTATGACATGAACAAGGCGCTGAAAGGCATTGTCTACGAAATTCACAACACTTTCGGCGAACGCCATTCCTATGTGCTGGCATGCGACGGGGCCAAACCGCGCCATGCTTGCGACAAGGGCTTCTATGTCTCACCGTTTCTTTCCGGCGACTGCCGCTATCATTTCCGCATCCAGCCGCCGGGAGAAAGTGTCATGGTGGCGATCCTGGAAGAGGAGCATGGCGCGCCAGTTCTCGCCGCTGCCTTCCGGGGCAGCCGTCGCGCGCTGGAGGATGACACCTTGATCGCCATGCTGATGCGTTATCCGCTCATGACGTTGAAAGTGATCGTCGCCATCCACTTCGAAGCGATGCGGCTGATCTGGAAAGGCATAAAACGTCATCCTCATCTTCCAAAGGAATTACAGGCCAGATAGGCAGCCGGAAGCAGTCTCCGGACGGGCGACAGCGTCCGCTCACCGCCTTGCCGATCATGTGGAGAATATAAGTGCCGCGGTTCACGAAAAAATCGATTTTTGGGCATTTTTTCGAGTGGCGGCAATCCAAACGCCGGCGCCGGCCGTAGTAGCATGTCTAAGGACAGGTTCGGCCATGAAGCAATCTGCCATATCTCTTGCCTGCATTCTTCTTGTCACCGTGCCTGCGCAGGCGGCGCTGAAAGTCGGCGCGAATGCGCCGGACTTCATGGTGCAGGCCGCTCTTGACGGCAGGGAGTTCAAGTTCAACCTGAAGAGCGCTCTGAAAAAAGGCCCGGTCGTGGTCTATTTCTTCCCGGCCGCCTTCACCACGGGCTGTACCGTCGAAGCGCATGACTTCGCGCAGGCCATGCCCCAATACAGATCTTTCGGCACAAGCGTGATTGGGGTGAGCCATGATGACATTGCGACCCTCAAAAAATTCTCCCTCAGTGCCTGCCAGAGCAAATTTCCCGTCGGGTCCGATCATGATCGAAAGGTCATGAAAAGCTATGATGCGGCGCTGGGCTTTCTGACCTCCTATGCCGACCGCGTTTCGTATGTGATATCGCCGGATGGAAAGATCGCATTTACATACAGTGACCTAGATCCCGACCAGCATGTGCTCAGAACCTTGGCTGCGTTGAAGACATTGGCGCCGAACCGTTCGGCGACAACGCCGTGACGCGGGATCGAGAACTCACCGCTAGCTAACTCTCGTGGGCCAGCTATCTCGGTGTCCATTTGGGTGATCTCAAGGATGTCGTTGTTGTGGTCAAGCAGGTTGACGTGACACCCGAAAGTGCCCTCGATTTTGAGGTAGAGTCCGTTCCCTGAAGGAGACGGACGACGCGGACCGACGATATTGTTGCCGTGCAATAAATGAACCTCGCATTCAGACTGGATTTTTCGCACAAACGGAGCGTGGTTGGGGAGCATGAATGCTTCCCCGATATCTGCCGACGCCCCTCCTTTATCTGGTCAAATTGAAATTCCCTCCAAAGTGCGGGAAATCCCCGGCATTGCCTTGGATGTCCTCCGGGCACGATGGCGCTCCGAATTCCGCCGTGATCCACCCAAGGGCCTCACCCGAGACTTGCTGGTCCGTACGCTGGCCTGGCGCCTGCAGGAGATCCTAGAAGGGACTCAGCCGATCGATTTGAATCTCGATCGGCTCGTCAATCTCTCGCTTCCCATCGACTGGGCGGAGCAACGAAGCGTTCTCGGCTTCAAATAACTGGTCGTCCCGGGTTTGCGTATAGTCGATCGCGAAAGAGCGAGAATTTGGCTCCACTTCGCATCGAAAAACCGATGCATTCGCTGCGTGAGTGTCAGTCCAAAACTCGCCTTGGGAGCAAAACTGCACAAAATAAGCCTGATGGCCGCAATTGAGGGCCGTTCACTGGCACTTGCGGGCCTTCGCGTCGTCCATGTCTTTGAAATGTCGGGAGAAGTCGTGGCCACCGGAGAATGCCCCATACGGAGCAGACTGGGTGGCTGGGGGACTAGGATTCGAACCTAGACAGGCAGAGTCAGAGTCTGCAGTCCTACCGTTAGACGATCCCCCAACGGCCCGGGGCGGCGCTTTGGCGTGCCCCGTGGGACCGCCCCTTTAGACCAGCGGCCGTTCCGGTGCAAGGCTGCTGACGTACCAACCCCGGCACAGGCTTTTGCCTGTCCGGCCAATGGCTTCCGGCCCCCCGGGGCGCGCCAAAGGCGACCCGCTCCGGGTTCGCTGCCTTCCGCCTTTGGACAATCGGCCTCGTCGGTGTAGTCCTGTGGCGGGAGGCTTTGGCGTGAAACGGGCGCAGCCGGGACAGCAGGAGTGGACGGAGCCGGCGGCACCGCCGCAGGCGCATGGCCTGCTGGCCGTGCTGGACCTGGGCACCAACAATTGCCGCCTTCTGATCGCCACGCCCGCAGCACGGGGCGGATTCCGGGTGGTCGATTCCTTTTCGCGAATCGTGCGGCTGGGCGAGGGGGTGGGCCAGAGCGGCCGCCTGTCGCCCGCCGCCATCGACCGGACCATCGCCGCCCTCAAGGTCTGCGCCGAGCGGATCAGCCGGCTGAAGGTGGCGCGCGTGCGCTGCATCGCTACCCAGGCGGCGCGGCTGGCGGGCAATGCCGATGTGCTGGTGGCCCGGGCCGAGGCCGAGGCGGGGTTGAAGCTGGAAGTCATCACGGCGGAGGAAGAAGCGAGCCTGGCGGCGCTGGGCTGCGCGCCCCTGATCGGCCGCCGCTATGGAGGCGCGCTGGTATTCGACATCGGCGGCGGCTCGACCGAAATCATCTGGCTGGTCAAGTCTGCCGAGGGCCCGAAGACACGCCTTGCCGCCTCGGTCCCGCTGGGTGTGGTGAGCCTGGCCGAAGCCTATGGCGCGGACAGTGCCGGCCCCGGGGGCTTTGCCCGCATGCGCGCCGACCTGAAGGCGCGTTTCGCGCCCTTCGCGGAAGAGATCGGCGACAGTTTCGACATTCGCAGGAACCATCTTCTGGGCACGTCGGGCACCGTCACCACCCTGGCGGCGATTGCGCTGAATCTTACGCGCTACAGCCGCGCGCGGGTGGATGCGAGCTGGCACCAGACCGCCGCCATGCTGGGCGTGGTGGACAGGCTGGTGGACCTGGACGTGCGCGGCCTGGCGCGCATCGGTCCCATCGGCAGGGAGCGTGCCGACCTGATGCTGGCGGGCTGTGCCATCTTTTCCGCCATCTGTTCGCTTTGGCCTGCGCCGATGCTGCGTGTGGCCGATCGCGGCCTGCGCGAAGGCATGCTGCGGCAGCTTGCGGGCCAGGCATGAAGGACGTGACGTGAAAAAGGATGCAGGCGCATCGGGCCGTGGGCGCGAGCCGGTCAGGGTGAAGAAATCGCGCGGGCGCACGGCGTCTTCGCGCCAGTGGCTGCAGCGCCAGCTGAACGATCCCTATGTCGCGGCCGCCAGGCAGAAAGGCTATCGCAGCCGCGCCGCGTTCAAGCTGATCGAGTTGGACAGCAAATACCACTTTCTGAAAAAGGGCGCCAAGGTCCTGGACCTGGGTGCGGCCCCGGGGGGCTGGAGCCAGGTGGCGGCAGAGCGCGGCGCCACGGTGGTGGCCGCCGACGTGCTGGAGATGGAGCCGGTGGCGGGCGTCACCTTCCTGAAGGCAGACCTGACCGATCCGGATGTGCCCGCGCGGCTGAAGGCCGAACTGGACGGGCCCGCCGATGTGGTGATGACCGACATGGCCGCGCCCACCACCGGCCACCGCGCCACCGACCACATCCGCACCATCGCGCTGGTGGAGATCGCGCTGGATGTGGCGCTGGATGTGCTGAAGCCCGGCGGCGCCTTTGTCGGCAAGGTGTTCCAGGGCGGCGCGACCGGCGAACTTCTGGCGCGGATGAAGCAGCACTTCCGCGAGGTCCGACACGTCAAGCCGCCGGCATCGCGTGCGGAGTCGGTGGAACTGTATGTCGTTGCCCTCGGCTTCAAGAACTAGGCAAGAGGCCCCGGTGATCGAACACCGGGGCCTCTCACATCATGTTCCGAAACCCTTATGAGTTCGGCGCGGGCCTCAGGCTGATGGAGCCGATGCCGGCCGCCACGTTCAGGCCCTTGCTGCCTTCCAGGCTGAGGGGCTGGAGCGTGATTGACTTGTCGAAGCCGCCGACCAGCGCATTGGCGCCGGCGCCAATGCCGACATTGGCCTGTGCGCTGGCGCCGACATAGTCACCGGCCAGCGCGCCCTTGCGCATATCGGAGGTGGGCGCGAATACGCCCCACACCAGCACGCCGCCCTCGGTGTACCCGATGTCGACGCCGAACTTGGAGATCGAGCCGCTATAGCGCTCATAGTGGCGGCCATTGCCGTGATAGGTGCAATGCAGGTCCTTGGAGGAGCCGAACACGAAACCCCAGCCGCTGGCCACGTTGCAGGTCAGCTCGCCTACCCTCACGCCGTGGGGAGCGGCATTGGCGGCACCGGCGAACGCGATTGTGGCAGCGGCAACGGCCGCGCCGGCGGTCAAACGAAATGTCTTCATGATGTTACTCCTTGGGAAAATGGGGCTCGGCCGGCCGCTACTGCCGGCCGTCCAGCCAAGAACGTGTCCCTGGTGCATTAGGTTCCTGCCGCCGGACGCGGCGGGATCTGAAATCCCCGCAAAAGTCATTGGTTACGGGGATTTAGTCTTTGGTGGGGAAGGGCAGGTTCCCGCCCCCTTGCTTTGAATCGGCGGCGCTGATACAGGCTCGGCGCTCCAGCGGGAGCGTCCTCTTCCATGACCAGACCAGAACGAGCCATCCGCGAAGCCCTGACCTTCGACGATGTGCTTCTGGTCCCGGGCGCGTCCGAGGTTCTTCCCGCAGAGGTCGACACCCGCAGCCGACTCACCAAGTCGGTGGAGCTGGGCATCCCGCTTCTGTCCGCCGCGATGGACACCGTCACCGAGGCGCCGCTGGCCATCGCCATGGCCCAGGCCGGCGGCATGGGCGTGATCCACAAAAATCTGGGCATCGATGAACAGGCCGAGCATGTGCGCCGGGTCAAGCGCTATGAAAGCGGCATGGTGGTCAATCCGGTCACCATCCTGCCCGACGCCACCCTGGCCGACGCCAAGGAACTGATGGCGCGCCATCGCATTTCCGGCGTGCCGGTGGTGGAGAGCGTGGACTCCAAGGGATCGGGAAAACTGGTGGGCATCCTGACCAACCGCGATGTGCGCTTCGCCGCCGATCCGCGCCAGCCGGTGGCGGAACTGATGACCACAAAGCTCGTCACCGTGAAGGAAGGCGTGAAGCCGGAGGAGGCGCGCCGGCTTTTGCATCAGCACCGCATCGAGAAGATCCTGGTGGTCGACGACGCCTATCGCTGCGTCGGGCTGGTCACGGTCAAGGACATCGAGAAGGCCCAGAAATTTCCGAATTCCTGCAAGGACGAGCGCGGCCGCCTGCGCGTTGCCGCGGCCACCGGCGTGGGCGAGGACGGCTATGCCCGCGCCATGGCGCTGATCGAGGCCGAGTGCGACGTGATCGTGGTCGATACCGCCCACGGCCACTCGCGCGGCGTGCTGGACACGATCAGCCGCATCAAGAAGCAGAGCAATTACGTCCAGGTCGCGGGCGGCAACATCGCCACCGCCGACGGCGCACGCGCGCTGATCGACGCGGGCGCCGACGCGGTGAAGGTGGGCATCGGGCCGGGCTCGATCTGTACCACCCGCATCGTGGCAGGCGTGGGCGTGCCGCAGCTGACCGCGATCATGGATGCGGTGGGCGTGGCGCGCGATGCGGGCGTGCCGGTGATCGGCGATGGCGGCATCAAATATTCCGGCGACCTGGCCAAGGCGCTGGCGGCGGGCGCCAGCGTGGCGATGGTGGGCTCGTTGCTGGCGGGCACCGAAGAGTCGCCGGGCGAGGTGTTCCTTTATCAGGGCCGCTCCTATAAAGGCTATCGCGGCATGGGCAGTGTGGGCGCGATGGCGCGCGGCTCGGCCGACCGCTATTTCCAGGCCGAGGTGCGCGATGCGCTGAAGCTGGTGCCCGAAGGCGTGGAAGGCCAGGTGCCCTACAAGGGTCCGGTGGCCGGCGTGGTGCACCAGATCATCGGCGGGCTGCGCGCGGCGATGGGCTATACCGGCTGCCGCACCGTGGAGGAATTCCACACCAAGTCCCAGTTCGTGCGCATCACCGGTGCTGGCCTGCGCGAAAGCCATGTCCATGACGTGACGGTGACGCGCGAGGCCCCCAACTATCAGGGCGGGCAGTAGGCGCTGGCCTTTTGTGTCCTGAGTACGTCGCGAGATCGCTCATGGGCCCTTACGCCCACATCGCTCCTCGCTCCTGATCAGGCCGCAAAATCCTGCGCGCCTGACATCTCGGCTCAATCAGAAGACCTTAGCTTCGCCGCCTGGATCAGCATGATGGTCTTGGCGTCGTCGATGCGCCCGTCCGTCACCATCGCGTAAGCTTCGTCCAGCCCGATCTCCAGCACGGCGATGTCTTCGCCCTCATGTTCGTGGCCGCCGCCGGCCGCCCGCGGCGCGGCGGAATCATAGTCGGCCAGGAACAGTGACAGGCGTTCCTTCACCGCGCCCGGGCTGGAGAAGCAGTGGAACAGGCGGCGCCCGGGTCCCAGGGTGACGCCGGCTTCCTCCATTGCCTCGCGCCGCACGCAGGTTTCGGGATCGTCGCCGTCCAGCTTGCCGGCGGGCACCTCGATCGACAGGTGACGGCTGCCCGCTTCGTAGGCGGGCCAGCGGAACTGGCGCACCAGGATGACGGTGCCGCGCGCAGGGTCGATGGGCAGCACGGCGGCACCATCGCCGATGTCATAGGATTCACGCAGCTGGGCCTGCCAGGTTCCGTCGCTGCGGCGGAACTCGAAACTCGCGCGGCGCAGGATATAATGGTTGTCCGACAAGGTCTTCAGTTCGCGCAGTTTCACGCGGCCTTCAAGATCGTCCCCGCCTTGATCGTTCATGGGCATGCTCCGTGACCGGGGCAAGCCTAGCACCGGGGCGCGTCAGTCGTGCACATGCACCACTGCGACATTGTCGGCATAAAGACGTTGCCAGCCGGGCATGGCGTCCAGCAGCTTCACCACCGGCGCATCGGCGCGGAAGATGGTCCAGCGCACATGGTAATAGGCCAGGCTCGAGGCCAGCGCGTCCTTGTCGGGCGCCGTCAGCGCGGCATAGTTGGACAGGAAATCGTCGCCATAAAGATCGGCGCGGCTGTCGACGAAGGGCCTGGCTCCGGTCCAGATCAGGTAGCCGCCAAAGGCATAATCGTTCAGCACCGGCATCTCGCGCACGAAGCGCGGCACATGGGCCAGCGCGGCCTGTGGCGAAATCGCGTCCTGCCCACGCGGCGCGGGAACCGACAGGCGCAACGCCAAGCCCAGCACCAGCAGCAGGCCAGCCGCGACGGCGGGGAGGGGCGAGGTTTTTCTGTTCCTGGCCGGCCAGGCGGCCGCCAGCGCGGGCGCCAGCAGCAGCGTGCCCGCGACCCCAAGCAGCATCTGGTGACGCGCGTGGGCCAGGGCCAGATGCACCAGCCCCATGAGGATCAGAAGGCGCACCAGCCTGACCCGCACCCTGCCCCGCGCCAGCACGAACAGCGCGCCCAGCAGCGCGAACTCCAGCGGCCCGGGATGGGTGAAGTCGCTGGCCTGCCATTCGCCGATATGGGCCAGTTGCGTCATGGCGGTGAGGTGGACGGGAAACAGAAGCCCGCGCCAGCCTTCCGGCGTCAGCATGGCGGCGGCGACGGCAGCCAGCAGGAATGCGCCCCAGGCGATGGCGGTGCGGCGCGATGTCGGGCTTTCGATGATCGCTTCTGCGCCAAGGGCCGCGGCCAGCGCCAGGCCGAAGGCGAAGCTGCCATGCAGGTTGGCCCACAGCGCCATCACCGGCAGCAGCCAATAGGATGGCGCGGCGTTTTTCTCCCGCGCCGCCACCAGTGCGGCCGTCCACAGCGCCAGCAGCGGCAGTGCCAGCATGTGCGGCCGCGCCAACAGGCTGACCGAAACGCAGGCAAGGCCCAGCACCGCCGTCACCAGCGCAGGGAGGGTGTCGATGCGACGGCGCAGGAAGCGGGCGACGGTGAAGGCGGTCAGGCCGGCGGCCGCGCCGAACAGGGCATGGATGCCCGCCCAGCCGGCGGCGCGATAGACCTGGGCCATGACGATCTCTGCCAGCCAGGACTGGGTGCTGAGGGCCTGGCCCGCTGCGGTGTAGGAAAAGGGATCGGCGCGCAGCACCCTGCTGTGATCCACCATCCAGGCGCCGGACAGAATCTGCCAATAGGTGTCGCTGTCGTTGAGGATCGCGGGCGAAAGCGCGGCCAGCGCAAAGGCGGCCAGCCCGGCAAAGAGGCCAAACGCCAGCTCCGGGGAGGCGCGCCAGCCGGTGCGGCCTTCTTCCCCGGCCGGCGAAATCGTGGTCGCAAACATGGCCCACACTCTATAAAGGCAATCCTCACCAAGCGGTTTGCGCCCGCAAATCCTTGGCCGCAAAGGAGGAATGGCCGTGACTCCCGCCGCCCGGCTACAGATGGCGATCGAAATCCTGGAAGCGATGGGCGCCACCCACCAGCCGCTGGACCGCTTCCTGAAGCAGTGGTTTCGCAGCCGCCGCTTCGCCGGGTCAGGGGATCGGCGCGCCATCGGCGAGATGGTGTTCCAGGTCCAGCGGTCGCGGGCGCGGCTGGCGCACCGGATGGGCAGTGATGCCCCGCGCGCGCTGGCGATCGCGCTGGTGGCCGGCGGCGATATCGATGCCCTGTTCGGCGGCGGCTATGGACCGGAGCCTTTGAGCGAGGCCGAGCGCGCCCAACTGGCGCGCGCCCCGGATGCGATGCCGGACTGGATGCGCGGTGAATATCCCGCCTGGCTGGAAGGCGAGTTGAAGCGCGCCTTCGGCGACCGGCTGATGGCGGAAATGATCGCGCTGCAGGACCGTGCACCGGTCGATCTGCGCGTCAACACGCTGAAGGCGGGGCGGGCCGATGTGCTGGCGGCGCTGAAGCAGGAAGGGTTTGCGGCCGAAGCCACGCCCTGGTCGCCGGTGGGCATCCGAATCCCCCCGGGCGGGGGAAGTGCCGCACTGGCGAAGTCGGACTTGTTCGCGCGAGGCACTTTCGAATTTCAGGATGAGGCGGCGCAGATCGCTTCCCTGCTGGCGGGTGCCCGGCCCGGCATGGCGGTGCTGGACCTGGCGGCGGGGGCGGGCGGCAAGGCGCTGGCCCTGGCGGCGGCGATGGAAAATCGCGGCCACATCCTGGCCTTCGACGACAGCGCCGCGCGGCTAGCCCCCCTGGCCGAACGGGCGGCGCGGGCAGGCGCCACCATGATCGCCATGACCGACCGGCATGGCGGCCCGGCTTGGGGCCCCGAAAACACCCCTAACGGCAAATTCGAACTGGTATTCCTGGACGCGCCCTGCAGCGGCACCGGAACCTGGCGGCGCCAGCCGGAACTGCGCTGGCGGCTGACCCCCGAGCGCCTGGCCGAACTGAACCGCATCCAGGACGGGCTGCTGGACGAGGCTGCGCGCCATACGGCTCCCGGCGGGCTGATCCTCTATGCCACCTGCTCGGTCCTGCCGGTGGAGAACCGGGACCGGGTGGCGGCCTTCCTGGCCCGCCAGCCCGGCTTTGTCCTGGCCGATCTGGCGGAACACTGGCATGGAAGAGCGCCCCCAGGCCTTTCAGGGGACTTCCGCGCCAGCCCGGCCCTGACCGGAACGGATGGCTTCTTTGCTGCAGGGCTCCGCCGCTCATGACGCATGGTTTGCGGGGTGGAAAATGTCATATGGTGGCCGCATGAAGCTCCGCGCGATTCCCTTTCTTGCCGCCGTCCTGGTGATGGCGCCCGTGGCCGTTGCCGGGCCCAAAGCGCCTGACAAAACGGCTGGCAAGACGCCCCATTCTGCGGCCAAGCCGGCCAAGGCCAAAAGCAAACCCGCAGCGCCGGTCACGGTGGAGTCGCTGCTGGCCGGCTCCCGGACTGCCGCCACCAAGGGCGAGAAGGAACTGGCCTTGAGGCTGGCGCAGTCTGCCATCGTCGCCGATCCGGCGCGGCCCGGTTCCTATGTCGCGCTGGGCGATCTTTATGCCCGCGCCGGCGAGGATGAATATGCCCGCAGCTATTACGAGGCGGCGCTGGGCATCGATCCGGCCAATGCCGCGGCGCTGGGTGCCATGAAGGCGCTGGACAAGCCGGCCAACGCGACTGCGGCGAATGCGGCGCCGAACAATTCCGGCCCATGAGCGTACTGGTTCTGGATTTCGGCAGCCAGGTCACCCAGCTGATCGCGCGGCGCGTGCGCGAGGCGGGCGTCTATTGCGAGATCGTGCCCTACAACAAGGCTGAAGCGGCGCTGGCGAAAAAGCCCCGCGCCATCATCCTGTCGGGCGGGCCGTGCTCTGTCTATGAAGAGAACGCCCCGCGCGCGCCGCAAGGCGTGTTCGAAGCGGGCGTGCCGGTGCTGGGCATCTGCTATGGCGAGATGACCATGTCGGCGCAGTTGGGCGGGGCGGTCGAAGGCGGCCACAACCAGGAATTCGGCCGGGCCGACATTCAGGTGCACAGGCGTTCGCCGCTGCTGGAAGGGCTGGCCGAAAACGGCAGCGAGCCGGTGTGGATGAGCCACGGCGACAAGATCACCGCCATTCCGCCGGGCTTCGAGGTGGTGGCGACGTCGGAAGGCTCGCCCTATGCGGTGATCGCCGACGAGGCGCGGCGCTTTTATGGCGTGCAGTTCCATCCGGAGGTGGTGCACACCCCGCGCGGCGCGACCATCCTGGCCAATTTCGTGCGCACCATTGCCGGGATCGAGCCCGAGTGGAACATGCATGCCTTCCGCGAGGCGGCGATCGCGAAAATCCGCGCCCAGGTCGGCAAGGGCAGGGTGATCTGCGGGCTTTCCGGCGGCGTGGATTCGTCCGTCGCCGCGGTCTTGATCCATGAGGCGGTCGGCGACCAGCTGACCTGTATTTTCGTCGATACCGGACTGATGCGCAGCGGCGAGGCGGACGAGGTCGTGAACCTGTTCCGCGACCATTACAACATCCCGCTGATCCATGCCGAGGCCAGGGAGCTGTTCCTGGAACGTCTGGCGGGCGTCAGCGATCCCGAGCAGAAGCGCAAGATCATCGGCGCGGCCTTCATCGACGTCTTCGACAGGGAGAGCCACAAGGTCGGTGGCGCCGAATTCCTGGCCCAGGGCACGCTTTATCCCGACGTGATCGAAAGCGTGTCGGCCACTGGCGGGCCGTCGGTCACCATCAAGAGCCACCACAATGTCGGCGGCCTGCCCGATTTCATGAAGCTCAAACTGGTCGAACCCCTGCGCGAACTGTTCAAGGACGAAGTGCGTGCGCTGGGCCGCGAGCTGGGCCTGCCGCCGGCCTTTGTGGGCCGCCATCCCTTTCCGGGGCCGGGCCTTGCCATCCGCGTGCCGGGTGAGATCACCGGGGAAAAGCTTGAAATCCTGCGCAAGGCCGACACCATCTATCTGGACGAGATCAGGAAGGCGGGGCTGTACGACGAAATCTGGCAGGCCTTTGCCGTGCTGCTGCCGGTCAAGACGGTGGGGGTAATGGGCGACGGGCGCACCTATGACCATGTCTGCGCGCTGCGCGCGGTAACGTCGTCGGACGGCATGACGGCCGACTATTATCCCTTCGAGCACGGCTTCCTGGCGCGCACCGCCACGCGCATCGTCAACGAGGTGCGCGGCATCAACCGCGTGGTCTACGACATCACCTCCAAGCCGCCCGGCACCATCGAGTGGGAGTGAGGGGTAGGGCGATGCGGATGTCGAGCGCCAGCCGCGAGCGGTAGCCGTTGGATAGCTACTTATCCCGGCTGCGGCTGGGTGAGATCAGCTTCAGGCCCTGCAAATTGACATCGTTCGAATTGCGCGGCGGCTGTCCGGTCACCCGGCTGAACACGCGAGAGAAGGCGGCGGCGCTCTGGTAGCCGACCTGCGGGGCCACGCTCTTGACGGGCTTGCCCCCCGCGAGAAGCTGGCGTGCAACCGTCATGCGCCAGACAGTGAGATAGCCGATAGGCGTCTGGCCGATGCGGCCCCGGAAAAGCTCAGCGAACCGCGTGCGGGACATGCCGGCGATGCCGGCGAGATCGTCCAGGGTCCATGACTTCTTCGGCGCTTCGTGCATTGCGGTCAGCGCCTTGGCAAGGCGTGGGTCGGCGAGCCCGGCAAGCACGCCGGTCGCGACCCTGCCGCTCTCGACGACATGTCGCACGATCAGAATAAGGAGATAGTCGAACAGCCGGTCGAGCGCGGCCTGGCGGCCACCTCGTTCCGAGAATGCTTCACCGAGAAGCAGATCGCAGACCGGCGCCAGCGCGGGATGCGACGAGAGCGGCAAGACCACGAGTTCGGGCAGCCCCTGCCCGATCGGGTTGCCCTCAGCGCCGCCGAGCTCGACGGTCGCGCAAACGAGATCTGCACCGCGCTCCGGATTGACAGCGAAACTGTGGACCCGGCCACGGGGGAAAAACAGGAGGGTTGGTTCATCAAACTGGAGGTCGCCCCGGCCGGTTTGGACGACCGTAAGCTCGCCTCCCGTGAGAAGGTGCAAGTGTCCCGCATCGGTGAATTGCGCCGTCTGACACAGCTTGCCGGTAAAGAAGGTGCGAGCCTTCGGTGCAACATGCGCGAATAGGGCGGCGAAGGGGTCCATTGGGACGATCGGCAATGTTCTTGGTACCAACCATTACCCTTAATTCGCCATATAGCCGATGTGCAAGCCCGCACGAGACAAAAGAGCGAGGAGACAGTTCCGATGAAGGCAATCGTTGTGACAGACCAGGCTGGGGGAACGGCGGGGATGAGGCTGGTGGAGCGGCCTGAACCACAGGCGGCGATTAACGACGTCGTCGTTCAGGTTCATGCGTCGGGATTCGTTCCGACCGAGTTGGAATGGCCCTCGACCTGGGCCGATCGGCTCAACCGTGGCCGAACACCGACCATCCCCGGACACGAGTTCGCCGGAGTGGTCACCGCTCTCGGCTATGGCACGACCGGACTGTCGGTCGGACAGCGAATCTTCGGGCTCGCCGACTGGTATCGCGACGGCACCCTGGCGGAGTATGTGGCCATCGAGGCTCGCAACCTCGCGCCGCTGCCGGGCGATGTCGACTTCACGGTGGGCGCGAGTCTGCCGATCTCGGGTCTGACAGCGTGGCAGGGGCTGTTCCAGCACGGCCGTCTTCGGGCGGGACAGAGCGTCCTCGTTCACGGTGCCGCCGGCGCGGTCGGGTCGATCGTGACGCAGCTCGCGCGCGAGGCCGGCGCTTACGTCATCGGCACCGGACGCGCTGCCGACCGCAAGAAGGCGCTCGATTTCGACACACAGGAGTTCGTCGACCTCGAGAACGACGTCCTCGAAGATGTTGGCGGAGTCGATCTGGTGCTTGACGTCATCGGCGGCGAGATAGGGAAGCGGTCCGCCGGCCTGGTTCGGGCCGGAGGAACACTGGTGTCAATCGTCGGTCCGGCCGAAGCGCGGCCCGCCGACGGCCTGGCGATCGACTTCGTTGTCGAGTCCGATCGTGCCCAACTGAGCGAGATCGTCCAGCGGGTGCGGGACGGACGACTGCGGACGAACATCGGCAACGTCTCGACCCTCGACGATGCCGTCGCTGCTCTCAACCCGACGGAACGACGCACGGGCAAGACGATCATCCGCGTTCGTTCGTGAGGGACACGCGCCCAACCGAGACATGCAGCCGGCCGACGCCGCTTAGGCTGGCCGGCTGCGCCCTGTCAGACCCAGCCACCGAGAGGCAGCCATGGCGTCGCAAAGGCGCCAGAGGGGGAGCACCGTGGAGCAGGATAGGATATACTGGGATAGGCAAGGCATTGTTGGTCTGGCGATAGGATTCAATAGCCGGTGGCGGGCGCGCAGAAAGGTCATGGTTCGGGTGGCCTGACCGAGGCGGAGGCACAACTTCGCCTCAAGCAGTACGGACCAAACGAGATTCCCGAGCGGCGAAGTCATCCGCTCCTTGCGCTTCTGAGCAAGTTCTGGGGGCCAATCCCATGGATGTTGGAAGCGACCATCCTGCTCCAGGTTCTGCTTGGGAAGGGCGATGAGGCGGCGGTCATCGCCCTGCTGCTCGGCGTCAACGCCCTGATCAGCTTCGTGGAGGAAGGCCGCGCCAGCAAGGCGCTTGATCTTCTGAGACATCGGCTGACGGCGACAGCGCGCGTGCTCCGCGATGGCGTTTGGCGCTCGACCGCCTCGGCTGGCCTGGTTCCGGGCGACGTGGTCCATCTGCGCATGGGCGATCTCTCACCAGCCGATGTCCGGATCGTGGACGGCGAAGTTCTGCTCGACCAGTCCGCCTTGACCGGCGAGTCCGTGGCCGTCGAAGCCGGCTCCGGTACGATGGCCTATGCGGCTGCGATCGTGCGGCGCGGTGAGGCCACCGGCGAGGTCACGGCCACCGGTCCAGGAACGTATTTCGGCAAGACGGCTGAACTGGTCAGGACTGCGCGATCGACGAGCCATCTGGCTGTGACGATCTTCAAGATCGTCCGTATTCTCATCGCGATCGACGCAGTGCTTATCGCCGCGCTGCTGGTCTATGCCGCCCGGGCCGATCTGCCGCTGCGGGACGTTCTGCCCTTCGCCCTGATCCTGCTGGTCGCTTCGGTTCCGGTGGCGCTGCCGGCGACCTTCACTCTGGCCACCGCTCTTGGCGCGGCCGAACTGGCGCGATCCGGCGTGCTGCTGACCCGGCTTTCGGCGATCGAAGAAGCGGCGGGCATGGATGTGTTGTGCACGGACAAGACCGGCACGCTGACGGAGAACCGCCTCACACTGGCGGCGATGCATCGTTTCGCCGCCGCATCCGACGAGGAGCTGCTGCGATTTGCGGCTTTGGCCAGCGATCCGGCGACCCAGGATCCGATCGACCTTGCCATTTTGGGCGCGGCGGGCGCGCGCAACCTGCTCGCCCGCCCGCCTCGCCGGATGGAATTCGTTCCATTCGATCCGGCCAACCGCTATTCGCTCGGCCGTTACCAGGTTCCCGACGGAGAGCTTTGGGTAATCAAGGGCGCGCCGCGGGCCGTCTCCGAGCTGATCGCCGTGGCGCCTGACACCTCGGATGCGATCGCCGGCCTTGCGGCGTCAGGAGCGCGCGTCCTTGCGGTAGCCTTTGGCAGCAGCCGCACGGCTTTGCACCTGGCCGGTCTGGTTGCCCTGGAAGATCCGCCGCGCGCCGATTCCGGGGCGCTGGTGAAAGGCCTCAAGGAACTCGGGATTCGAGTTGTGATGGTGACGGGCGACAATGCCGCCACGGCCGGCGCCATCGCCCGGCGGGCGGGCATCGATGGTCCGGTTGCGGCCGCCGACGCGCTCGATCACGTCGACGGTGTTCGGGCACTGGACTACGGCGTCTACGCCCGTGTCTTTCCGGAACACAAGATCAAGCTCATCCGGCTGCTTCAATCGGCCGGCCATGTCGTGGGAATGACAGGCGACGGTGTCAACGACGCGCCGGCGCTCAAGCAGGCGGACGTCGGCATTGCGGTCGCCAGTGCCACGGATGTTGCCCGCGCCGCCGCCGGCGTGGTGCTCACCGCGCCCGGGCTGGTGGATGCCCTGACAGCGGTGCGGATCAGCCGCCGAATCTATCAGCGCATGCTCACCTATACGATCAACAAGATCATGAAGACGCTGGAAATCGCGATTTTCCTGACTCTCGGCGTGATCGTTACCCATGTCTTCGTGATCACTCCGTTGCTGATCGTGCTTCTGCTGTTCACCAACGACTTCGTCACCATGTCGATCGCCACGGACAATGTGGGGTTCTCGCAGCGGCCGGATCGGTGGAACGTGCGCACGCTGATGCTGACTGGCGGACTGCTGGCGGCCCTGGTTCTGATTCTTTCCTTCACCGTCTTCTTCGTCGGCCGCGATGTGCTCGGCCTCAAGCTGGGCGAGTTGCAGACGCTGGTCTTCGTCATGCTGGTGGCCACCGGACAGGGCAACGTCTACCTGGTCCGCGAGCGTGGCCCCTTCTGGCGGTCCCGTCCAAGCCGGTTGCTGGTGCTGAGTTCGATCATGGACCTCCTGGTCGTAGCGATGCTGGCGACAACGGGTATCCTTATGACCCCGGTCAATCCCGGACTCATAATCCTGCTGCTGGCCGTGGTTGCCGCATATCTGCTTGTTCTCGATCAGCTGAAGGTCATGATGTTTCGCCGTCTGGCGATCCAATGACGCTGGGCGTGGCCCGCCGGAAAATCGCAGGACGGTGTCGGTTCCCGACAGTCCCATTCGTCGTTCCGATGACAGGCCGGTGAGGCCGCTCAGACAAGGAGGCAGGCGATGCGCGTGATGGTGCTGGTCAAGGCGACCGAGGACAGCGAAAAGGGCTTCAACCCCGCGCCCGAGACAATGGCGATGATGGAAGCGATGGGCAAATTCAACGACGAGTTGCGGGATGCCGGCATCCTGCGCGAAGCCGATGGCCTCAAGCCCTCCTCGGCGGGAAAGCGCGTGGCGTTCGACGGCGCCAGCCGCACGGTCAGCAGCGGCCCGTTTGCCCATCCTCACGAGCTGGTCGCCGGCTTCTGGCTCTGGGAAGTCAAGGACATGGATGAGGCGGTCGCCTGGGTGAAGCGCTGCCCCAATCCCATGCCGGGACCAAGCGAGATCGAAATCCGCCCGCTGTACGAGATGGCCGACTTTCAATGAGGACCGGCGCCGAAGGCCACGGAAATCCATGACCGGATGCGCTGACCAGGCTTGTCGCCGGTCGTCCGCAACAAGCGGACGGGCATTGCCCGGTTGAATCAAAGCGTTATGATTGCCCAAATCAATCGCGCCGGCAGGATTCGAGCGCATCGACATGCAGCCGATCGACCCGCAGGCCAACGGGCCGCAGCTGTTTTACGGTTTGCGTTATCACATCCACATCAACACACCCGAAGAAGCGATCACGTTTCACGACCAGACCGGCTATTGGCTGTGGGAGCCGGCGACGGGGCTGGTGCTGCAGTCGCTGTCGATCCCGCGCGGCCAAACCGCGCTTGCCTCGGGCATCGCCAAACCGGAAGACACACGCCTGGTGGTGACCGCCGCGCGCGGCCAGACCTATTATGGCATCTGCTCGACCGACTTTCTGGAATACGCCTTCCGCACCGATTCCTATCGCCTCGAGGTCACGTTCAATCCCGACGGCAGCTGGAGCTATGTCTCCGATACGATGCTGATGGTGCGGGGGCGCGCGGAACTGTTCCTGCACCGGGATGTGAATACACTGGTGAAGGTGGCGGAAGCCAAGCCGAATCCGTTGATGCTGCTTGAGGCCGCAAAAACGGCGTGATGCGCGGAACCGCATTCTTCCAGGCGAATGCGCCAGCTGCGGAGGCACGCGTGACGGAAAAACTTCCCGAGATCGTCACCCTGGCGGCGGAGGCGTCATCCGGCGCGCCTTATGACAATCGCCAGATTGCCCGGGTCAACGATCACGTCGTGCGGATCAGCGTGATGACGCAGCCATATCGATGGCACGCGCATCCCAATTGCGACGAGGTTTTTCTGGTGATCGAGGGGAGCCTTGAGATCGAGTTCGAGGAAGGCGCGCTGAGGCTTGGCCCTGGCCAGATGATCACGGTCCCGCGTGGCCGCCGCCATCGCACCCGCCCGGTGGGTGATCGCTCGGTGAACATCACGTTTGAAGCAGCGGGCGCGGAATCCATTTTCGAGTGACCCGGCAGTTGGCCCGGACTATCGCCGGGGCCGGCGAATGGCCCTCACCTTGCCGCTGTTGCCGCCGCCGCAAAAGAACCGGTCGCTGCCGTCGGATTCAAGTCCCGACACGCCCAACCCTTCGGGCATGTCCAGGCTTTCCAGCACCTTGCCCGTCTCGGGATCGATGCGCCGGATCCCGCTCTCGTCGCCTTCCCATGTGCCGTGCCACAGTTCGCCGTCGACCCATGTGACGCCGGTGACCATGCGGTTGGACTCGATGGTGCGAAGAATGCTGCCCGTTTCCGGATCGACCTGATGGATCTTGCGGGCGCGGTGCTGGCCGACCCACAGCGCGCCTTCGGCCCAGGCCATGCCGGATGCGCCGCCCTCGGGCGTGGGGATGGTGGCCAGCACGCAGCCGGTCGTCGGATCGACCTTCTGGATGCGGTCGCCGGCGATCTGGAACAGGTGCCGGCCGTCGAAAGCCGTGCCGGCATGGGCAGGGACTTGGAGGGAGCGGCCCAGCGCCCCACTCTCCGGATCGAGGGCGTATATCCGCTCTCCCGTCGCGATCCAGATGTCCTTTCCGTCGAAGCTCACCCCACCGACGGTGTCGATGCCGGGGAAGGGGCCATATTCGCGCACGATGTCGGCTTCTGTCTTTTTCATGGGGCGATCCTAGTTCCCCGGCAGCGGCGCGGGGAGTAACAAGGTCGTCGCGAAACCGGGCAGCGGCGGGGTCATCCAGCGCCGCGCCCGGCCGCGGCCGAATGCCTGCACCTTGCCATCCGCTGAAAGCCGGTCGAGCGCCCGCTGAACCGTGCGCTGGCCTGTGCCCAGCGCCAGCGAAAGCGCCGAGCTCGACCACGCCTCCCCGTCGGCGAGGAAGGCAAGCACGGCGGCATGTTCCTCCTCGACCGGCCGCGCCAGCACGACGACCTGGCGCGTGCCGCGCGGGCTGAGCGCAAATCCCTGTTTCGTCGCGCTCACGCGGGCGAGCGGCCGAAGAAGCCTGCGAAGCCGACCGATCTCGACCCGCAACCGCGCGCGATGGGATTCGTCGGCATGTCTGGCGCCGAACGCGCGGGCGAGCAGCACGTCCCGCGGCGCCTCGCCCGGCCAAGCTTCGCCAAGCGCGCGCGCCAGCGCAAACAGCACCGGACGCCTTGCAAGCGGCACGACCTTGTTCCGCTCGCGCACGAGATTGCGGCAGGCATCGATGACAAGCGCCTTCGAGGCGAGCAGCGCCTCGACCTGCGCCAGCAAAAGAGGGCGCTCGGCGCCGCGCGCAATCGCCCGTGCCGCAGGCATCTCGAGGATGGCGAATGCCTGCTCGACCTCGGCCGCGAGCGCCGGAATGCGCGCCCAGCGCGCGGCTTCCTCGGCGCGGGCCAATGCTGCCTGTGCCGCGCCGGCGCGGACGCGCCGCATGGAAATCCCCGCAACGGCGAGTTCGTGGATGGCGCGCAGCGCGGGCGTCAGCGCCGTGAGGTCCTGCCGCGCGAGCCCGTGTTCGGCCTCATCGAGGTGCCCAAGCAGAAGCAGGCGCCGGATCTCCAGGTAGCGCGCATGGGCGGCGTTCACCTGGTCGCCATGCGCCTCAAGGATCGCAGATGCCGCAGCAAGCGCCTTTGACGGCCAGGCGAGGTCACGCGAGGCAAGCGCGATCTCGGCCTCGGCGACGGCGCATCTGGCGCGGGCCACGGTCTCTTTCGGACCAAAGGCGCGCGCCGCCCGCCGCACCAGCAACCTGGCGCGGTCAAGATCGCCGAGCTGGGCCATGGCGATGCCGCGAAGCGCCAGCGCCGGCGCGTCGTCGCGCAGCGCGACCCTGTTCAGCGCGCCAAGGGGATCGCCGGTCGCAAGCGCCCGGGCCGCGGCGGCGATCAGCGAGTCCATCCAAATCCCGTCACACTTGTCACTCCCATGGGGCGCAGGCCCGGTCCTAGTCTAATCCGTGACGATATAAATAGCGGAGAATGACGATGCCAACACACAGGACTGCAACGCGTGAACAATGGCTGGCGGCGCGGCTGAAGCTGCTCGATGCGGAAAAGGCGCTGACGCGGCAAAGCGACGAACTCGCACAGAGGCGCCAGGAACTGCCCTGGGTCCGGGTGGAAAAGGACTACCGGTTCGATACCGGCGAAGGAGAGGCATCGCTCGCAGACCTGTTCCGGGGCCGCTCGCAGCTCCTGGTCTATCACTTCATGTTCGGGCCGGACTACAAGGCGGGCTGCATTTCCTGCTCCTCGATCGCCGACGGCTTCAATGGCATTGCCGAGCACCTTGCCAACCACGATGTGATGCTGTGGGCGGCATCGCGTGCGCCGCTTCCCAAGCTGCTGGCGTTCCGGGAGCGGATGGGCTGGATCTTTCCCTGGGCGTCCTCGCAGGGCGGCGACTTCAACTACGACTTCAACGTCTCGATCACCGAGGAGCAGCAGCGCAGCGGCGGTACCGAATACAATTACCGCCGGGGCGGCCACGCGATGACGACGGCGACGCTTCCGCCGGTGGTCGTCCAGAACGCCGCCAGGGCCGGCGCCGAACCGGCCGCCTATATGCGCGAGCGACCCGGCCTCAGCGCGTTCGTTCTCGAGGACGGTGTCGTCTATCATGCCTATTCGACCTATGCCCGCGGACTGGACGGGCTTTGGGGCATGTATCAGTGGCTCGACCGCGCGCCCAAGGGCCGCAACGAACAGGGGGTATGGTGGCGTCATCGCGACAGCTATGGGCAGGCGGCCGAATGATCGCCGTGCGAGAGCAAACCGGGCGCCGCGGCAGCGCGGCGGCGCCCGGCGCGGCAAGGTGGCTCGGCCTTGTGGCCGCGCCGACCTTCGCCGTCATGGCGCTGCTGACCTGCGTGCAGGGTGGAGATGCGGACATGATCTGCTCGCCCGTGCATGGCGCGTCGCCGCTGAGCGCAATGACCCTGATGTATGTCCTGATGAGCGCCTTTCACCTGCCGCCCTGGCTGAGCCTTATCTCCGGCCGGCGATAGCAGGGCGAATCGGTCCCGGCGAACCAGTTTGGGCGAACCAGTTTGAAGAATATCGGGCCCATCCTGCGGGGGAATTGATCCAGATCAGGTTTTGCGGCGTGGTGCGGGTTTATTCGAGCTGGTTGCCATCGGGATGCCTCGCCATGCGCAGATCCAGACTCATGCCCTGGTATATCGGTATGGTCATCGTCATTCTGGCGGTCCTCTATATCGGCTACCGGATGTTCCTTTTGGGCTGTCCGGCGCCGGGACTGATTGAACTGGGCGTGCTTGTCGTCATCCCCGCCATATATCTCGGGCTGATGTACCTGACGCTTGTGAGCCAGAAATAACGGGTGCCGGAAGCGCCTTCCGGGGCGCGCTTCGACCGCATTATCGAGACGGCGATGCCGCATCATTCGGCATGGCGACGCGACTCGGCTAAGGCTTGGCGCATGTGCGGCAAGTTTACCACCCGGGCTTCCTGGACCGGGATCATCGACTACATCTGGCGGGAAGAATCGCCCGACCTCGACGATGACCGGCGCCTGACCCTGCGGGTGATGGGCGATCTGCCGGTGATCCTGTTCGATCATGTGAATGGCGGGCGGCGGGTGGTGCCGATGCGGTGGGGCTTTCCCCACCCGATGGACCCGCGCCGGCCCCAGCCTATCCATGCCCGCGCCGAAACGGTCGACAGCGTGTCCGCCTTCGCCGATGCCTTCCATGACGGCCAGCGCGGTATCGTGCTGATGGAAAGCTTCAACGAAGCGCCAGACGAGCCGGGCCCCGCGCGCCAGCATGTTATCACCCCTGACGCGCCGCTGGCCGCGGCGGTGATCTGGCGCCGCTTCACTGCTGGCGACAGGCCGCTGTTCGCCTGTGTGCTGGTGACGGTGCCGGCCAATGCGCTGATTGCCGCGCTGCCCGCCGGCCGCATGCCGGCCTTCCTGGCGCCGGAAGACTGGGCGGCATGGCTGGGCGAGAACCCGGCCGATGCTGGCGCAGTGAAAGCCTGTCTCAAAACGATGGGCAGTGCGCGCTGGACCATATGGCCGCAGGAGCGGCCGAAACCGGCCCGCCGCGCCAAACCCACCGTCGCCGATCCGGGTGGATTGTTCTGACCCGTCACGGACTTGGGCGGCCGACGGTGGCCCGGCGCAAAAATTTTTCACGGCCTGCTGTAACAGGATGCCCGACCGCCGCGAAAACCTGGTCATCGGGGCGGTGGTCGCCTCGCATGCATTCGAGGAGCCAAATTCATGAACAGCAAGACGGTCGTTGCCGCATCCATCATCCTGGGCGCGCTGGCGCTTGCCTCCATTCCCAGCCATGCCGCCGACGCCATGAAGCCGGCGATGGAGAAGTGCTATGGCGTGGCCAAGGCCGGCAAGAATGACTGCGCCGCCGGCGCCCATTCCTGCGCCGGTCAGGCGACAAGGAATTTCGACAAGGCCTCGTTCGTCGAACTGCCCAAGGGCGCCTGCGCCAAGCTGGCCGGCGGCAGCCTGACGGCGGGCAAGTAAATTCCCATGAGCCGCACCCCCGACAGTCCCGCGGCTCACGCGCGCCCGGTCCCCGTGCCGATCCCCCTTCAAGCGGGGATCGGGCTGCGCTTTCCCCATCACCAGGCAGTGCTTTGCGGCGAAGCAAAAGCGGCCTGGTTCGAGGTGCATCCCGAGAACTACCTGGACGCGGCGGTGGAGGTTCTCGAAAGGGTGCGCGCCGATCGTCCGGTTTCGCTGCACGCCACTGGCCTGTCGCTGGGATCGTTCGAGGGTGTCGACGAAGACCATCTCTCCCGCATTGCCGATCTGGCCGCGCGCATCGAGCCGGGGCTCATATCCGATCATCTGTCCTGGAGCGTGACAGGCGGGACCTATCTGCCCGATCTCCTGCCGGTGCCCTGCACGGACGAGGTGCTGGACGTCTTCGCGCGCAATGTCGATCGCGTGCAGGCGGTGCTGAAGCGGCCCATCCTGGTGGAAAATCCGTCCGCCTATCTTGCCTATGCGGACAGCGCGATGGAGGAGGGCGAATTTCTTGCCGCGCTGGTGGCGCGCAGCGGCTGCGGCGTGCTGCTGGACGTGAACAATGTCGCCGTCAGCGCCGCCAATCTGGGCGGGGATGCGGGCACGCGGCTGGCCGCGCTGATGGATCGGGTGCCCGCCGCCGCCATCGGCGAGATCCACCTGGCGGGCCATGCGGTGCGGACGCTGGAAGACGGAACGATGGTGCGCATCGACGATCACGGCTCGCCCATCGGCGCCGAGGTCTGGTCGCTGTTCGAAACCGCGATCCGGCGCATCGGTGCCCGCCCCACGCTGATCGAATGGGATACCGCCATTCCGCCCTTTGCTGCCCTCGCGCGCGAGGCGGCGATGGCCGATCTGCTGATGGCGGCAGGGGAGGAGCACCATGCGGCTGCATGAGCTTCAGCACGCTTTCGCCCGCGCCGTTCTGACCGGCGAGGGATTGCCGCCGGTTTTCCGGGCAGGTCCCGTGCCGGTGGAAGCAGCGCTGCGGGTTCATCGCAACACGGTGCTGGGCGCGGGCGTCAACGCGCTGCGGTTGAGTTGCCCCACTGTGGACCGGCTGGTGGGCGAAGCTTTTTTCGACCAGGCGGCTGCTGCCTTTGTGCGGTCCTCGCCGCCGCGTGTGGCGCGCCTGTCCGCCTATGGCGAAGGCTTTGCCGAGTTCCTGGCGAGCCATGCGCCCGCTGCTGTCTTGCCATATCTGCCGGATGTGGCGCGCCTGGACCTGGCGATGGACCAGGCGGTGCGGTCGCCGCAAGGCGAGCGCCGCTTCGTGCTGGAGGCGGGGGTGACGCTGGCGCTGCCCGCCGGCCTGACGGCGCTGTGGCTGGACTATCCGGCGGACCGGATCCGCAATGCGCTGGAGGCGGGAGATGACGCGGCGCTGGCCGCGATCGACCTGACGCCGCGCCCCCGCCCGCTCCTGGTCTGGCGCAGCGGCGAGGCTTCCGCCATCGCCGCGGTCAGTGCGCCCGCCGCCGCTTTTGCCGGGGCGCTGATGGCCGGCGGAGCGGCCGACGCCGCGCTGACCGCCGCCATCTTCCATGCCGAGCCCGAGGAGGCGCTGGCCGCCATCCAGGGTGAAATCTTTGGCGGCGCTTTCTGCCGCATCCTGAAGGGAGAACAGACATGATCCTTGCAAAGCCGGTGGCGCTGGCGCGCCGGGGCATCCGGCTGCTGGACAGCGTGCCCTACAGCCTGCTGGTCCTGGTGGCGCGCTGTGCCACCTTCAGCGTCTTTTTCCGCTCGGGCCTGGTGAAGCTGGACGACTGGAACGCCACCCTGTCGCTGTTCGAGAATGAATACCATGTGCCGCTGCTGCCACCGGACTTTGCCGCCACGCTGGCGGCGTCGATGGAGCTGGGGCTTTCGACGCTGGTGCTGGTGGGACTGCTGACCCGCCTGAGTGCGCTGGGCCTTCTGGGCATGGTGCTGGTGATCCAGCTGTTCGTCTATCCCATGGCATGGCCCGACCACATCCAGTGGCTGGCCTTCATGATTTTCATCATCTGCCGCGGCCCCGGGGTCCTGTCGCTGGACCATTTGCTGGACCGCCGGCTGGCGGACAAGCCGGCTTAGAAGTGGTATAAACTGAAGGCATGCGACGGCCGGTCGCGTTCCCTCTGGGAACTCTCCGCCCGGTTTTGCGTATGGAAAGCACACGCTTCCGCGGGACAGGCTCCATGCTGCAATTGCTGTTTTCCGGCTTCTTCCACGATGGTGCGCTGGGGGTCGTCCGGCCCGGCGGGTCGCTGGAAATTTTCGGCCAGGGTGAACCGGAGGTAGTGATCGCCCTGCATGACCGGTGGGCGGAATGGGAGCTGGCTCTCAATCCCGACCTGAAGCTGGGCGAGCTTTACATGGATGGCCGCCTTACGGTGGAGAAGGGCGACATTGCCGGTGTGCTGGCGTTGCTGATGCGCAACCTGGGCGCCATCCAGCCGCGGGGGCTGCACAAGCTGCTGCGCAAATTCCGTACCCTCAAGCGGGCGATCGACCAGTACAATCCCGCCTCGCTGGCCAAGGAGCATGTCGCCCATCACTATGACCTCTCGGGCAAGCTGTACGAGCTGTTCCTGGATGCCGACCGGCAATATTCCTGTGCCTATTTCTCGGTTCCGGGCGAGACACTGGAAGAAGCCCAGATCGGAAAAAAACGCCATATCGCCGCCAAGCTCCACCTGCACAAGCCGGGACTGAAGGTGCTGGACATCGGCTGCGGCTGGGGCGGGCTGGCGCTGGACATGGCGCGCGACTGCGGCGCCGACGTGCTGGGCATCACCCTGTCCGAGGAACAGATCGCAGTGGCGCGCGAGCGCGCGCAAAAGGCCCGGCTGTCAGCCAATTGCCGCTTCGAGATGGTCGACTACCGGGCGCTGCGCGGTGCCTACGACCGCATCGTATCGGTGGGCATGTTCGAGCATGTCGGCGCGGCCTATTACGGAACATTCTTCCGCCAGGCGCGCGCGCTTCTGGCCGAGGACGGCGTGATGCTGCTGCACACGATCGGGCGGGTTGACGGGCCCGGCTCGACCAACAGCTGGATCGCCAAATACATCTTCCCCGGCGGCTATGCCCCGGCCCTGTCGGAGATCGTGACCGCGGTGGAGAAGGCCGGGCTCATCATCACCGACGTCGAAGTGCTGCGGCTTCATTATGCCGAAACGCTGAAGGAATGGCGCCGCCGCTTCATGGCCAACCGGCAGGAGGCCGTGGCGCTGTATGACGAGCGCTTCTGCCGGATGTGGGAATTCTACCTGGCCGGATCGGAAATGGCCTTCCGCCATGACGGAGAGGTGGTATTCCAGGTGCAGATTGTCCGCCGCCAGGATGCGGTGCCGCTGACCCGCGACTATATGGTCGAGGATGAGCGCACCATGCCCTTCGCCGGCACGGAGCGGATGCCGCTGCATATCGTGCAATAGGATTGCCGCGGCGAGCGCCGCGGATTATGAAGCCGCATGGTCACGATCTACGGCATCAAAAACTGCGACACGATGAAGAAGGCGCGCGCCTGGCTGGATGCGCACAAGCTCGCCTACGCGTTCCATGACTACAAGGCCGAAGGCATCGACAGGCCGACGCTGGAGAAATGGGTGCGGCAGGTGGGCTGGGAAGTGCTGCTCAACCGCGCCGGCACAACCTTCAGGAAACTGCCCGACGCCGACAGGGAGGGCATCACCGAAAAGAAGGCGATCGCGCTGATGGCGGCCCAGCCGTCCATGATCAAGCGGCCGGTGCTGGAGGCGAAGGGCAGGCTTGCGGTCGGTTTCAGGCCCGAAATCTACAAGGCACTGTTCGGCCCATAGCGCAGAAGGACATTGCCGCTTTGGAACGCCCGCGCTTCTTTCAGCGCCAGGCGCGGGCGCGCCGTGACGCCCTCGAACAGGGTGCGGCCGGCGCCCAGCACGACGGGGATCACCATCAGCTGGATCTGGTCGAACAGGCCGGCCTGCATCAGTTGCGCGGCAATCCGCCCGCTGCCCAGCACCACCATGTCGGGACCGTCTTCGGCCTTCAGCCGCGCGATTTCGGCGGCGGGATCGCCGCCGAGCAGGGTGGTATTGTTCCACGCCGCCGATTTCAGCGTGCGCGAGAAGACGATCTTGGGATTTTCATTCATCGCACTGGCCACATCGGGCATCATCTGGCAGGCCGCCTCCGTGGGCCAGAAGCTCGCCATCATCTGATAGGTGACGCGGCCGAAGACGAGCGTGCCCCCGCGTCCGGCATTGCGGCTGACGAATTCCGCATGTTCCGGGTCGGGGCCTTGCGGCTTGGCGAAGCTCATGTCGCCGCCGGCATCGGTGAAATAGCCATCCAGCGAGACATTGTTGAACATTCCCAGCCGCCTCATTTCACCGCGTCCTTCAGCGCCTGGATGTCGATCTTGACCATGGTCATCATCGCGGCCATCACCTTGTTGACGCGCTCCTGGCTGGTCATCAGCTCGGGCAGGCCGGCATAGTTGATCTGCCACACCACGCCGAATTTGTCCCTGGTCCAGCCGCAGGCGCTGGGCTTGTCTGCCAGTGCGTTCCACAGCCGTTCGATTTCCGCCTGATCCTGGCACGCCACCGACAGGGAAAAGGCTTCATCCAGCTTGAAGCTGGGGCCGCCGTTCATGAACGTCAGATGTTGGCCCATCAGCTCCAGATCGACCACCATCACCTGGCCGGCCTTGCCGGGCATGAAATCGCCATAACGCGAGACGTGGAGGATCTTCGAATCGGGAAACAGCGAGACATAGAAGTTCGCCGCGTCCTCCGCCTGGGTGTCGAACCAGAGAAAGGGGGTGATGCTCTTGATGGTCATGGGCGTCTCCTTCGGAAGGTGCTGGCTCAGATGGTTTTCGCAAGGGCTTCGAGTTGGTCGGCGACGATGCCCCAGCCCGTGTAGAAACCCATCTCCTCATGCTTCTTCATGTCTGCCTCGTTCCAGTGGCGCACGGTGCAGGTGTATCGCGTCTTGCCGCCTTCCGGCTCGAACTCGACGATTCCCACGAAGAATGGCGCACCGTCCTTGGTTTTCCAGTCGCCGGTGAAGGCGTCGCTGAAAACGATGCGGCGGTTCGGGATGATCTCCAGATACTGGCCGGGATTGGGCAGCCTCTCGCCCTCGGGCCCCACCATGGTCATGGTGCAACCGCCGCCGGCGCGCACGTCCAGCCTTACGTCGGTCACGGTCCAGGGCCTGGGGCAGAACCATTCATGCATGCGGCTGGGGTCGGTCCAAAGCCGGAAGAGGGTTTCGGCCGGAGCGTCGATCAGGCGGGTAAAGGACATTTCGTGGGCCATGTTTTCCTTCCAATCCGCGGGGGTCTGGCCCAAGGACGCGGGCGGGGGCACGGGGCCGACAGGGAACCGGCGGAATATTTTTTCCCGCATCTGTCGGGGCAGGGCATACTTGCCCGTCTTCAAAGGAAAGCAAAGGACGTTCCATGCTTTACACATTGCTCTGCTACAACAAGGAAGATGTCGTCTGGTCCTGGAGCAGGGCCGAGGACGATGCGGTGATGTCCCGCCTGTCGGTGGTGCATGAAAAACTGGTGAAGGAAGGAAAGCTGGGGCCTTCCTTGCGGCTTCTGCCGACCACGGCGGCGGCGACGCTGCGCGGCAATGTGGTGATCGACGGTCCCTTTGCCGAGACCAAGGAGCAGCTGCTGGGCTTCTATGTGATCGACGTGGAGAATCTGGATGCGGCGCTGGACGTGGCGCGAGAGTTGTCCGCAGCCAATCCGACCAGCGTCTATGAGATAAGGCCTATCGCGCTTTATGTGCCCGAGGCGCGCGCCGATGCGCCAAGGGAAATGATCAAGGCCTACTGATGACCGGACTTTTTCATGACTGACCTGGCCTGGATCCATGGCGCCCTGACGGCGGCCCGCCCGCAGGCGGTGGGTGCGCTGCTGCGTTATTTCCGCGACATGGACCGGGCCGAGGAAGCCTATCAGGAAGCATGCCTTAGGGCGCTGAAGAACTGGCCGCAAAAGGGGCCGCCGCGCGATCCGGCGGCCTGGCTGATTCTGGTGGGCCGCAATGCCGGGCTGGACGGGGTGCGCAGGCAGGCACGCGATACCGTGCTGCCGCCGGACGAGGCGATCTCGGACCTGGAGGATGTGGAAGCGCCGCTGGCCGAGCGGCTGGACGGCGCCGACTATCGCGACGACGTGCTCAGGCTTCTGTTCATCTGCTGTCATCCCGAACTGCCGGCGGTACAGCAGGTCGCGCTGGCGCTGCGCATCGTTTCCGGCCTCACCGTGCCGCAGATCGCCCGCGCCTTCCTGGTCAGCGATGCGGCGATGGAGCAGCGCATCACCCGCGCCAAGCAGCGCATCGCCCAGAGGAATCGGGAGGGGGCCGGTGTGCCGTTCGAGGCGCCGGGGGCGGTCGAGCGGGCCGAGCGGCTGGCGGCCGTGGCCG
>Ga0209935_1001206_pt1 | contig 44195 bp, 47 predicted proteins | sample ThiBio_1000_plan_2_FD_183958 | JGI IMG/M metagenome (GOLD analysis project Ga0209935, IMG submission 183958) | Wastewater bioreactor microbial communities from Cape Town, South Africa - Thiocy_cont_1000_plan (SPAdes) | ecosystem: Engineered > Bioreactor > Thiocyanate-remediating >... | reverse complement strand
CGCGCAACAGACCGAGGTGCAGCAGATGGAACTGGTCGGGTTGGCCCTTGCGACGATTGAGCACGTCCTCGCGTAGCAGCGAGAAGTGCGGCTCGTGCGTCACGAGGCCCAGCATGATGAGGTCAGCATCGAGGCCGTACATGCAGTGGGTCTCGTTGGCTGGCCAGTCGGGCAACGACTTGCGGTAGCGAATGTACTCCATGATCTTGTGCTCGCCCTCTCCGGGAATCTAGAGCGATGGCACGCCAGTCAGGTACCGAGGAGAGGAGAGCATCGAGAGAGAGAGAGAGATCGTACCTCGTGGCCCGAGAAGATGACGTTGACGTTGCGCCAGCTTGGATCGGTGTGAATCTTGTAGTGAATGTAGAACTTGATGTGCTTGGTGAGCTCGTGCATGAAGCCGGTGCCTATCTCGCGAACCAACCATCAGATAACACACACACACGGAGAGGGAGAGAGGGATTCGCAGCATCTCACGAACCAGGCGTGATGCAGTTGGAGTCGAACATTGGGCCAGCAGGAGGCGCCTTGCCACGAGAGGCGGCTTGCTCGAGTGCCTCCTGCGTATCGCGAGCGCTTCGAAAGCGGCGCGCTCGTTGTTGGTTCATCTTGGCACGAGGCGCGACGCCTACACACGCACGCACGTGCACGGCGTTAGCTCTCTCTCTCATACACGCACACACACGGGAGAGAGAGCGCGATGGCGCTAGACGCGATGTGATACCATCGATGGCCATGTAGAGCAGCTTGCGCGGGCGGATCATGTCGAAGAGCTTGTCGAGGTACTTGAAGACGTTGAGCATCATCTCTTGCTGCGTCAGCGTCTGCTTCAGTGGATCGGCATCGTTCGGGTGCGTGCAGTTGTGGATGATGCCGTTCATGTCGAGGTACAGGTTATCTGTCAAGTCAGAGTCAGAGAGTTGTGAGAGAGTTGTGAGTGAGCGCGAGAGAGAGCTTGTGAGGTATCGAAGGTGTTGGATGCCTACCGAACTCGGGCATGATGTTGCCTGGTATCGGGCGATTCAGCATGGGATAGCGCTCCGAGATCCATCGAAAGAACTTGGGGATACCCATGGTCGATGAGGGAGATTGGTGGGGGTGATGGCGACGACGAAGAAGAAGCTACGGGCACGTTCTACACGCTGTTGTTGTTGCGATGGCGTGTTGGTGTTGGTGTTGGTGTTGTTGTTGATGCGATGGCGTGCCGCGTCGTCGTGTCGGACGTCTGGAATAACCGCAGAAACGCAGCCAAGAACGCGACCAGAGAGCAAGGCGCGGGAGGCTCGAGAGACCCGTCGTTCACAGCCGATATGACAGCCGTGTGAGCACCGACCGTTCAGTCAGTCTATCTCTCTCCCTCTCACCTGACCAAGCAAGCAAGCAAGCGAACGAACGATCGAACGAAGAGCAACGATCGAGCGAACGAAGAGAGAAGAGTGCAGACGAGCAGTGAGTGACGAGCAGCAGAGACAACCATAGAGCCAAGTGTACCCCACACTAAGCTCGTCATTCCGTTTGCTACGCGGGATGGCGGCATTTCGAGGGCAAGGGCGGCGTTGGGTGGCGTAGCCCAACGCAGGCGCGGCCAGCAGCAGCACAAGAGCGCCTCAGGCCTCAGCAGCCTCCTCTTTCCGTTCTTCCCCGCTCGAAGGCGCCGTCTCTCACTACAAACACCAGCAGCCATGGGTCGCATGCACAGCGGTGGTAAGGGTATTTCCAAGTCGTCGTTGCCATACAAGCGGGCGCCGCCGTCGTGGTTGAAGATCACGCCCGAGGAGGTCTCGGAGCACATCACGCGTCTCGCCAAGAAGGGCCTCACGCCGTCGCAGATCGGCATCATCCTCCGCGACTCGCACGGCATCGCCCAGGTCAAGAACGTCACCGGCAACAAGATCCTCCGCATCCTGAAGGCCAACGGTACGTGCTCGGCGCAGCCACCACCCGCTACCACCACCAGCAGCAGGTCGCTTGCTCGTTTTCTCGCCGCAGCAGCGCGTGGAGATCAAGAGAGATCTCGTTCGTCGTCGTGGTGGTGCTCTTCTTGTCGTCGTACGCGCGCGAAAACTCGAACGTTCCTTGCGGGGCTGGGCTTTGCTCGCGCTCCTCGGCTCGTGGGTTCTAGCGACGATGTACTGGGGCGCGGTGCTGGGGTTCTATATTTTTTGTGCTTTTCTGAGGGGAGCGAGATCGGTAGCGATCTCGCTCTGGCGTTGGCCAGCTGTGTGTTTATCTCGGTGCTCCTCCGTGATCTGGCTGCTCTGCTGGTTTATTCGATATCTCGGCTTGCTCGTGAGATCCATCGATCACCAGCTCGATTACGATTTATGTTGTTTTTGTGTGCTCGATCGATATTTGCGTGTTTATGCGCTCTCTCTCTCTCTCTCTCTCTCTCTCTCTCGCGTGCGCGCTCGCGACCTGCTGCTCGCCTATGTGCTCGCATTCGAGTATCTCACCCATCCACTCTCTGTTGCCCCCTCGCGCAGGTCTCGCCCCGGCCATCCCTGAGGACTTGTACCACTTGATCAAGAAGGCCGTCGCCGTCCGCAAGCACTTGGAGAAGTTCCGCAAGGACAAGGACTCCAAGTTCCGCTTGATTCTGATCGAGAGCCGCATCTACCGTCTGGCTCGCTACTACAAGCGCACAAACCAGCTGCCGGCCAACTGGAAGTAGTACGTATCGCGCATCTCTCTCTCTCTCTCTCGCTTGCTCATTTCTCTCCATTTACTCACGTGTTCCTTGTTGTGATTACTTTCGTCACCACCTACAGCGAGTCTGCCTCGGCCTCCGCTCTCGTTGCGTAAAGCGCTCGAAGCTAGAGGACGTATTAAAACTCTCATTCTTACATACATCCATCATTCGCTCTCTTTACTCGAGTCGTTCGCTATGCTTGTTGGTGCGGGAGGAGGAGGAGGGCTTTACTCAGTCAGAAAGAAGCGCGAGCGTCCAGTTCAATTAGATCATACACGCGCACACGGGGCCCGCGCGCTCTCTATCTCCTACAGCCACGGCGCCCAGCCAATGTACATCAGCGCCAGATTGTCGTGGTTGTGCGCCTGCTCGATCAGCTTGTCGACCTGGCCCTCGACCGACAGCGGCAGCACCGAGCCCGGCTGCAGGCCCTGCAGCATGTCGCTCACCTTGCCGATCGTGCGTATGGCCTCGCGGTTCGCCATCTCCTCGGCGTCGGCCACGTTGTCGTTGCGCTTCTTGGGCAGCCACTCGACCACCGGGTCGTAGATCAGCGTCTCGAGCACCGACATAAGCGTCTCGCGGTTCGAGCGCAACACGCGCAGGCTGATCTCGCACACGCGTCGGAACACGCCCTCGGCCTTGGTGATGCCGAGGCCGTCCTCGAGGTTCGGCGTCAGTCGGAACGGAACGCGCTCCGGCTCCTGGAACGTGAGGCCCTTCCAGAACAAGCAGTTGAGGTCCACATGCACGCAGTCACCGGTCTGCTTGTCGAGCAGGATATTCTCGCAGTGGCGGTCGCCAAGTCTAGAGAGAGCACACAGACGAGAATCCAACCAATCAACCAATCAATGAATCACAACCACTCACCGATCGATCGCAGCGCTTGGCACGAACCCAAGAATCGAGCCCACCATCGACATGACGGCGGCCGAGCGCGAGAACGCCAGCCGAGCTCGCATCCAGAGCTCCGGGTCGCGGAACGACTGCAGGAACCACCGGTGAAAGATGGGCGGATACTTTTGGAAGATGGTGCGGTACGCATCGGACCGCGTGCCTCGCGACAGCATCGTTTTGATCTCCTTGATCTGCACGCGGGCCACGCAATCAATCCCAAACAACAACAAAAAGCAACAAATGAGTCGCTGCGTGGTACACTCGCCAGCCGGAGCTGGAGCTGGAGCCGGAACCGGAACCGGCGACGTACATTAATGTCGTTGCCCACTTGCGAGTACAGACTCTGGATGATGGCTCGCAGGCCGCTCGTTTGCGGCACCCATTCGATGATGCCGGAATCTTCGTTCAGCGGAATGACGCCGTACGTGCGAATGTACAGGTTGCGACGACGGCCTTCGGGGTCCTTGCGCAGCAGCTTGTTGATCATGCCGTTGAACTCCATCATGCGCGCGTCCTTGCGCAGGTCGTCCTTGGGCTTGCAGAGGAAGCTGTACATCTGCCCGTCGCTGCCACGGATCGAAATGCGCCGCGGCAGCTGCAACGACGCCATGACGTGGATCGCATCGTCGTACGACGCGATCGTGACTCGCTCGCGAGGAAACGGTGCGTGCGTCGTGGTCACCTTGCCCGATGGCGGCAGCCGCGCCGTGAGCGCCGCCTGTGTCGGAATGATGACCGGCAGATTGACCATGAGCGAGAGCTCGCGAAAGTCCTTGCTCATCGTCAGCTTGTTGGGTGCGCGTTGCTTGTCGAGTGACTTGTTGCAGAGATTCAACAGCTCCTTGCACAGCCGGCTCGCCGCATCGTAGAACCGGTCAAATTGCTCGCCCGTGCCATTTTGCTGCTGGCTCACTTTGGTGTCGCGTATGATGCGCTCGGCCGCTTGCTTTCGAGGCGCGAAGCTCGACTCGAGCGCCGCGGCAATGAACCAGAACGCTTGTTGGTAATATTGCGATAGCACCTTGGTAATGATTCGGCGTACAATCAACGCAACTACGCAATGCTCGCGCAGCAATCGCATCAACAACCGAGAACGTCATCATTTGCCCGTCTCTCTCTCTCTCTTTCTCGTGACTCTCATACCATGATCGTCCTTATGGCAGATTCGCGAGAGAAGTTGTGAGAAGGAAACCAGCCACATAAAGACCGGCATACGCTTCTCGAGCTTCTCGAGTCGCGCTGATGCAAGGGCAAGGTGTTGATCCACCAGCTGCGCGTGGGTGGCCGTGAACGGCGCACACGTGTTGGCGGCGTCGAACCACAGCGTCAGCAGGCGTGGCATCGAGTGGTAAATGTGCTTGGGCCCGAACTGCAGCGAAAACGAGTAATTGTCGATCACGCGAGTAATGTACGATGGCACGAGCGGCGTCTGCTGCGGTTCGTTCGGTCGCCGCCGTGCCGCCGACCGCGCCGCCGGAATGGCAGCATTGGCTGCCGAATCCTTGTTGAGCGAGACCAACTGAGCTTGAAGCACCTTGTCGTAGTACTTGCCGAGTGTAAAGTAGCCCGACTCCATACTAGCCACCATCACCACGACGATCATCATCGTCAGTACGACTTGCTGCTCGCCAAAATGCATTCGAGGCCTAGCGGTGACAAAAACGTACAGCGCCGTGTCTTCCTGCAACAGCTCCTGGTTGCGGCGGTTGAGGCGGTTGTAGAACTCGATCATCTCCTCGGTCGAGCGCTCGCCTGTTTGGTCTCGCAGCTTGCCGAGCATCAACTCCATTCGCGCAAACAATGCCATGTCGCTCTTGTCGCCCGCTTCCACCATCGCCTTGGTCTTGCGATCGAGTGCCTTGATTGCCCGACGAACGTCGCCCTGCTCGGCGTAGAGCTTGGCACCTTCGAGTACCGCCATCGCCGAATCCACGGTGCTACAACCGCGGCACAAGAACCCGAGTGAGTGAGCGGCCGAGTGAAGCCAGTGCCGCCTTGCTATCGATACGTACGAGGCCTGAATGATAGCCAGCTGAGCGGTTTGCAGCTGGTTCTCCTTTCGTGCGAGCTTCGCCACCTCAAGCCAGCACCGATCGACATCGATGCCGGATGAGTATTGCGATAGAACCGCGTGTTGCAAATGGTACAGCGGCTCACGAACGCGGAATCGCTGCTGCGTGATCTCCATTCGCATGTTCCACTCGCGCAGCAGCTTGGCTTTGCGCTGATCGAGCACGCCCTCGACCTCCATCTCGGACTCGAAGCCGGCGGGCGAGAGCATCCAGCTCTGCTCGAGTTCGTGCAGCATGTGAAGATTCACGATCAACGGATACACGCGCTGGTACGACTCGATTCCCGACGCCGAGATCGAGTTCATCAAGTGCAGCCGGGCGCGGTAGAGGTCGCCGTTGAAGCGCTCGCGGTCTTGGTTGTGAAGTGCCAACATCGCACTGCCGAACAAGGCGTCGAACTCGCCACGATGTTCCGCATCGCTGCAGTTCGCAAGGTACTGTCGGAGCTCCGGCCAACGAGCGAGCTTCCAAGCGGCTTCGATACCAAACCCGATCAACGGCTCTGCCGCAATCAATCAAACATCATCAGCAATCGGATCAAGTCCACCACCCCCAACGCACACCAACGGTGCCGACTTTGTTTGCTGCGCTCCTGCCATACCGGAACGACTCGGCGTAACTAACGAGAGTGTCGTCTCGAGGTAGCCGAGGTTCTTGAGGCACGTTAGCAATCCCAGGCGAGACTTGATGCAGGTCGGATTTTTCTGCTCGGGTCGCAGCAAGAAGAGTAAGTATCGGGCGAGGGCGTGGCCACTCAAACACCATTCGAGAGATAGATGAGAATACCTGCAGGTTTTGTTCGTAGAAGGCGTGCGCATCGGCCCATCTACCGGCTTTCTCGAATTCGATCGCTTGCTCCTCGGTCGAGAGAACGGGCTGCAGCGCCAGCACACCTGACGCACACGTAGGAGCAACGCATTAGGTCAAGAGTACGAGATCAGCTGGGGGAGACTTGAGGGCATGTCGGTGTTGTACCGTAGAATCCATCGGGCTCATCGATGCCGCTGTAGCAGCGCTGAAGCAGCGCAACATCGAGAGGATGGCCGGCTTGCATGCACATTCGCACATGCAACTCGGCGTGGTAGTAGGCTCGCGAATACGCTTGGCATCGAAGCGCCGCCGTGGCCAGCGTCAGATGCGAGATCTGCTCGATTAGTTGCTGCACGACACCAACACTCGGATCGAGGTCTCGTGGCTGTAATAACAACAAGGCCAAGGCACCGCCAATCAGATGAACGTGTGCCATTGCCGAAAAGCGTCTCGTCGATGCACCAAGCGTACCGCGGTACCGATGCTGCTGACCGAGCCGGAAGGACGCGAGGCTCGTACTCGCTCACGCGGAATTGGCTGCGATTGCTTGTCGATCCAGGCATGCAGCGAGTCGAGAAGCCAAAACACGGTCTGCGTGCACATTTGAGCCATCGGAGTGACCTTGACACCAGCGGCACCGGGGCGATCGCCGTCAGGCTCGTAGCTGAGCACACTCATGAGCTCGGTGAGAATACAGGCGCGATCTCGGTCGCTTCCGAATCGAATGGTCTCGAGCAGCATGTGCGGCAGCAGTATCGTGGCGGTATCGAGGTATTTGACGGCCGCACTGTGGAGACGAGGAGCAGCACACAAGGCAGCGAGCGTGAGCCAGCGACCAACACGACGAATTGTCAAGTGGTTGAGGCAGGCAGTACCTGCACGCACGAAAGACATCGACTTTGTCTCCTCTGGCACTGTATTGCAGCCTCTTGGCCCACCGCACGAACCAATCGGTGCCCGACAACGAGTTCTCCTGTATCATGGTCGTGAACAACTCGCCTTCGAGCGGGGTCTCCTTGTCGTTCCGGAGGACATATCTACAAATCGGTGCGCGCCGGAACCCGTGGCACTCACGACTCACGTTAGCAACGATTCGCGACAGCACATTGCAATACGGTGGCATACGTTGACTCTAGGAACGGCGTCAAGAGTGCTTGGATTTCGCTGTTGAGTTCCCTCCAACGTCGGTCAAACCGAGTCGTAGGCTTGGAAGCACTCTTCTTGGGTGATCGTCGAGAAGCCTTGCGTACACACCCAAACGGTGAGTCGCGTCGTCTCTCTCTCTCTCTCTCTCTCTCTCTCTCTCTCTCTCGCTTCGGTGGGAGAAATACCTTGGTGGGAGAAACAGAAGCTGCAGCAGAACGGCAATAACTCAACAAACTCTGAATCGTGAATGCAGCGACATCATGCATCTGGATGCTGCCAGAACGGAGCATTTGTAGCAGTGGGCCGGTCATCAGTTCGAACGCCAGCTCGAATGGATCCTTCTCGAGCTCAGCAGGCGGTTTGCTGTGCATTCGGCCGTCGCCTTGCGCCAAGCGACCGGGATCAATGGCACCGAGCTCGCCGAGACACTGAGCACAAAGAACGGCGATGCGCGGATCGTTGCTGCGATTGCACGTGCACAACAGCGTGTCGAGCAGCCTTTCGATAGTGGGATCGGCAAAGTCGAGATCCAAGATGCACGAGTTGATCGACGCGCGATGCAGCGAGAGCAACTGCAACAACTGCGTCAGGGCACTCAAGCGTACTTCGACGTTGTCGTGTGCCACGGCAGCCGTGAGGCTCGTCAAGCGTGGCTTAAAGTCGACCTGCAGGTTGGTGTTGTTCTGGCAGTGAGCGCGCACCAGTTCGAGCTCGGGAATGTCGGGCAGGAGCGGGATCTCGTGGAGATGCTCGCGCACGTGTGCCAAGTGCGTGACGAGCAGGTACTCAAAGATGCCGACCACGGTGGCGACCGTGTCAGGCAGGTGCACGAATGGCAGCAGATTCACCACGACGTCGGCGAGCACCGAACCGAGACTCTTGAGGTCGAGCCGGCGCACGAACGTGTCCCACGCCCGGCAGGCCTCGATCTGCAGCTCGGGATACGCCATGAGCTTCTTGAGCGTCGCAATCACCTTGGGTCGGAGGCCCTTGAGATTGTGCTGCACGCGCTCGAGCAGCACGCTGAAGCTGCGCACGATCGGCAGACGCTTGGCCGGCTCCTTCGACAGCGTGGTCTGGATAAAGTACATGATGCCGAGGAACATCTTGGAGAGGTACTCGGCCATCTCGTGGTCGGAAGCCGAGCTCGAGGTGCACAGCGCCTGGTTCTTGGCCGTGATGACGATCTTGATGCCGGTGGCGGCCTTGCCGGCACGGTCGGGGTTCTGGTCGCCGAGCAGCAGGAAGAGCTTGTACAGGAGGTCGGCCTCGCGCGTCGTGAAGAGCTCGCTCGGCTTCATGTCCAGCACGCGCCGCAAAAAGTCAAAGGTCTTGGTGAGCTGCTCAGGATCGGCCGACGTCAACAAGTACAACAAGCAGTTCGGAAGGTAGGGCTTCTGCTCGTCGAGCAACATGCGTGGCGTATCGGCGTATCCGAGCGAGCGTGCAAGCAGATCGAGCAGCTTGCCGTCGCCAGCAATCAGTAGTCGCGGTAGCGCGATCGGCGCCGCAGTCTCGAGGAACTCGCGGCACTCCTTGACCTCAAACAGCGCCGTGACGGTCTCCTCGAACGCCTTGCCGCGCTGCAGCAGCGAGCTGATCAGCCGACAGTACAGCTGCTCCTGGAACTTGTCGACCACCTCGGCGATCGTCTGGCATCCGTGGCTGTCAGCCAGTGCGCGCAGTCGCTCGTAGGCGATGCCACGCAGCGACAACTCGTTGTGGCCCACATGATCCAAGAGCGCAATCAAGATGGTGAGCAGCGGCTCTCCATCGACCACGCAGCCCAAGCGACCGACGGTCTCGAGTGCCGTCTCCTTGAATGGCATGATTTCGAGCGATTCTTCGTCATGCAACACGCCATGCAGGATGGCAAACAGCGGTGTTGCTCCATCGCAAAAGATTGGACCCAGTGCCGGACTCGCAAAGACCTATGCCGATCAATCGGGAGGAGGGAATGAGTGAGAGAGAGAGAACGATCATCTCTGAGCTGTGGCCGTAACGTACCCAAATGGAACACGATGCTGCCTCGCGTACGTCGGCTTCGGGATCACGGAGTACCTCAAGAAGCGCCGTAAGCGCATCGCTATTGGTGCGGGCATCGGTTGGTGTCATGTGACGTAGAATACGTGGCAGGCTCTTGGCGACGAATGCAGCGCGGATGGCGGCGTTCTCGTGCCGGTACAGCGCGAGAAACGGCTCGAAGCTTTGGAGGCTACCTGTGCAGCCGGGCGCCTCGTAGCTCTCGAGAGTCGCGTCGGTGGGACTGAAGGGCTTGAGCGGAGCATCGCAGTACTGGCACTTGACGATGAACGAGTGGCGCTCGGTACTGGGCGCTCCTGCCGCAGTGCCCAAGATGCGGTCGAGATCCGAGACGGCCTCTGCACGTGTGGCCGTGAGATAGGCTCCCGCGGTAGCACACGCAACGTAGCCACAAGCCGAAGCGAGCTCGTTCAAGAGCCGCTCGTCTCCGACAGCGCCCTGTGCCACGAGAGATCTGCAGCAGCAGCAGCACGAGAGAGTGGTGAGCGATCGGCAGGCGGCAATCGAGTGAAGAGGTGCGCGCGAGATGCGACGTACTGGAGCGCAGCGAGCGAGTCGGCTGCCAAGGTCCTGGGTGCCGAGTCCTTGGTGCGTGCGAGGTATACAGGGAGCCATCGAATGGCACATTGTTGCTCGAGCGGTGCTTGCGAATTCAGAGTCGAGATCAAGACGTGCGAGCGGCGCGTGACGGCAAAGTGAGGCGGCAGCAGACACAAACGACACAGTGCCAGGTCCAGGAGCTCCGACACGGCATCGGTCGATGACGCGAGCAGGAGCTTGCGGTTGTTCTGGATGTGCGCACTGACGGCGCATATCAGCTCGAGCACCGTACGGAGGAACTCATCGAGCCGGCTGCAGAGCTCGTTCGACATGGACTCGAGAAGCTCTCCGATCATGGTCAACTCGGCGACCAGCAGCTCGTAGTGCGCCTTGTTGTGAGCGCTGAAGAGGTCCACAGCGTCTGGCCGTAAGGAAGCCAGCTGCATCCATGTGCACGTATCGATCGGTGGTGAGTTGTAATGTGACCCGAGTGTCGCGTCTACGAGCACAACATACCCAAGCGGCCGAGCAGCGAAGCCAAGCGGTGGCCACCGAGAAGACATGGTCGACGTTGCCACCGAACTTCAAGCACAGCAACGCAATCATCCACAGGCGCTGTAGCGAATGCGACACCGTGGTCTTGACGTGGAGGTCCGGAGGTGGCATCAGCTCGCGAGCCGAATACGCCAGCGCCGCCAGGAACTCGGCTCCCTTGGGGCCACTGGCACGCGAGCCATGCGCAGGGGCGGCTTCGAGCTCGATCACTTGGCCGTGCAGCTGCCTCGGGCTCGTGGGGCCTTGGAGTGAGAGAGACAGCATCGGCGCGCTTGGAGCAGGCTCGTCCAACGCGACGATGGCACGCATGAAGCAGAGGACGATCGAAGCTCGAGTGACGGCGTTCGGATAGGGTGGCAGCAGAGCGGTGAGCGAGCCGGCACCAACGAGCCGCAGCTGCAACGAACGGGCCAGAATGTGGCACAGCACTGCCTGCAACCAGTCGCAGTCGGTGTGATAGGCAGCCGACGCGATTCGCTCCACGAGCGGATGCGCAAATACCTTGAACTCTTCGAGCGACAAGCGCGGCGTTACGACGCCCAGGCAGTGCGCCAGCTCGGTGTCGATCTCCTTCGAGCTGTGGCACTTGAGTGTGAGCGACGGCAAGGGAATCATGCTTGCTCGAGCACACGCTCGCAACCGTACCGATGGATGTAGGCGAGCTCGGCAGGTACTGCCAGCAAGGCCGTGAGGCTTTGCATCACCAGCAGGCTCTCCCCAGGCGCCGACGGCATGTAGATGAACAGCGAGTGCAACAACTGCAATGCTGCTTGCTTCAGGCTGCCAGGTCCAATGTTGACCAATCCACATGCGATCGTGTACAAGTTGTGTTGGTTGGCCATCAAGAACTGCGACATCTGTCGATTGTGGCAATCTCATCACTTGTCAGTGACGGACTTTGACGACTCGTTCGCGCGCTCGCGAGAGAGAGAGAGAGAACCTTGGAGAGCTCAAGGTGAGCGAGCTTGACGAGATTGGTGGCGGCGTAGATCAGTTGCGAGATGCTCGAGAGCGGCAGTACATATGGACGCTTGTGGTCGTGTGCAGCCCAGGTGCTGTCATCGAGCGTGTGCGTGGGCAGCTTGGGAATCGAGGCCTCGTTCAAGAAACACGGAAAGACGTTCGTGAAGCTGAGGAAGCTGTTGATCTGCCAGCCGACGAGAGGCTGTGTGGAGCTCGTGTACACGGGATTCGATGCGAGGAGGTGGAAGACTTGGATCAAGTCTTGCAACAAGCACAAGAGATCCTCGAACATCAAGCAGTACGTGTGTAGGTCGATCGATTGCAGGATATGAAGCAACGAGCTGACGGTCTCCAAGACCGGCTCGCTGATGATGGCGTAGGCTTCCTCGTGTAGCAGCGGCATCAAGCGGAAGAAGATGACGCCCTGCACACACACGTACACGACACTGTCTGCATCAACCTCTGTTCTTGTGCTCGTGCGTGAGAGTGAGAGAGACGCATCTCGTGCACACATACGAGGATGTTATGGTGCTCGTATTGAAAGACATCGGGCGAGTGGATCGCCATGTGATTGAGGAAGGTCGAGATCGTGTGCGCCACCTCGACATCTACATCACGAAGCTCCCGTGAGTGCCGGCATGTACACGCACGAGCGTGATCGAGGAGTTCGAGCATACCGAGTTGCTCGCGAGTCAAGTAGTTGCTCACGAGCTTGGGGATGATGGAGCGCATCTTGGTGAGATACGCCTCGTGGTCTTCATCGTTGTACTGCAGCTGGCAGATACGCCGCAAGATCTCATGCAGATCGTGTGGCGATGATCCGCGTACGGCGGCAGTGTTTGCGCTGCTGTTCATGCCTGTGTGCGCCATCACAATGGGATGATCCAGGGTTGCTCCTGCTCCTGAGTCTCTCTCTCTCTCTCTCTCTCTCTCTCTCTCTCTCTCTCGATGTCTCTACGTCTCGGTTGTGGCGCACGAGAGATGCGCGAGGTACGCGGCGACGAAGCAAATGGCGGGAATCGGGGTACAACACTCGACAACCATTCTTCGAAGAGATTCGCTCCCAAGCCTCCGACTGCTCTCGTTAGGCCAGATACCCATCCCATCGAATATCTCAGCAAGTATCTCACCAAATATCTCATCGAATCACTTACTCCTTTGAATGAATACAGGAGAATTGAGTCGTAAAGTGGGGCACTACTACTCGGTGCCGATATCATCGAGCAACTGGCGCACGGCTGCGTCTTGTAACGCCAGAGCGAGCACCTCGGTGCCGTCGCCTCGCTTGATGGTACGCACGATCTTGTGGTCGCGCATCTCCTTGATGTACTTTTCGAGCTCCTGCTCGGACGATGCAAAGTACTCGTTGAGCATCTGTGAGAACAGCTCCTTCAGGCTCATGGGTGGCTTGTTTTGTAGTTGCGTGTTGGCGAGCAGTCGAAACGCGTCTCGCGCTCGTTTCGTGAGACTCTTGAGCACCAAGCTCGCACCGCGAGTACCAACCGTTCCTGCACGCCAGCGTTGCTCGCGGTAAGCGAGATCTACCCAGCAGATGTGCTACCATATGCGAGGTACCTTGTGCGCCATCACACATGATCTGACTCTGAAATTGCAGCTCGTATTCGTAGGTCTCGAACGTTGGCGTGTGATGCCATACCCACTGGAAGTTGCCCAGCATGCTGTGGTCCCACTCTACAACGATTGTAGATCGATCATCAGCGCCTCGGGCACATCGTCGTCGTGGTCTTGGCGGACGTACGCAGTTGCGCATTGATGTTGTCCACCGAGGCGAACATATGGAGGCGCTCGATGGCAGCCAGTCGGCTCAGTGTCATTTGGGTCTGAGGCGATCGCAGCACCTCGCCGTCAATGTTGTGGAGTATCAGGAAGATGTGAACGTCCTGTCAGTCGCCAGTCAGTCGCCCGACCAGCACAATCATACCAACATGCCCATCGTACCGGGAGCTTTTCGAGCTGCTCCGTGATGTAGTTACATTGGATCAGAGGATCGGCACTCGGTGCCTCGAGTTCAAAGTGTGCCGATACAATGGCGCCAAGGATCTGCACGATCTCGCGTGAGTCGAGTGTGCGAGAGGAGTGTTGCCCTCTGTGACACACATCGATGTGACGCACATGCTTGAGCGACAAGCCCGAGAAGAAACCATTGATCACGATGAATGGATGACCTCTCGCAGCGATAGCCACCTCGCCGAAGCGCTCCAATAGAACTTTCTTGGATCCGTAGCCATAGAACAACAGATTGAAGCCAGCACTACGCCAATACCGAGTGAGCGAATGACCGATCGAGCGAGTGATTGAGCGATTGATCTCATCCGCTCGACATACAGCGCTTGCATGAACCAACTCTCGAACTTGCGCTCATACGACGCGAGGAGTTGGGCACGTTCTCGAGCATGGTTGTTCTTGGCATCGGCTTGTATCAGATCCGAGATGGCCTTGGGAGTGAGCAGCGGTAGTTGCGCCAACGTGTTGCGCGAGGAGAGCTTGCCTCCGCCCTTGTGGTGCAGCGCAATGTAGTCTCGCAGGTCATCATCATCGTCATCATCTTCATCATCGTCGGTATTGGCACTGTCATCATCGTCATGGCCATTTGTTGGCGCTGCAACAGCAGCAGCGTCGTCCTCGGAGGAGGGGTAGTCATCTTGCTCGTAGTAGAGGTCGAGTGGTGTTTGGCTCGAGGTCTCCTTCTTGACCGTGCGAGTAGCACTCGATGAAGTCGATGCCTTTGTCGATGAGGTTGTGAGTTGCGCAGGCTTGACATCACGGTGCTTGGTGGTTGTCGTCGCTGTGGTCGTCGTTGTGGTTGCAGGAGCGCGCCGCTTGCTTGCGACGCCAGCAACAGTGTATGGCTGCTGAGGCTCCTCGGGTCGTCGCTTACGCAAGATTCGCGCTCTTGGCTTCGCGTCCATCGATGCCACTCTCACTCACTCACTCGCCCAAGATCGTAGCACTTGGTCGATGCCTTGTGCTTGTGCTTCGCGTGAAGGAGAATAAGAAGGAGGTGCGCGCACTGGCGGGTTAGCTGCTGAATGCTGCAGCGTGAAGGATGCGAGAAGGTCACTGTTCTTAGCGATGATGTATTGTATTGTATTGTCGAGGTTCATGGATTGGAGGAGAGTGATACAAGCGGGTACTTCGTTACAAGAACCAAAAGATACTGAACAACAACTCGTTGGGAAGGAGAGAGATGGTATGTGAGTGCTCGAGCGATCGAAGCAACGTAATGATCCGAACGACGCGCTTGACGTGGATCGGCGCGGTGCTGTGACCTGCTGGAGTCCATCCTGGATAGGCTGTTGGAGTTGGAGTTGGAGTTGGCAAATACGGTCGTGTTGTAGTAGCGTGTTAGATAGAGACTCACACATCTTCTGAAGCAGCGAAGCAAATAGCGTACAGTCAGGGAAGATCTCGTGCAGAATGCGCGGCTCGACGATCGCAATGCCCCCATCAAAGCAGCCAGCACTTCTCGGATCGGCGCCAACATCGAGGAGCTCTCGAATGTTGAGGATCGCACGGTTGCTGGCAGCGACCCACAGCGGCGTATTGCCGCTCTTGTTGGCGGCGTTGACGTTCGCGTCGTGGCGAAGCAGGACGCGCAGCGTCGTGACACCCTCTTTGGCGGCCGCTCGGTGCAGCGGCGTTGCGTTGTCTTTGTCGCGAGCATTGGCACACGCGCCCGACTCGAGCAAGAACTTGACGATGGCAGCGTTATCGGCGACGTCCGAAGCGGCGTGCAGGGCAGTGGTGCCTCGGTTGTCCTTGGCTTCGAGCAAGGCGTTGGACTCGACGAGCTGCTGAACGATGTCAAAGTTGCCCACGGCCGCCGCGGCTTGGAGCGGCAGCACGCCTGAGTATGCACGGGGCGGATTGATGTCGGCACTGGCGGCCAGCAAGATCGGCGCAACGCTCGCGATGCCCGAGGCGGAACTACACGCCGCAGCTAGCGGTGTCATCGGCGGCTCACCGCCGACGAGATTGACATTGGCACGTCGCTCGACGAGTTGCGACACGACGCGTACGAGACCATGCTTGCTAGCACCAACCAATGGATTGTGCGTGCAGCAGACGTCGGCCTTGGCGTTGAGGAGCAACAGAGCCACCGACTCGTGACCGGCGGCGCACGCTCGCGTCAGAGCCGTCGTGCTGCTGTAGCTCGGCTTGGCATTGACGTTGGCTTTGGATTCGAGCAGCACGCGCACGACGCTACTCATGCCGCGGCATGAGGCGTTATACAAGGGCGTGACTCCGGTGGTGGTTTGGGCGTTGACATCGGCCCTATGTGCAATGAGAAGCTCAGCGATTTGACCGGTGACAGTATCGATATCGTGATCGCACAAAACGGCGGCATCGTTAACGTTGCTGCTGGTGCTGTCGTTGATGTTGGTACTGGCCTTGGCGCTGTCGTCGCCGCCACCGCCACCGTCGTTGTTATCATCATCGTCGTCTTCGTCGTTGTTGTCGCCAACGTTGGCGACCTTCTGCCTCTTGTTCCGCTTCTGCTTCTGTTTCTTGGCCTTAGAGGAGCCTGAGGCGTTCGGATTGTACTTGCACAACGAATGCAACGGCGTAAGTCCCGATGCGGTGGCGGCGTTGGGATGCGCCGAGGCGTCGATCAGCAGCTTGATGGCCTCCAGCAATCGAGCAGGATTCTCGGTTGACGGCCTCTGACAGAGCATGTGGAGTGGCGTCTCGCCTTGCATGGTGCGATCAAAAGAGGCGTTGTACTCGAGCAGCAACTTGACGTGATCGTAGAGGCCAGCCTGACACGCGGACACGAGCGGCGTGGGGTTGGAGTGGTTGCTATTCCACCTATCCCGCCGTGGCTTCTTGTTCGCGTATGCAAGACCAACTGAATAATCGGGGTCCACGGCTAGACACACAAGCTCAGTCAAACGAGGCCCTTTGCATTCAAGCAATCAATCAATCAATGTTTACGTACGTTGGTCGGTGGCAGTGCGATCGAACGCTACGGCCTTGCTCTCGAGCAACAGGCGGCAGATCTTGAGAGAGCTCGAACCACCGTTGGAGATGGCGGCCGTGAGCGCTGGCAAACCGAGCTGGCACGGGAGGCCGAGCTCGGCCAAGAGCTCGAGCAGCTGCTGCACCAGCTTGGCGTTGCCGGCCCGGATCGCCGCGTGGATCGCAGTCGCGAGGTTGTGGTGATACCGGCTCGGGGCATCGGCCATCACGAGCATCTTGATCATCTCGATGTGACCACGGGCACACGCTCGGCCGAGCGGCATCTGGTGGTTGGTATCGCGGCAAAGCAGCGAGGCGCCCGAGTCGAGCAGCAGCCGCGCGACCTCCACGTGGTTCTGATCGACCGCGACGTGAAGCGCGCTCCAACGCTGCGTGCCTCCGCCGCGCTCCAGCTCCGCCTTGTGCGCTATCAACAAGCGCACGAGCTCCTCGTGGTTCTCGCCAGCAGCAAAGTGGAGCGCATTCCAGTTCTCGTCTTCGAGCGCGTCGACGTCGGCCTTGGACTCGAGCAACACGCGCGCGCACGCCAGGTGGCCATTGATCGCAGCGCCCATGAGAGGCGTCCAACACTGCTGGTCGCGCGCGTCGACGTTGGCGTGGTGCTCGAGAAGGATGCGCACCAGCTGCTCGGAGCCCAAGAACGCCGCGCGGTGGAGCGGTGTGCTGTAGTCCTCCTCGGGGTTGCCCCACGCGGGGCTGGCGCCGTCGCACAGCAGCTGTCGCACCATCGCGGCGTCGGTGGCGTTGATCGCGTCCCAAAGGCGCATCTGCAACTCCAACGGCACCGTGTTGGGCTGGTAAACCAGGTGCGCGTAGGGATGTGGCGTAGGCACCCACTGAGGAGGTTGGCCGCGGCCACCGAGAGCGCGACCGAGAGCGCGACCAGCCATGGTGTGCGAGGGAGAGAGACAGCAACAACTGAGAGGAGAGCGAGGAGCGCTTGTAGATCGCGATCGAGCGAATCCCGAGAAAAGCGCGGGAAGCGAAAACTCCAAACACGCTCTCGCTTCACTTGCTCGTTGTGTGAGATATCCCTCAACTGGCTCGGTGTCTTGGTGTCTTGGTGGCTTGGTGTCTAGGTGTCTTGGTGGCTTGGTGGCTTGGTGGTGGTTACAAGAAGGATAACAACTCCCGATAACCATAACCTATGATCTCTCTCGCGAGCGTGTACACTCGCGTACGCACAAGAGATAGTTATTGGAACGCCCACCGCTTCGATACGCCCCAACACTCTAACGCTCGCTGCATCACGTGCGCGACAGCTGATCGATTCCTCCGCTGTAGAGATACTCGCTCCGTGTCACCAAGCGGCTTCGATGCTCTCGCTGCTCGTGGGCCGGGAGCTCGCAGCGCAGGGGCTCGCCCAAGCCCTCCATACACGATGAGATAAGGCACGGGGACCATATGCGCGTTTTGATCCGTACCGAGCCATGTTTAGCAGGTTTGAGAGCCAACTACCGAGAACGGCCGCTTCCATCCCTTGCGCGAGTTCTTCCAGTGGACCAGCTCTTCGCGCTCTCTCGCTCTCACCTATCCTTAGGTGCGCTACTGACCCGAACACCATACACTACACACCTCTACCATCTCTACCACCTGTTCGCTTTCGAATGGCATCAACGCCGACGAAAGGACGGAGCAAGAGGTGTTTCGGTGGCTGGGGGTACGCGATGGCCGAATCGCGAGCCAGTAGCCGTTTACGGGCATTCAGGTGCCTTTCGAGGAGTGCCGCAACTTGCCTCGCGCTCCGATTCCTAACTTGGCCCTATGCCTGGGCTTTATAAGCAGAAGCCACGGCGCTGCGTGCGCCATTCCACTCCCCACCCACGCCCCACCACAGCCCTTCCTCCTCCTCTTCTTCCTCCTCGCACATACTTGTCGATCTCAGCCATGCCGTTACCTACAAGTCTCTCACTCGCGCACCCGCGCTCCTTCTATTCCATGTTGGCTGCCATGGTCTTGATTGTAGTGTGCGCCCACAGCGTATGTGGCACACCTCTGCCCACCACGACATCACTCGCATCAACCTCGGCGTCTCTGAGCCAAACGGCCTCTGTTTCCATTACTTTCACCAACGCCGACGCCTCGCACTCGGTTGGCTACGGCCCGCTGATTGACCTCGTGATTCCAGCGGGGCTCTCGCTCACCGGTGCGACGTTTCTCGGCGTCTCATGCGGCCAGAGCAGTGCGCTCGTATTTTCGGCCGGCACCCCGTGCTACTCGCATCCATTGTACAGCTCGAGCACAACGCCGTACCAAGTGTGCGGCAACCCGGGCGACACTTTCGTGTCCATCATGTTGCCGTTAACATCGGTCATCGACACGACAGCGCCTGCCTCGCTCGTGCTCTCGCTTCTGGTGGCGCAAACGGCCACCGTCAACACGGCACTCGACGTCTTTTACCGCGGCGCCTTTCAATTCGGCTCGGCGTCGGTCGATGTGCCGTGCTGCCACCCGATCCTCGAGAACTCGAACTCACTCTCGAGCTCGTGGCACGCGCTCTCCGTCGTACCGACGTTGTTCGTCTGCCAAGGTTCGCTCACGCCTACCGACGCCTTTGCGAGCGGTGCCAGTTTCGCCGCCACTTGGACCATCAGCTGCACGATTCCGACCAACGTCGGCACGGTGAACTCTCTCACCATCACCAACATTCTTCCCGACGGCGTCACCTACGCCGGCGGCGCCTCGTATTCGCCTGCGACCGGCAGCGAGGTCATCTCCAGTATGCTCACCGTAGGCTCGCCGGCGACCTCGTCTCCTTCCATGGACTCGTATGCCGTTACGTGGCCTGCCCCGAGCACCTCCAGCTCGGGTGTCTTTTCGGTCTCGGTGCCGTGCTACGTCGGATTGATGAATCTCATGGGAGGCAACATGATCGACCCGACGACCGGCGCCTCGGTGTCGTTCCTCTTCAGTGGGAACCTGCAGTACACGTGGACTCCGAGCTCCGGCCCCGCGATCATGAACACCGTGCCTGTCCAGCAAACGCAGAGCTTCGCCTCGATCGCCATCACCAAGAGCTCGACCATTGATGGCGCTATGAGTCCCACCACCAACATGATTCCTGGTGCGCTCCTCGACCACACGATCGTCATCGTCGTGTCGGACTACTTTGCCTTCGACACCATCGTCGTATCGGACGTGCTGTCCGACGGCCAGACGCTCGACATGACCATGACGCCGACGCTGGCCTACAACGACCCCTTGGCTGGCAACAGCGCCGCCACGGCGTTCTCGGCTGGCTCCTGGTCCTCCTCTGTCGTCGGTGGCGTGACCTCGATTCAATTCAGCGTCTCGACCGAGGAGAGCACACGCACCGCTCCCTCCACCACCGTGCTGACCGGCAGCTGTTACAACGCCGGAATCTGTGCCATGAACAACGGTCCGACCACCGCCACCATCAAGTACCGCAGCGTCATCAACGACCTCTATTCGGGAGGCGGCACCGTTCTCCCGGGAGATACTCTCACCAACTCGGCACAGCTCTCGGCCACCATCACTGCGCCCGGAGGTTCGACGCTGACGCCGACGGCACAGACCTCGCAACAGATCGCCACCACGATCGGCGGCCAGCCTTTGTTCACCAAGTCGATCTATGCGCTCAACGGCGCCGTGGCCACGCCGACCTCTGTCATGCCCGGAGACGTCGTCACCTACCGTCTGACGGTGCAGCTCGCCACGGGCGACTCGTCGACCATCACGCTGACGGACACGCTGCCGCTGCCGACGCTCGTTGCGACCACAATCACGGCGTACGACAGCATCGACGCCATTCCCGCCGCTGGATCGTGGGGATTCGGCCCCAGCAACTCGGCCTCCAACTCGCTGCAGATGCTCAACTCTGATACGACGAGCAACACCGTCACGTGGATCTTTAACCCATACTCGTCAACGTCTAACACCGCCGTGATGCTCGACCTGCTGTTCTCGATCGTCGTCGGTGCCGAGCCGTACATCAACGCCTACGCGGCAGCCAACACCGCGGCAGTGAGCCTCGGAACGACGGCTGGCCCGGCCATCACAGACTCGGCCGCTGCGGCCGTAAATCTCCTTCAGCCGTCGCTCACGATCGCCAAGATTCCATTGACGGCCAACAACCCGCAGTTCTCATACAATCCGGTCGCCAACATCGCTACCGGTATCGACGCCAGCGACTCGGTCGAGTTTCAACTCACGATCCGGAACGTCGGCGGCGCCGGCGCCTTCGATCTCGTCATCGCCGATGCGCCACCTGCAGCCGGCTACTCGGTCAACGCAGCCACGCTGCAACTGACTCTGGTTCGCGGCGACGGCACCGTGGTGTCGTACACCGGCTCTGCCACCGATCTCTTTACATCAACCGGCCTGTCGCTCAGCGAGATCACCACCGGTCAGCCGCTGCTCTTTCCCACAGGCTCCGGAGCCGCGGGTTCCGATTCGCTGGTGGTCACGTACACGCTCCAAGTGGTGGGCACCGTCGTGCCGGCCGAGTCATTCACCAACCAAGCGGCCGTGCTCCAGTACGCCAGCATCGACGAGAGCGCCATCAACTATGTCGTCTCGATGGCGGCCGAGCCGACCGCCAGCACCAAGACGGTCATCGCCTCGCCGACCATGGTGTGTAATCCGCCAGTCACCAGCGACGCCTTCACGGTCGATCCCTCGCCAGCGGCCGCCAACTCTGGCACGCCGACTCCGGTTGCCATCGGAGAGCAAATCGCAATCTCGCATGTCATCACGGTGCCCGAGGGCTCGAGCCCCTCGGTGTTTTTCGACACCGTGTGGCCAGCGGGATTGCTCTACATCCAGACGGTCTCAGTCATCAGCTCGAGCGCCGCGCTCACGAGTGCCAATGGCTTTGTCACGACGGCCACCACCGTGGCCCTGCCGTTCGATGAGCAATGGAACTGGTCCACCTTGACTAACACCGACAGCAACAACGCCGTGGCTGAGATCGTCACGCTCACGTACACGCTCGCCATCGCCAACGACTTGCTCGTCAACACCAACGGCCGTGCGATCTCGGGCTCCGCAACCTGGTCATGGGCTGATGCTGCTGGCACGAGTCGCAACTCGATCTCGTGCGTCGGCGCCCCGTTGTTGCTCGTGGTCGTACAACCCGACATCGTGTTGAGTCTCTCAGCGTCGTCGGATGCAAACGTCGCGTCACTCGGCTCGTCAGTCACCTACACGATGATGATCAGCCACTCGGGCACCTCGACCGCCAGTGCGCTCGACATGGTGCTCGTCGATAACTCGTTCGGCAGCTCGAACCAGATGGCGCTCACCGTCGGATCGGTCATGATCGCTGTATCGCCTGCGGGTGCCGCCGCCTCGATCAATGCCAACGTCGTGACGGGCAACAATGCCGGCGACTCGGCAGTCTCGGTCTCAGTCGGCGAGCTCGACCTCGGCCAGACGGTCACCGTCACGTTCCAAGCCACGCTCGCCAGCTCGACGACGCCCATCTCGCGCCTCACGCTCCGCCCGAGCACCGCTACCGCCACCTACTACTCGCTGCCTTTGACTTCGCCCGGTGCTTCGAACCGAGCTCAGTGGCAGCGAACGGCCTCGGATACCGTAGCGCTCGATATGCTGATCGCCGTCGTGTCGTCCGACAACCCGTCGACCTCCGTGTCGAGCACCACGGGCATCGAGGCGCTCGCCGTCGGCGAGACCTTCGTCACGCAGATCGTGGTCTCGCTGCCGGAGGGCACCACCAACAGTGCCTTGATCTCGGTACAGGTGCCGAGCTCGTTCCATATCACGGCCGGCACAGTGGTCTTCGTCGGCTCGCAGTTGACGCCGCAGCTCTCGGGTTCGCCGGTCATCAACGGCGCTGGCACCACCATCACGTTCGACTTTGGCCAGACGAACAACATGCCTGATGGCATCCAGGGACCTGGCGACCAGCTCGTGATGCAATTCACGACGCAGATACCCGACACGCCAAGCAACGCGCCCGGAACCACAGGCACGCTCTCGGGCATGTTCGCGTCGACCGTGCTTGCGAGTGCCACGGTCGAGGTCGTGTTGCCGTCGCTCTCGCTCTCGCTCTCGAACCTCTCGCCTGCAGGCACGCCGGACGCTGGAGACTCGCAGACCTTCCAAGTGCAAGTGAGCCCAGCAGCAGTCTCGTGGCCAGCATCAGACGCCTACCAGACGACGGTCGTCATCACGCTGCCGACCGGAATGCAGTACACCACAGGCTCGGTTAGCACCACCTCGTGCCCCAACGCAGTGAGCGCCACACCGACGGCGACCGGAGTGTCGTTCTCGCTCGGCGACATGGCGCCCACTGCCTCGTGCACCATCAACTTCCAGTCGCTCATCACCACGTCGGTCATCACCGACAGCAGCTCGCCGGTCTCAGCGCAACTCACGTACAACTCGATGCCGACCTTCGTCGCCGGAATGACGCACACCAGCTCCAGCAGCGCCTCGGTGATCGTCACGTTCGCGTCGCCTCTCTTGCGAATCTCACTCTCGCCTCCGAATCCCACGCCCAACTACGCCATCGGAGACCAAGTGACGTACTTGGTCATGTTGACGCTGCCCGAAGGCACGCTCGAGTCCGCCACGCTGACCGTCTCCTTCCCGGCAGGCGGCAGTGCAGGCGAGCTCCGAGTCGCGTCGGCCGTCATCTCGCAGCAATCGGCAGCCATCTCGTTTCCAGGCGGTCCTCCGACCATCACGCTGCTCGACAACTACCTCTCGGACTCTGTCGATGACACGGCGCAGATTTCGTTCGGCAACATTATCAACTCCGACACGATGGATGGCACCGCCGAGACGGTCACCGTCACCGTCACGGGCTTCGTGGCCAACGTGCCAATCAACGTGCGCGGCACGCCGATCTTTGCCATCGCCTCGCTCTCCGATGCCACTCGCGCATCGCCGCTCGTGACCTCGGCAGGCTCGCTCACCGTCACCGAGCCGCAGTTGCAGCTGGCCGAGGTCTGTACGCAGCCAGCCGCCGGATACGTCTCGTTCACGGCCACAATCTCGTCGCCGCCGCCGTCGAACGCCGTGGCCAACGCGATCGAGCTGCAGAATCGATTCCCAGCCACGGTCTACAATCCCGCCTCCGTGACCGTGACGTCGTTGCCGCCAGGCTTCACCAGCAGCGTGAGCATCGATCCCATGACCGGCGATGCCATCTTGACGATCGAGTCCGACATTGCGGCCATGGCGCCCAACAACGGAGCGGTCGCTCCCGGCCAGTCAGTTTCGATCTCGTACTCGGCGCAGCTCTTGGGCGCCTACGGCACGACGAACACGGCGCAGTTAGTGAGCTACAACTCGCAACCCGAGCCGGTCGGCACGGCGATCAACGGCCGCTTGTACTCGGGATCGTCGGTCTCGTGCACGTTCTCGGTGCTGACGCTCGACACGGCCATCCCGGACTTCCAGCCGTTCACGGTCGACCTCGCCACGTATCTCCCGAGCTCGCCGCCGCTCGATACCTCGACTCTCACGCTGCAGCAACCAGCGAGCGCCGCCGGCTGGCTTGCGGCCTCGGGAACCATACTGACCTTCACGCCGACGGCCGGCTCGATGGTGCAGACGACCTTTGGCGCCACGATCTGCAACACGGCCGGCACATGCTTCACGCTCCAGTTCCGAGTGCAAGTCACGACGGTCTCGTGGGTGACGCCGTCGGCCTCGGTCACGTGGTACATGTACTTTAAGCAGACCATCCAGTGGTCGACCAACCTGCCACCGGGCACCATGGCCGTGCTGTCGCTCGTGACCTCCACCGGCCAGCCGGTCACCAAGTTCCAGAACGCCATCATTCCGGCCTCGATCTCCAACTACATCTGGTCGCCGCACATGGTTCTTCCGGGCGTGTATCGAATGCGAATCACCACGCTCTCGAGTGATCCGACCTTCAACAATCTCCAATGGCCCGATACTGAGCCGTTCAACTTGCGTGCCCTCAAGCCCAAGAACTACCAAGGTTAGGAGGGCAAGCGATTCATCATCATCATGATCGTCAGCATGATTGTACATTCTGTAAACCACTACAAACTCAATCTGAATCTGATTTCTGTACCATATGATATTGCAGCCATAGGGCAGTCTTTGATAGAGTTGGGCGGGATTGATTCGATGGATATTGGATATTGGATTGGGTTGGGTTGGGTTGGGTTGGGTTGGGAGGGGTACGTGGACTCGAAGAACAGTGGACGTGGCGTTGTTGCTTCGCTCTCTGCTCGTGTGCGCGTCTCTCGCTCGCTCTCGTGTACATGGCGACAATCACGAGAACCGGTACCGCCACGTCGATGGGTGATACTACTACTACTGCTGGAGAGTTACATCCATCAGTGTGTGCGTGTATCGCTCATCTATCGACGATGGAGGCGAACGCTCGTCGTATGGGCAAGGAGCATCTGATGCGGTCCTACGGTCGTGTACGCTGCGACACACTCGCACACACGGACACGCACACGCTCACAAACCCCGTGCTGCATATCTGTGTGTTTGTAGGCACTTCGATCGCTCAAAGCATGGCCTGGTGTGTTACGTAATCGAGCCGATTTGATGCAGGTGCCGCACATCGGTAAGGTGATCGCCGAGTTGTTGGACCCGGTGTTGGCCGAGTACTACGCGAGCCAAGCGTACATACGCTCGCAAGCTCTCGCGACCGCGAACGCCATCGTGGCACCGGCGACGCCTCCACGAGTATCATCGACGCGCGAGGCACTCATGGCTGCGACCTCGACACCGTTCTCGGTCGAGGCGTGGCTCAAGGCCATCTCGTGCGATCGATACCTCGACAAGTTCCTCGAGCTCGGCTACGACAACGTGCTCGTGCTGCAGGAGCTCACCGACGAGGACCTCAACACGCTCGGCATCCAGCTCGCGGGCCATCGACGCACATTACTACTCGCCGCTCAACGTCTCAAGGAAGGCGCTGATGCCACGGCCACTGCCACCACTACGACCGTCGCTGCGGCGGCGGCTGCCGTGGCGGCTGCGGCTGCGACACCGGCGCCGTCGATCTCGCCGCCATTGCTGGGCAAGCGACGCGCGGCACCAGGCGATACCACTACCGCGAAGCGCAGGAAGATCACTGGTAGTGCGTTGGTCAGCGTGGCTCCCGTGGCCTTGCCGGCACCGACTCCTGCAGCTGCCACATCGCCCGTGTGGACCGGCGGTGATGCTGGCGCTGCGCCAACGACACCGACCACCACCACGACCAACCGATCGCCTCGCGAGTACATTCCTCGCTTCCGCACGGGTGCATGGGCCGTTCTCGTGGCGTTGCATCGCATGACGACCGAGGCACAGAAGCACTTTACGCAGGAGGAGATCATCGCCGTCGCCGAGCCGTACTGCGATGCGTCGTTCTACAAGGACTTTCGCGACGGGCACTTTTGGTCGGCTTGGGACAGCACCAAGACTCTCTTCAGTATGTGCCAGCGCCACAACGCCCCACGCGCACTCACACACGGCCCTCCGAGAGTAGTAGATGCTGGAACTAATCGCACGGGGGTTGTGCTGCATCGCTACAGAGCACGGCCTCGCTGTCGAGGTTGCAACGCGACCGCCACGCTTTGGCCTCACTGCCTCGGGCGCCGAGCTGGCTGCCAAGATTGTCGCCAAGCTCGATGGCCAACCTGTGCCCAACTCATCGCCGTCTGCAAGCCCGAGCACGCCGCCCGATCGCCGCACGTCGCCTTCGTTCCGCGAGACGCCGTCTCCCTCGACACCGACGCCGCCGACCAAGAAGAGCCCCGGCACGAGCATGCATCCCACGAGCCCCGTGTTGTACAGCGCCAGCACTCCTGCCTCGCTCCTTCGCTCGCATTCCACTGTGCCGTGCGACCTCGATGATCGCGCCTCGGACGACGAGGACAGCCAAGATGGCAGCATGGAGCTGCCGACCGAGCTCGACTCGTTCGATCCACCACGTCCGGGCGAGCTCAAGCACTTTTTCGACATTGCGCCCGAGCAGCGACGCTTGATATCGCGCGACGTCATTGTTCTGGTCGACACGCGCGAGCGGCCCAAGTTCGTGCCGGGCATGATGCCGCGCGAACCGATGCACGTGTGCCTCGAGTCTCGCGGCTATCGCGCCGAGAGCCGTTCGCTGGCGGTCGGTGACATCATGTGGGTTGCGCGCTACACGTACGGACACGTAGTGGGCGGCATCGAGTTGATTCGCAACGACGAGTTCGTCATGAACTTTATCCTCGAGCGCAAGACCTTGGTAGACTTTGAGGTATGGCAGCGCGCAGATATGCTCGATATCGTGCTTTGTTGGCTCTAGTACTCACTCACTCCATCACTCCATCAATTACGTGGCCGATCATGGACAGTCGAGCATCTTTGATGGTCGCTTCGAAGAGCAAAAGTTTCGAATGCATCGAAGCAACATTGCAAACATCCTGTACTTGGTCGAGGGCAACCTCGATCGCTTGCCGCAGTACTGTCGTGCGATCATGGCCGACATCGCGGTCGACGGTATCAAGGTCGTGAGCACGCAGAGCGAGCAGGACTCGTTGTACCTGATCGGCGCCATCACCAACTACATTGTCGAGAAGCTCACGGCCATTCCCGAGGATAGCTTCCTCGACCTGAGCGAAGACACCAACGAGTGCGTCGCCGACAAGCAGAGCCTGTTCGCCTTCACGTCCAAGGGCACGCTGCTGCGGTACTCGGAGTTTACGCGCGGTGCAGCCAAGTCACGCAACCTCACGCTCGGCGACATATTCTCGAAGCAGCTGCTGCAGATTCCGTCGGTCTCCACCACCAAGGCAAGCGTAGTGTTGCAGCATTACGCGACGCCAGCCGAGTTGCTGTATGCGTACTCGAAGCTTGCTACCGAGGAGGAACGACGCTCCATGCTTGCCGACCTGCGAAGCAAGGACGGCTCGCGTATCGGACCTGCCGCAAGTAACGCCATCTTCCAGTGCTTCCAACAACGCCTACCAGCGTCAGTGACCGACACTGGAAGTACCACGTCGATTGTAGTATAACCGAGCCCCGCCACAGCTTGCCCGTGTATGTTGTTGCCGTCATTCGTCATTCAAGGAGCGAGGAGCTATTTATTCTCCGGAGAGGTATGGTACAAGGTTACTGCACACGTGTCTCTCTTGCTGCTTGTTGCATATGTACACACACACGCGTGGCATCATTTGCTTATTCGTCAAAATTACTACCGGCACTTGCCACACCAGTGTTGGCGAGTATCAAGGCTGCTTGGTGATACACCACATCCGAAGGATGGAGACCCGAATGGCTCCAGTTCCAGCATCGCTCTTCGGCGCAGTAGTACGCGTTGCAGCCGAAGCACTTGGCGACAGCCACGCCGCCGCACATGCACTGCCTCGTGGCATCGATCGACGAGCAGGCCTGGCCTGCCGCAGCATCGAACGGCGCCATATCCTCCATCTCGATCTCGACCATGTCGGCGTTGCCTCCGTCTTGGCGACTGGAGGCTGCCGACGACAATGTCGACGTTGCCGTAGCTTCTACGCCGCCTGCTGACGCGAAGCTCGAAGGGCCTTGTGATTGCAGCTGTGCGTACACAACGCGCTCCTCGGGAGTACGTCCGAGATGGCGGAATTGGCGCTTAACGAACGGGTGATTCCGGCATCCCCACAAGAGACTCGCACAGCAACATGCACACGCAACGAATCCGACCGCCAGAAGCACGATTGTAGCGATCAGTGCGCTCTGTACACCCACCGTCGAACGGTTGGTAGGCAATACACGATCTTCGGAGCAGTCTAGCCGCACCACTAGCACTAGCACGTACGTGACTTGTTAGAGAATCAATTGGAGCAGCCGCTGTCGAGGAACTGTTGCTCGCAACGGCCGACATGCCATCCGACGAGTCGTAAGGCCCATCTCCGCCATCGTCATCGTCATCATCGTCATTGCCGCCGTCACTCGAGGTCGTGTTCCACACCAACGGGTCGGGAAGCTCGAACACTTGTGTGATGGCCTTGCCGCTTCCCGACCAGCAGCTCTTGCGAGCAATGCGAGCTGACACCGAGCAAACAATGTCGCCAACGAGCCGCTCGACACTCGAGGTCACGAACGTCACTTGCAGGTCGAGCGAACACGCTGCAGGCCATGGGCCCATGACGCAATACCAAGGCGATGGCGTCAGGTCAGCTACCGACAGCCACGTGTCGTTGGCGTTGACAAAGGCCGGCAGCTGGCAGGCGATCGAGTACGCGACTGACGCGGTCGAGTTACCGCCGTTCGCGAGCTTGCCTTGGATGCCGATAGCGAGCGTCCATGGAGAGGTTGCCGTCGCGTTGGTGCTGTTACTCGTCGTAGTGAGGTTGTGCCAGCGGTGAGGCATGACCAACTGCAGAGGGTTGTTGCGCACGGGACCCGGCAGGAAGCGTGGCTCGGTGGCATTGTCGGCGACGCAGTCCGAGGTCGGATACGCGATCGTGATGTCGGACTGCGTGTGGTTCTTGCCGGGACCCGACCAACAGCTGGTCTCATCGCCGGAGATCGAGACCGAGATGGAAGCTATGGCCTCGGGCGAGGTGCTGGACGCCATGGCGGCCGAGAAGTCCCCGACTGACTGTAGCACGAAGGCCAGCGAGCAGGTGGTGTTGGGCGGTGCCCAGCACTCCGCCGTGGTGCGCGACTCGTTGACGAACAGCACCACCGAGGTGTCAGCTGCTTGCAACGTGAGCGAGCCGGTGATCGTGCCGCTGGCCGAGCCGGCGTTCGAGACAGTGGCGTGAAGTATCAGCTCGTACACCGTCAGGTTGCTGGTGGGCTCGGTGCCGATCGCGAACCAGTTGGTGCTGCTCAAGCGGAAGGGATCCGAGAGCGAGTTGAGCGCCAGCGGGTTCGCGAGCCACGTGGAGGCGTTCACGATCAAGTAGCCTTCGCGATGTGCCGCACCGTCCAGCAGGCACGAGGTCGGCGGCGACGTGAGCGTGAATGCCTCGGAGAGCTGCTTGGCGGTCGTCGACCAGCACACGTGAGAGCCCAGGTCGACCTGCAGCTGGCACTCGATCGGTGAGAATATCGGCTGTGGATCGGGGATCGCCAGCGTGAAGGACACGAAGCAGCCCGAGAGTGGCGCCAGGAAGCAGGTGGCGCCGTTGGTGCCTTGTGGCTCGACGATGACAAGGTGGCCGATCGATGCCGATGTGTTGCTGCCCGAGCACTGAAGCGTCCAGCTGGCGAGCGCCGAGCCATTGCCTCGGTTGAAGGCGACGGCAGTGAGGTTCAGGTTGGCGGCAGTGCCGTTGACGAGGAACCACGGCGAGCTCTGCACCATGAGCCGGTTGGCCGAGCCGTCGGGCCACTTGTTCCCCGACGACGGCAGGAGGAACGCCTCGTCCAGCATCACCGAGCACTCGATGGCGTCCGGCGATGGCGGCGGCGTGATGAACGGCTGCGTGACCGACTTGCCGAGCGGGCTCCAACACTGTGGATCCGAGCGGACGATGGCTGCCGAAAGCGTACACGCGACGCCGCTGGTACTGGTCTGGTTGGTACTCAGCAGCCACTGCACGAGGGAGGCCGAACGCGGCAGTAGCAAGTCAGTCGCGGAGGCAGTGCCCACGAATGAGCCTCCCAGCTGAACGACCGCAGATACGGCGCTGGCTTCCTCGCATTGAATAGTCACAGTGACGTTGGCTGGCGCTCCGGCTTGCAGCAAGAGGGTGGCATTGCCGCTCAGCACAAAGTCCTGACGTGAGGTCTCTGTCGCCGGCACGAGGCTCCATTGCGACTGAGCGATGAGCAGCGGCCCTGGATCCAGCATCGGATCGGTGCGGTAGGCCGTGCAGGGGTCGAATGGCGCGCTCACTTGCGTCGATACCGAGACGCTCTTGCCGTAGGATGACCAGCAACCCGAGGAGCTCCAGCCAATGATCGAGGCCGTGACGAGGCAGATGCTCGCAGCTCCTGCATCATCAGATGACGGTGCCACGAGCGGAATCTCAGCAGTGCACGCGGTATTGGGAGCAACGTTGATGCAGGTCGCGGCGTTCGAGGCATCCGACACTCGAGCCGCCATCGATTGCGATCCGAGGGAGCTCGAAAAGTTGGAGCACCGCAGCGAGAAGGTCACGTTGGCAGCACCGAGGCCGGCGTTCAGCACCGAGACGCTCAGGCTCGAATTAAACAGCGGCTGCTGTGGCGCGGCGCTCGAGGACGACACAACCCAGCCCGAACTGCTGCCGAGCGCCCAGAAGGTGTTGGCCGGCGGTTGCAAGCCGCTCGACCATGCACCGAGGGGCTGCAGGAGCGAGGGCTCAAGCGGTGCCTGTGCACACGGATCGACCGGCAGCAGAATCGGTTGGCTGGCGAAGTCGAGGCTCTTACCGACGGAGCTCGAGCATTGGTTCGGGTCGGTGGGCGGCAGTACCGTCACGTGGATGGCGTAGCCCGACATGGACTGTGTCGGCGAGCTGGTCAGCTGCGTGGTGGCCTGTAGCGAGAGCAGGCAGTTGGCGCCAGGCGCCAGCTGACACGTGAAGTTCGTTCGCGATAGCACCACTGCGGCACTGCCGAGCCCGGTGCTTGGGGGCGAGACTGACACGACGAACAGTCCGGCAGCATCTCCGCCGTTCGAGACCGTGAACGACAAGGTCGAGGTGGCATTTGGGGCGCCGCGCACGATCGACCACGCCGAAGCAGAGAACGAGAGGGGGTCCGGTGGCAGGGAGGCCGAGCCGTTGTTGATGGCGAGCCACAGCGTCCGTGGCCATTCGATACACGGCTCGGGGAATGGGTTCAGGCACGGGTCGAACACCAGCGGCACGGTGGTGACGAGCGTGATGTTCTTGCCGACGGTCGAGTAGCACGGCTGCATGGCGACCACGGCGTTGATGGTACACTGCGCCACCGAGTTGTTCTGGCCCGACGCCGTGGCGGCAATCCCAATGTCAACGAGGCAGTACTGTGTCGGAGGAACGCTCGAGCAGAAGAGCGCATCGGGCTGCGCGCTGGCCGAGACTGCTGGTACGAGGTTCGGCGCAGTGCACGAGGCCGTGACGCTGATCGAGGCCGTGGCATTGCCAGTGTTGGTGACGAAGGTAGTCAACTGACGCAGGTAGTGGCCGGGCCAGAGCGGGTTGGGACCCCAGGCGCTCAGCGTCACCGAGAACAGATAAGGCGCATCGCTCGGTGGCGGAGGTTGTGCAAGCCACGACGACGGCGGCAGCTGCAGGAATGGCTCAGGGCATGAGGAAGCAGCGCTGGCGCTACTGGCGCTGCCCCTCTCGGCAACAAGCAGCAGCGAGAGGAACAACACGAGTGTTTGAAGCGGTCGAAGGCACGAGCTTATCGAGTCAGTGGCGCGAGCCATGCGCCATGCACAGTATCGAGCACAGCTCCGCTCGCAGCACGTAATCGTACACGCTCACTCTGAACAGTAAGTAGTAGAGAGTAGCAGCAGCAGACAACTACGCAGTGAACCTGCGGATAGATATCTTCAACTCTCTCTTGCGCTCTCTAGTGGCGCGAGTTTCCTGCGCTGCCAAATAAGGTCAAATGCGATAGATGGCAGCAATCCAAGCAATCCAAGGGTTATCACGCTATTTGTTTATCGCAACGAGTCGAGAGGCTGACGTCAGCTTGGGTAGATTGATCGCATTCTGCTAGTGGAAGACAGCCTTGACGATCTGGACGTAGGCATCGTCGGGCACCGGTTTGCGCAACGGCGAGGCCAAGAACGAGGCGAACACAGGCAAGGCTCGAATGCGCTCGCGGAAGGCCTTGAGGTGCGGGTAGGCGTCGAGGCCACTGGCACCAAAGAGATCGATCGTCCACTCGAGCTCGTTCAGCAGGAGCGCATCGACGAACGAGAGCTTGTCGCCGACGAGGAATGCCGACGAGGAGCTGTTGGCGGCCGCGAGCGACTCGAACATGGGGAAGTACTTGGCGACGCGAGGCTTGATCTGCGTCTCTTCGAAGTTGCTCTTGTCGGGTTGGAACACCCAGCCGACGAACGCCGAGCTGTCGCGAATCTAGTGGCACGAACAAGATACTGTCAGGAACGATGCACGACACGCGAGAGAGAGAGAGAGACATACGGCATCACAAATGGCGTCGATTCGCGCGGCCTCGAGGTGGTTTGATCCATACAGGTCGTGCACTCGGGCAATGTGCTGGATGATGGCGAGCGACTGCGTGAACGGCACGCCGTCGATCTCGACCAATGGCACCTGACCGAACAACAACTACAGAGAAAGGCACGAATGAGCGGAGCATCGAAGCAAGAGCAGGGCCGTGTAAGGTACCTTGCCCGAGGCACGCAGACGATCGAGGTCGTCCTTGGTCTCGAGGAAGGACTCGCTCCACGTCAGGCCAGCGGCAGCCATGACGAAGCGAATCGCCTCAGCGCGACCGCGGCCATTCACGTAGGTGAGCACGATAGACGACGACATGTTCAGCAGGAGGAGCGAGCAGGAGAAGCGTGCAACGTGGTGCGCGACGGCGAGCAAGCAAGCGAATGATGGTGTGTTTACTTGAACGAACGATAGATGGATAGATAGGCTGGCTTTATTGCTCGTGTCGATTAGGAACAGTGCAGCCAACGACGCCATTGCACAATGAAGGGCAATTAGGCGACGTCGACATGGATGCGTGCGCATCGATAAACTCGATAGGGATAGATAGAATAGAGTGGGGGGACTTGAGTGGGAACGCTCTCACTTGCTCTCACTCGTGGTGGTCGATACACCCTCGCCAGTGATCTGTTGCAGCAGGTTCTCCTTGGCCAACAAGCAACCTTCGAGCTTGGATTGGTACTCGTGCAAACGTGCTGTGTGAATCTCGATGATCTCCTTGGTGGCCTCGATCTGGCCCTCGGTCTCGTCGATCATCGAGTTGAGCTTGTGCAACATGGTCTTGACGGCGTCGGCCGACTCGACGAAGCGGGCAATGATCTTGGTGGCGTAGACGTTGAAGTGCTGCGAGTGGAAGAGCGCGCGCATATAGGTCGAGTACTCGGCCGGCACGCCGCGCAGCAGCTGCTCGACGTGCTCGGGGTTCTCCATGTCGGTGTCGGCCGTCACCGAGCGCAGCAGGAGGTCCTCGAGCAGCCAGCGATTGTAGCGTCGCACGGCGCCGAGGACCTGACGCACGACCTGCTCCTCTTCCACTGTGGTGCGCGACAGATCGCCGACACTCGCGCGGAAGGTTGCATGGAACGAGCGCAAGGTGCTTTCGCTGTTGTGTCGAGGAGGCACAAGACGAGCGTTCGCACAGTGTGAGAGAAGAATGCTTCTGTGACAGAGGAGGCAAGCAAGCTGCTACTCGGTGACAGACGTACAGTTTTGACGAGTCGGGTAGCGAGGGCAGCGTGATGCCACTGGGAGCGTAGACCTTTCGCTTATCGCAAACGAGCACGTAGCACGAGTCGGAGACGGCCGAGCGCTCCTCGGGCGAGAGTGTCCGCACTCCAAAGATGTACGGCACCGGCGAGTCGAGTAGCTCCATCAACGAGCGCGGCAGGACCGGTATCAGCGTTCCCTGCCATACGAGCGGCTGCAACAGCGAGATCATGGACAAGCTGCGGCGAGTTCACGCGAGAGAGAGAGAGAGAGAGAGAGAGCGAGCATTAACGATCGAGCGGCAGTGGCAGCCACGTGTAGGTAGCAGACACGTACACGAGCTTTGAGAGCAACCCGAGGTTCTTTGAGACGACGATGATCTTTTGCTCGAGCAACGCGGCGTTGAAGAGCATCAAGATGTCTTGCAGCGAGAGCATCTTGAACAAGCACGCGAGTCCAAAGTCTCCCAGTAGCAGCGATTCGTGGCCGGCCTATCAAACGCCGACGACAGCGGCAGCAGATGAGCCAACGACGTGGAGAGCAGCATATGGTGCGGTATCGGAGATCGACATACGGGAAGCGTGACGTTGACTGGCTCGGGCTCGAAGGGAATCTGCACGTTGCCCGAGACGGTTCGCGCAGGCACCTCGGTCTCGTAGTACTGCCTCAGCAGGTTCAAGACGGAGCCTTTGTGGCGCGGTGTCGGTGGCAGTCTCTTTTGCTTGAGCACCATTTGCAGCGGGTCATCGTGCAGCGATGCACTCTGCATTCGAATCAATCGCTCTTGCGCTAGGAGGCTGTACAATACGGCAAAGTGCGCCTTGAAGAAGGGGAACTTGCTGATGATGCAGTAGCATCGCAGCGTCGAGTAGAGGTTCGTGTTGTCGTCGTCGTCGTCGACCGAGCTGCGACGACTGCCGCTGCCATCCTCGCGAGTGAGATCGATCTCTTCCTCGCTTTGACTACGTGGGCTCTCTGTGCTGCCGCGCTCGGCGCTCCTCGGTAGAGTGTAGAGCTCCGAGTCGGCGAAGCTCGGAAGCGACTATCGCGACAGATCAATCAGTCAATCAATCAGTCAACGAGAGCGAGAGAGAGAGAACGATAGCCATTGATATCGAAGCATGCATACCGAGACCAACTCGTTGGAGTAGACGCACACTCCATAATGTAGCTCCTCGCCCGAGTTCAACAAGAACACGAACGAGTTGGCGGCAGTCTCTGCTGTCGATTGCTACTCGCCGGCGTTCGATATCGATGTCGATATCGATGTATCAATACACGAGCAGGAGAGCTCTTTCAACGAGGCACAGACACGCGGGTGCAGCAGCAGCAGTTGCGTACTTGGCCGAAGACGACCTCGTTCAGCGCCGTGAATGAGTTCGTTCGTCGGATGAGAAAGGTCGATGCGCCGTACGGGAAGCAGAACGGAGCGATGTCGATGTCGCAGTACTTGCGACTAGGCGGCACTCAGTAAGTATCTCGAGTAACAGCGATATCGATATCGAGAGATATTGATAGAGATATTGATAGATACCTCGTGCCTGGCGGGTATTGATACAATATCCTTGGATCCTGGCCTCCGCGAGGCGACAGGCCGACGACTAGGAGGTGCTCAAAGATATGTGTCGAGGAGCCTATTCGAGGCGCTCCCTTCGCTCCGGCAACGATCGAGGTCGAATATCTGCGCTGGCGGATGAGTATCTTGCGCATGGGTTGGGGTTGGTTGGGGTTGGGTTTGGACGTACTTGCGAGCCATCGCCATGCGGCGAGAGAACTGCTCCATGATGGTGGAGTGGGGAGGGGCGCCAACCACCCAAGCAAACTCGAGCGTGTGAGCGAGCGGAGATGGAGCGGAGAGCGAGGAGCGAGAGGAATGGCAGAGCGACAGAGTGGGAAGGGAACTTGCTGCCGACTGTGGAGCTCTTCTGCGAGGGAGGCTACTCTACCAAGGTAAGGTCTCCCTCGCGCGCGCGAGATCTAGCTATTGGTTGGTATTGGAGGTTATTGAGGTTATTGAAGTTATTGGGTACATTGGGTACATTGGGTACATTGGGTGTAGTATTGTAGTGGTGGGCGGCAGTGGGCTTCGTTGGTGCCAGCCTGCCGCGTATGGACCTGAGTCCAGAGAGCTGGTCAGCCAGTACCGCTTGATTGCTCGGTGCGACATTCACTCTCTCACTAACCCACGCTGCCTCACTCGTGCCTCAAGGTCGCCGTCGTTGTTCTCCGACGCGATCCGAGTGTGGATGGATCATGTCGCTCGTTGTTTGGCGAGCGGTTGAGTGTGCCGTGGCAGCGTGTATGGTGTGCCATCTCGTGGCGTGGCACTGGCAGCTCGTGGCGCTCGTTGGCGCTCACGGTCTGGCTCCGGCGCGCGATACTGCGGCGCTGCTCGAACGCAAGAGCGCGAGGCTTGGATGGTCGCGTGCGCGCATGGTGCTCGCACATCCGAGTGTATTCTACCATGGCCTCTCGTGCAGCGATGCGGTGCTCGGCTGGTGTTGCTCGTTCGGTGTCGCCAGCGGCATCGCGCTCGTGGTGCTGGCAGCAACAGCATCAGCATCGTCGTCGGGCGTGCACGAGTGGCTCTCGATCATCGCTTGCTGCCTGTGGTTCGTCGTGACGACGATCGCAGCGTCGATAGCAGCCGTCATGGGCCCGTTCGAGCGACGCACCGATCGCATGATGGTGGCGCTGGGCGTGCTGATGAGCGCCGTGTCCCTGAGCGTGCTCGTGGCGCCGTCGCTCTCGTGGCTGGCGCTGCTGTTCGTGCGGTGCTTTGCGTTCCGCGAGTCGCTGGCGTCGGCCATCCACAAGTGGCTCGACGGCGGTCGTTGGCAAGACATGTCGGCGGCCGCGAGCCTCCTCACATCGCAAGCGCTGCCGACCACGAGCTCGTTGGTGCTCGCTCGCTCGCGCGTCGCCCAACCGCTGCTCAAGCTCATGTCGTTGCTGTTGCTGGTGGTCGACGGGCCGTCAGTCTTCCTGCTGCTGGTGCCTCTCGCGCCGCAAGGACGCACGGCGGTCTTCTTGTTGCGCTTGGCGTTCGTGGCACTCGAGCTGGCGTGCACCGGCTGCGGCTATCGATCGCTCGCCGTGCAGGCAGCGAGCCTCGCGATTCTGCTCGAAACCTCGTGGCCGATCGTGGCCTTCCGGAGCGTCACCGGACACTCAACAGCGAGCGATGTCGCGAGCTCATGGACCGCCAACGAGAAGCACTGGGCCGTATCTGCAATGCTGGCGGCAGCGGTGCTGCTCGCGACCATGCAGGCCTTGGTGGCGCTGGTGCCGCTGGCACTCTGCTTCCGCGGCCAAGTGCACGTACCAGCACGGCTGCAATCGCTGTGGCACCTCGTGGGCAGCTACCTGGCACCCGAGCACTCGCACGCCACCGTGCTGTTCAACAAGCGCCTCGAGTTGGCGCTCGAGTACACCACGGCACCACTCGAAGCCGTGGCCGCCGCCGATGCATCGGTCGACTGGCGCGCCGTGCAGTGGCGCTACAAGCCACTGACGTGCCGTGCACCACACTCGGTCCTCGGCTCGTGGCCGCGCCTCGATCTCGCACTGACGAGACTGGCACTCGACTACCGACGCACCGGCTCGCAGTTTCACATCCGCCCGCTGTGGTTCGAGCGCCTCATGGCGGCGCTGCTCGGCGCACACAACGAGCGCAACGCTCACGTTCGCGCTCTGGTGATGCCGATCGCTGGAGAGCCAACGGCAATACGTGCGGTGCTGTACGAGATCCGCCCAGGTCAGCGGTCGTGGTGGGAGCAAGTCGAGCTGCCACCACAGCAGTACTACCAACTCGACGTTGGTTCGTTGAAGCAGAAGAACAAGAACAAGAACAAGAAGAACAGGAAGAGATGAGCTGAGATGCATGATTGTGTATCGATGGATAGAATACAGTCGGTCGGGACGAGATCCGCTCATTCGCGCAGTAGCGTCGGTGGAATCATGACGAGGCGCTCGAGGCGCGCGAGCTTCTCGTTCAGCATAATGTGCACGCCTAGCACGATTGGCTCAGGAGCAGGTTGATCGTCGGGTTGCTCGCTCTCGAATGCCAAGTTGAGAGTCGAAAAGTTGTTGCGGTGCTCAAAGTCGATGTGGCTGGCGTCGCCGAGTCCGTTCGCGAGCTGGTGCGGAGGATGCGGTTAGCGATCGAGCGTTGGTGCGCCTCGAGTGAACGAGCAAACGAACCTTGGCGGTTGCTGTGAACGTGCCACTTTGGTGTGGGTTGGCCACGACGTTCACATCGGCAGACAGATCTACGTGACGGCGAATGCGGCGTCAATCAGCGAGCCAACGAGCCAACGAGCCAACATACCAGCGCGCTGCTTGGAGAACGCATAATCGACCGTGTACCACACACGCCAGCGATGTTGCTCGATCGGTACCGTAGTCTCATAGCTCCACGACACGGTGAACGGCTCGCTGAACTCCCCGGCGCCCTTGGGCTCGATCTCGACGCGCAAAGGCCGCACGAGCACCATCATCGAAGCGAGCGAAGAGACGAAAGAACAGTAACGCGACAAGCACTTGCCTCTCAAGTATGTGTCGATAGACCAACGTGGGCTTAGTATCAATACCTCGAACTCAATCTCGTCCAGGAAAAATTCTCGTGTGTTGCTGTTCTCTTCTTCCTTCGTTCGTTCCTTCCTTCGTTTGTTGATCTCTTTCGTATCGTTGCCTTCCCGCCGCCAGTATGTTCGAGCACGAGCATGACCACGAGACCCGAACGAACGAGAGCGACGAGCTCCTCCTCTCTCAATCCGAAGAACCGTCGCCACTCGATGCCATGGTATCACCGCAGCGGTACCACGCGAGTGCGACCACTACGGCCACTACGGCGTTCGACACCATGATGCTGGCTGCCGCGGCCTCGGCCTCGTCGTCGCAAGAGTCGGCTGGCACAGCCTCGCCGTCGTCGTCTCCCACCAAGAGGCGTGGCACCAAGCGGCCTTCGCCCTCGCTCGGTGACGGTAGCCAGGCCAAGCGCGCTCGACGCTCCTCCTCGCAGCAAGCGTCGCCGTCGTCGTCGCAAGGCAGTTCGTCGACCGCGTACTGGAGCTCTTCGCCTGCGTCGGCCAGCTACGACCGCATGATCGCTGTGCAGATGTCCCCCACGTGCCTCCAGGATCGCCTGCAACCTCGCCGGCCCAAGTACGCAGCCTCGCTCGAGGTGCTCTTGCCCACAGGCAGTCACTCACCCACTCACTCGCACGTGCGCAGGTTGTTCGTCGACTGCCCCGTGTGCTTTCGCTCGATCTTGGTGTACAACATCAACTTCCACCTCGATCACGGCTGCGTACCGGTGCCCGAGTCGCCTCCTCCAGCCCTCTCAGAGGCCGACGCGCCTCTTCCTCCTCCTCCCCCTGATGCCACCACCGCCATCACGGCCGCTGCGCTCGACAACCACGGCGCCAATGGCAGCGCGCAGCTCAACGCCTTCGACTTGCTTCGCTACGCCGAGCGCACCAAGCCGGCGCTTCGCCTGGCGCCCGAGCCCGAGCCGCTCAAGGTGCTGCACGAGGCGGTGGAGCTCGTGCTCTCGCCCAACGCTGCTCGCTGGGCGTGCTTCTGGCTCCTCGACACTGCCGCCTCGGTGGCTTGGCGCGCTGACGCGCTGACGGCGGTCGTCGATGCTCCTGGCGAAGAGGGTGATCTCGACGGGGACGACCACGACGGCATCGATGATCTACTGAGCGTTTTCGACAACGAGGACGAGGACCAAGCCGATGAGCCGGACCTCGCCCACCAACAAGCGGCGTTCGTCCAAGACTTTGACGACGACTTTGACGATGATGCCGCGGTGCTCGAAGCGAGCCTGTTGTATTCTGCGCAACGCGAACAAGCGCAAGCATCGCAGATGGAGATCGAAAGCAACCCACCCGCGCCATCATCGCAGGAGATCAATCAAGGATTCTCGACAGCCAAAGGCAAGCCCATCACGATCGCCGAAGACAAGCTTCGAGCAGCAGCGAGCAAGATCTCCTCTGATATCACCGAATCCTCATCATCATCACAAGAGATCAATCAAGGATTCTCGACAGCCAAGGGCAAGCCGATCACGATTGCTGAAGACAAGCTTCGAGCAGCAGCGAGCAAGATCTCTTCCGATATCACCGAATCCTCCTCATCATCACAAGAGATCAACCAAGGATTCTCGACAGCCAAGGGCAAGCCCATCACGATTGCCGAAGACAAGCTTCGAGCAGCAGCGAGCAAGATCTCCTCTGATATCACCGAATCCTCATCATCATCGCAAGAGATCAATCAAGGATTCTCGACAGCCAAGGGCAAACCCATCACGATTGCCGAAGACAAGCTTCGAGCAGCAGCGAGCAAGATCTCTTCTGATATCACCGAATCCTCCTCATCATCACAAGAGATCAACCAAGGATTCTCGACAGCCAAAGGCAAGCCGATCACGATTGCCGAAGACAAGCTTCGAGCAGCAGCGAGCAAGATCTCCTCCGATATCACCGAATCCTCATCATCATCACAAGAGATCAATCAAGGATTCTCGACAGCCAAGGGCAAGCCGATCACGATTGCCGAAGACAAGCTTCGAGCAGCAGCGAGCAAGATCTCTTCTGATATCACCGAATCCTCCTCCTCCTCCTCATCATCGCAAGAGATCAATCAAGGATTCTCGACAGCCAAAGGCAAGCCCATCACGATTGCCGAAGACAAGCTTCGAGCAGCAGCGAGCAAGATCTCTTCTGATATCACCGAATCCTCCTCCTCATCATCACAAGAGATCAACCAAGGATTCTCGACAGCCAAAGGCAAGCCGATCACGATTGCCGAAGACAAGCTTCGAGCAGCAGCGAGCAAGATCTCCTCTGATATCACCGAATCCTCCTCATCATCACAAGAGATCAATCAAGGATTCTCGACAGCCAAAGGCAAGCCCATCACGATCGCTGAAGACAAGCTTCGAGCAGCAGCGAGCAAGATCTCTTCTGATATCACCGAATCCTCCTCATCATCACAAGAGATCAACCAAGGATTCTCGACAGCCAAGGGCAAGCCCATCACGATTGCCGAAGACAAGCTTCGAGCAGCAGCGAGCAAGATCTCCTCCGATATCACCGAATCCTCCTCATCATCGCAAGAGATCAATCAAGGATTCTCGACAGCCAAGGGCAAGCCGATCACGATTGCCGAAGACAAGCTTCGAGCAGCAGCGAGCAAGATCTCCTCTGATATCACCGAATCCTCATCATCATCACAAGAGATCAACCAAGGATTCTCGACAGCCAAGGGCAAGCCGATCACGATTGCCGAAGACAAGCTTCGAGCAGCAGCGAGCAAGATCTCCTCTGATATCACCGAATCCTCCTCATCATCATCATCGCAAGAGATCAACCAAGGATTCTCGACAGCCAAGGGCAAGCCCATCACGATTGCTGAAGACAAGCTTCGAGCAGCAGCGAGCAAGATCTCCTCTGATATCACCGAATCCTCCTCATCATCGCAAGAGATCAACCAAGGATTCTCGACAGCCAAAGGCAAGCCCATCACGATTGCCGAAGACAAGCTTCGAGCAGCAGCGAGCAAGATCTCCTCTGATATCACCGAATCCTCCTCCTCATCATCGCAAGAGATCAACCAAGGATTCTCGACAGCCAAAGGCAAGCCCATCACGATTGCTGAAGACAAGCTTCGAGCAGCAGCGAGCAAGATCTCCTCTGATATCACCGAATCCTCCTCCTCATCATCGCAAGAGATCAACCAAGGATTCTCGACAGCCAAGGGCAAGCCGATCACGATTGCCGAAGACAAGCTTCGAGCAGCAGCGAGCAAGATCTCCTCTGATATCACCGAATCCTCATCATCATCATCACAAGAGATCAATCAAGGATTCTCGACAGCCAAGGGCAAGCCGACCTTGCAAGCACACGCAACTGCTCACGTCACCATGCCGCTCGCGCCGCCACCGCCACCGTACCGGCCGCCGTCACCGCCACCTCGCGTCTACAAGTGGTGCACCAGTGTGCGCTTGAAGGACACCGCTGCTGATGGCATCGAGGCATTGGCCGTCTTTCGTACCGATGACTTGGTGGTTGGGAGTGCTCTAGCGACTGAGCTCAACGTGCGCGAGTTCAACTTCCACGATCCCGCGTTGCCGTACAATAACCCGAGCTCCAAGACGTACGTCATCGATAGGAAGCGCACCGCTCCGCTCGTGATTGAATTGGGCGCTGACGTGTGCTGGCTCGCAGACCCAAGCTTCGCTACCCAGTGTCGCTGCTCAAGAGCATCCTCCAGAAGAACGTGCGCCTCGGCCGTGCGTGGCCGGCAGTAAGGAGCGCCTTTGCGCTGATGAAGGAGAGCGTGCCGCACTTTGTGCGCCGCCTTGGCGTCATTTGCCTCGAGGACGCGATCTTGCATCCGGCGCTGCCGATCGTCGTGTGGCTAACGGCCGCCGTGTCCAACGTGCAATCGCCGTTCCGCCTGACGGCCAGGCACGTGGATCTGTTGCTCACGGTCGTGTACGAGCTGGCGGCCGTCAAAGTACGCGACCCGCTGCCGACCGACCACGTTCCGATCGTGGCGCCGCCGTCGTTTGCCGACGTGGCGTCGGCGCTCCGTGGCGCTGGAGAACGCACGTTGGTTCGCTCGCTATTGGCGCGGGCGTCCTATGGAGGTACGGCATTGCCGTGTGCGTATCGTCTCTCATCGCTCGCCTAATGCCCCCGCTCTGTTCAGGCATGAAGTGCGACGTGCAAATGATGCACGACTACGCCGCCATCTGGCTCGACCGCTTGCGAGGAGCTGCCCAGCCGCCGCCCGACATTGGACAGTACCGCCAGGGTGCCGCCTTCCTCCCGTACCTGCCAGTGCCGAGTGGCGCCGAGCAGGCAGGCGGTAGTGCGGCCCATCAGTGGATGGCGTACCTGAGCCACGTGTACGCACAAGTACACACGCCAATCAACTGTACCAAGGTGACGGCGCTTGGCTTTGGTGACGTTCCCTTGTCCTCGGTGGACTTTCACTGCAGTCCTATCGTACGTCTTTTGTGGTGGTGCTCGTCTTGCTCGTCTGCGTGCTCATCTGACCATCATGCAGCTCGACCAGGTGTTCGCCAGAAACGCGCTACTGCGCACGCAAGTGCATGCACACCTGCAGCAATGCTTCGGAGCACGCGCTGACTTGGAGCGACGTGTCAAGGAGCTCGTGTGGCACCTCCGCAGCAAGATCAACCACAAAGCGCTGCTGTTCGCCACCGAGACGTACGCAGAGTCGGCGCAAACGATCGCTGACGTAGCAGCCATGATGCCGATCTGGCAGCAACTGAGCAGCACGCTCGAGCAGTACTCACACGAGTACATCCGCAAGCACGCATTCCGTGCCAAGGCCTGAATCACTCTACTCTCTCTCTATTGTCTTTGTCTCTATCGTTGTGTGAATAGTATTGTATGCTCGGCCACTGCCGCAGTTGGCCGCGCGATACTGATATATTGAAGAGATCGATGGAGCGAGAAATCTCTATCTCGATTCGTGCATTCGAGTAACCGACACGCAGGCAGCGGTGGCTATTTTGGCTTCACATCGTCGTAAAAATACCACACACATCATCATCGAGATCTTCACAAGAGAGTGAGAGAGTGAGAGAGTGCGAGAGAGTGAGATTCATGCAACGTACTGTTACTTGATTGTGAGGCAGGCACCACGCACAAGCGAACGACGCGGGATATCGTGGGATGGTGAGGTGGTGGTACTGCTCTTTGCTTCGTCGTCGTCGTCATTCGCTCGCTGCCCTCACTGCCTCGCCATCACCAGCACCCGTCCGACACCAATTTATCCCCCTCATACCACCTGCTAACTAACTCTTTCTATCTCTCAATCTATCTATCGTGATCTATCTATCTATCTGGTGGGCGCTACCTCTACCTCTCGCGATATCTAACAAGGGACGCTTGCAATACGCTCTCTTGTGTGCGCGCGCGTGTGCCGTCGTCGTCGTCGCGAATGTGTGCCTCGCGACAAACTCGCCCCAACCTCAAGCTCTCGCTATCGCCACCGCCAGCCACAGCCTACAATGTGTACGCATCCCGCCACTGCCGCCGCTATCGCCCCCACTCACCCACTCACTCACTGGGATATGTCGCGACAGTACACCGAGCGGCACGTTCTACGAGCACGGCGTGCAGCTGAGCCAGACCGGGGCGCTGTTCACCGACTCGAGCTCGTTCAACTCGGCCAACATCGCCTCGCTAC
>Ga0209935_1001205_pt1 | contig 44205 bp, 54 predicted proteins | sample ThiBio_1000_plan_2_FD_183958 | JGI IMG/M metagenome (GOLD analysis project Ga0209935, IMG submission 183958) | Wastewater bioreactor microbial communities from Cape Town, South Africa - Thiocy_cont_1000_plan (SPAdes) | ecosystem: Engineered > Bioreactor > Thiocyanate-remediating >... | reverse complement strand
GTAAATGCAGATTATTGTATAAAATACCAATATCAACGTCACTACTCTAAATTGAAAGAACATATGTGCTGATGTACGAAATCCCTCGATATATTACGATATATTGATTTGTACGTTGATGAGAATATTCTTGTTCAATATCTTTAAATGATGTGATTTGATAAACAGAAAACCTAAATATTTATGAATATATTGAATAGTAGAAAAATAAATTCAATCATAATTTACGCAGGAGCGATAGCTATTTGTTGATTGAGATCAACACTATCGTCAGGTTCAGCATCATCAGTAGGAATCGTTGGAATATCTATTCTCAAAACATCACCACAACGATTTCTTTCGAAATTATGTAAGTTTACCATTTGCTTGAATTTCTTCTGCTGCTCGACGGTTAGTTTGTCGCATAATTGGCAATTGCGAAGCGAGTATATTTGCTGCATCTTTGTTTCTTTAGGAGCTCATTATTAAATTGAACTAAATCCGAAAGCAACTTACTCAATTTCATCATCTTCATCGATGTCATTTGACCAACCACTAGCAGCTTCAGCTGTTGGTCGACGAGTTGATTTTGTTTTCGATGATGAAGTTTGATTACTCGACTAATGAAGAAAAAGTTCATACTGACTGACTGACAGACAGACAGAACTTCTGACTTACTTTAGCTTTCGAGGATCCGTTAGCAAGTCGATCTTCGGCAGACATTCGAAACTAGACCAAAAAAAGAAACAGACACACACAAAACAGATTTTAATCTGCATATTTCGATACACGAACAACATCGATTCATTTTATTTAATTTCAATTAGAAAAAAAGAGAAAGAAAGCAAATACATTCTACTAGGTAAAAATTTCATATAAAAAGGAAATGGAGAACACTATCTGACGATTGTTCAATCGCGAACATATTCATCAATCGGAATTGAGCATGGCCATAAATTCATCGAAATTAACTAAACATTCAAATAGATTTATCTTTTATACAAAATAAAATGACGTAATCTTACTTTCACCATCGCCATCCAAGTCAAATTCGTCAATCATAGCTTTCAATTCTTCTTCATTGATATTATCATTCAATTCTCTACAAACCAAATTAATTTCACATTGAAAAAAGAAAAACAACTCAATTTTACCGTGCAATTCGTCGTAATTTTTTCAATGAAATTTTGCCCGTTTCATCATCATCGAATAATTTAAAAGCTTTAAGAATTTCATCTCGAGAATCTCGTTGAAGGATCATTTCACCCGCTAAATTAACATCAAAATCGAATGACAAACAAATTTTTTCTTTCGTTTTACCAATTTCATGAAAATCTTGATAATTGATTCGATTTTTTCCCTGTCGATCATAGTCTCGCATATATTTTTGAACTTCAGTTTTATGAACATCAAAACCTAATGCTCGAAGTGCAACCTAATCAAATATTTAAATAGCAAACAACATAATCAGAAAAGATTCTACTTTGAATTCATGATAATCGAGTTCACCATCTTTATCATTATCGAATAAATCAAATGCTTCTTTGATCTCGTCATTTTCTTCTTCGGTTAATTCACGACGTCGAGTTTTAACTGATTTCGTTGATTTCGGATATGTTGGACTTGTGAAACTGTCGAAAACAAATCGTTTTTTTTTAAATTTATTCAAAAAATAAAATAGAAACATACTTCATTTTGTGATGTTTGCGGAGAGGAAGTGTAAAATGTTATAGAAGCCATAGGTATACAAACGCGAGGAGAAACCCGAGCGACAACCTCTCTTTTGTATGCATTTTATTGGCTACAGTCTGAATGAATGCAATGACTGAAATCTTTCTTCTGATTGGCTTATTCTTTGAATTGATTCACTCAGTTATCTATTATTTTTTTTCATGTATTCAAATGATGAGTCAGTTTTATCTATTTACAGTGTTCCTAAGATAATACAGAAAAAAACCTCGATGGTGCTTCGAACAGCCAATGAAAATGAATCATCAATGAATGCAATATCAGCATGATGATGAATTATAAACTTTGTTGTTTTTTCTGCTGACAAGGCATATTCTATTTAGCCACCTGTGCCTATGCACAAATAAGTTTCTTTCTTCATGCGTCAATAGTACTTGAATTTCGAGTTGAAAAAAACCACATAGGTTCTATTTCTATTTTATAGATTTTGATTTGCCAATATGGCTTCTGTTAAACAGGATTTTACTGATCTCGATCGAACCGATGATCCGATGCATGTATGTTTAATAAAATCTTTTGTTTTTCGTTCATAATAAAATCGAATATCATGTTTTCATTGAAGATTGATGATCATCAAATCATGACAATGAGTGTAAAAGAACTAAATACTCTATTAAAATCAATGAAACCAGCGGATGCGACGGTTATTAAACGTCGTCGACGTATTCTTAAGAACAAAGGTTATGCAGCCAGTAGTCGTCATCGGCAGACTTCACTTGTTGGCAATCTATCTTCAGAACGAAATCAATTAGTTAAACAAGTAAAAATCATCATCGACCAAACGTTCTTTCTTTTTTTTATGCAACTTTTTATCTAGATTTCTCAATTACAACAAGAAAATGAAACTTTATCACAGGAACTACGTGGTTGGAAGCAACGATATTCCGATTTGCAATTGTTAACAGCTCCACCATCGGCACAAGCACAACCTGTAAAAGAATCATCAGCATCCCAATGAACGGTCTCCGCATGTTTCGATTCTGTACTTCGTGATTTTTCAATAGCTAATCATTCGATTTTTATCTGTCATTAAAGAAAAAAACAGCGAAATATTTATTCTAACAAACAGTTAGTGATTTTTTTGTACATATTTAAAAAGAAGAAAAAATACAGATCAATTATTTTTTCCCAATGGATCGCATTTGAATTTCGAATTCGAGAAATTCGCGAAAACTTTTATCGTCAATATATTTCTTCAAAACATCATCAATGACTTCTATCGATGCATTTGGATATTTCTGAGCTATTTCTTCAGCAAAAGTAAACCAAACACCTACATTAAATAAATAAACAAAACTTATCTCAACTTAACAGCAAGACAATAGCAAAAGATTTCATTTACAATTTGCACAATTACTCATGCAACATGTTGTCGGAGGAATCAGATCGTTATCTTTCGAGTCGTACGTCGATTGCCACCGTTGTGCAATCGAACGGTTAAGAAATTTCAATGATTGACTGTTCATGAGGCGCATCATCTGGAAAAGAAAATGATACTATCATTCGTGTTTGTTCTTTTTGAAACAAAAGGGACAAAAAAAATACATAACAAAACCAGAGCGTAAAACAAAAAAAAATTAACTCTAAGTAAATACAGGCGATCGACGTATCAATCGAACTAGTGTATCGAATGTCATAAATGACACTCCGACGGATATAGGTCCTTTTAGCCAATTCATAGATACGCCTTTGTACAGGCCACGTATTACGCCTTCTTCGCGAATGATTTTCTTGGCTGTTGCTAGAGCACCCATCGATGCTTCATTGGGACGAATGACGGCTGCGGTTTGGAGACGACGTCGAATGACATCGAAGGGATATGAAGCAGTCTGACCGACTAGACCAGCAATAGCACCGAACAACATACGTTCGGCTTTGTTTATTGGACGATGAGAATAATAATCTATGAATATTACAAAAAACAAAAATGATGCAACGAGATTTGTTTGTATTTTGACTGTTTACCTAAACGGATATGCTTTAGTGATTCGTAAGTAAAAAACACAAAACCGGAATAAGGTAATACACCAATAATTGATAAAAGTGCGCCTCGATACAAAGCTGTGACGCCTTCGTTTCGTAGGATACTTAGGAAAACAGAAAATAAATTATTATACCTAAACGAAAATCGATTAATGCAATCTATTTATTCATCCATCGACACATACACAGTTTTGTTAGTCACTGCCATGCGAGCACGCGCTAAATCAAGTGGATAGGTAAGAGTAGCCGATGTAGCTCCTGCGAGAGACCCGGAAATAAATCGTCGACCGGGAGTTTTTCTAAATTGAATCATTCATTGACTTGTAAGGACAAGATTTGTTCTTACCCATCTTCATCTGTATGAAGAATTCGTTTCCATTGTTCATGTGCTGAGAAATTGATAGCAGCTGATGGAATTACACGAACTAAATTCGCCGAATTTCCACGATACCAACTTCGAAAACCTTCGTTTCTATAAGATTCTTTCAGAAATTTGAAACATTTTCGATAACTGAATTTATCGGCGCGGACTAAACGAATATCAAATTTATTTTCAATCAAGCATTTCATGTTAATCTACCTTGAAAATTAATTTTAGCTCGATCGAGCGGCGCAATCGTTGTTTTTGCAACGGCACCTAAATGTTACTCAGATCAAATACCAGCACAATTATTTTTTTCTTTTACCTGCACAGGCACCAGCCAACAACGAAGTTACAATCTTTTGTGTGTTTGTGAGCTAGAATAAAACGAAATCTGATGTACATCGGTATTCAAATCGAGAGTTTTCTGCTGTTACATTGGCGTGTTCGTCTTGTGGTTGTGGCATTGTTTTGATAATTATTCATTCTTTTTAATTAATCGAGACATTAATCATTGATATTTATCTGAAAAATAAAATTATATTTGAGTTGAGATGAAATACAATACGTTTCTCAGACATTTTCATTGATATTTAGTTCGTCAATGATAACCTTTTTGATTGTGATTTATTAGAATTCGAATATGTACTCGTGCGTTATTTATCACTATGGAAAATTTGAAAGACAAACAAGCAGTAGCTAATCTCGATCCATTAATTCAGCCGTTGAACGATCAATATGAACAACCGGTCCATTACAATCATACAAATTCATGTTTGTCCTATGTCGAACGATTCTCTGGCATTATCTACGCAATCATAGCTTCTCTTCTGTTTACATGTTCGAATTTCATCATGAAACAACTTGATGTCATTCTCTTGGATGTTTTTCTCATTCGTTTTTTCTTTCAAGGATTAATTTCAATCGGATATCTTGTCTACAAAGGTTACAGTCCGTTTTCAACGAATTCTCATGGTTTACTTATTTTATTCCGATCGTTAATTGCTGCATCAGCTAGTATTCTATTTTATATCGGTTTGTCACTTCTTCAACTGCCAGATTTAATAACCATACGATATACACAAGTTGTTTGGACGATTGTATTAGCTTCGATTATTTTTCGAGAACGAATGAATCTACCGACTGTTCTCGCTTGTATTTTGACGGTAGTCGGCGTGGTTTGTGTTGCTGAACCGACGTTTCTTTTTTCTCAAACACGAACTACAAACGAAACACTATCGAAATCTTCAATTGAATCCAATGGAACACGTCTATTCGGCATGTTCATTGCTCTTCTATGTGCAATTTCGATTTCTCTTGCAATAATTCTAACAAAAAAATTACTCGAACGAAAAATTCGTCAAAGTCTAATAATGTTCTATTTTATTCTAACGATCTTCATTCTTCTACTTATAAAACAAACTCATTTTTGGACTTTATCGACAAGCAATCAACTGAAATTCGATCTGAACAAAATCTATTTCACAAAGAATTTTCTCTATGCAACACTTCTCGCAACTTTACAACTCATTCCCATGGTTCTCACACAGAAAGCCATCAAACGCGAACATCCATCGATTATATCCGTTGTTCAATCATCGGACATCTTGTTTTCGATTGTTCTACAGAATTTATTTTCACAACAAAAATCCAATCGATTCACTCTACTTGGTTCGAGTCTAGTCTTAACTAGTATTCTGATTGTAGGTGGATATAAAATTTGGAAAGATCGACGAGAACATCTGTTGAAAAGTGAAATAAAATAAAAGATAGATTAATAATAAAAAAAAACAGAACGAAAGACCACAATATGCAATTTGATATCTTATTCAGAGTGATAGAAAAAAAAGGAGAGAGAGTCAATATGAAAGTAAGATAATAAAAAAAATCATTTATTCAACTAGATGACTACTGAAAACAGTACTCGTACAGAATCGTTATCGAACGGTAACGATAAGATTCTTATAATTGACCCGTTGATCGAACCATTGATTGTCACAAATGAATTCAACGAAACAACTGAACCTCACGATAAACTTTATCGATTTGGAAGTAAATGTGAATCGATTTTAACATTAAATGCAACTAAACAAGATCAAACAGCAACATCATCGACATGTTTGCAAATAGCTCGTCGATGTACGGGCATATTTTATGCGATTATTGGCTCATGTTTATTTACATGTTCAGGTTTTCTCATCAAACAATTACGTGTGAATTTTTTCGATGCTCTACTCGTTCGATTCATTTTACAAACATCGATTATTTTCGCATTTATTTTCTATAAAAAAATGAAATTTATTCACGGTACACCGAGTCTAATTTGTCTACAAATTGCTCGTACAATCATCGCTTGTAGTGGTCTACTTTTATTCTATGCTAGTTATCTTTATATTCCATTGCCTGATCTAACAACATGTCGATATACTCAAGTCATTTGGACAGCAATCCTAGCTATGATTGTCTTTCGAGAACGTATATCAATAGCAATCGTTCTAGCTATCATATTGACATTAACAGGTGTGGTGTTCGTTGCTCAACCGACATTCTTATTTCCTCCGGTGGTAAATCAAACGAAAATTAGTAACGATCTCGAATCGAATCCATCTTATCACATACTCGGCCTGTGTCTTGCTCTTGCTTGCGCGCTTTCGATTTCATTCAGTATGGTTTTCAATAAAAAACTGATCGTTTCAAAAATTCCTCAAAGTATAATCATGCTTGAATTTTCATTGCTCAATCTTTGCTTACTTCTCGGCTATCATTTCTACAATCGATTTGTTCTACTGAAATATGCCAATCAAACGATGTTTACATGGCAATATTTTCTTGCAGCATCGATTTCACTTATTCAAGTACTTTCATCGACAATTAATCAATGTGCAATGAAACTCGAACATCCATCGATTATTTCCGTTGCTCAATCATCGGACATGATATTTGCTATTGGTCTACAGAATCTGTTTACGAACGTGAAATCGAATCGTTTTGTTTTAATCGGTTCATTTCTCGTTACGCTTAGTATCGTTATTGTTGGTATTCATAAATTTTGGAAAGATCAAAAGAAGCAACGACAGACTTGATTTGATGTTGTTTCCTTTTCTTTTGGAAATAAATCGATGATGAACTAAAAATAGAATCGAATGTTTGCTTTGCAGTCTGTTCTTCAATAGAAAACTCTTTATCTATGTAAGATCGTCGTGAAGCAAGAAACTTTTCATTTCGGACAACAAACTAAGTCTCACTATCGATTAGTCGATAGAAGATAATTCGATTTTGTTTGTCCTGATTCAAGAAAACAAATTCATTCTACATACTGATTTAAGTTAGTTCGAAAGAAGAGGACTTTGCACATTGCCCATTTCGATTTCTTAGGTACACGTTAAGGAGAAAATTGCGGGTGGATGTTTTTCATCGTAAACATTAGCCAATGAAATCGTTTGTTTTCATTGTCGTATTTGTTCTGCCTCTCGGATTAGATAGTTTCCTTCGAAAAAAACTTCTTTTTTTTTGTTAAATTTCGTCACAAAAACAAAACAAAGCAAATAAAAAATAATCGATTCGAGATCATTTTGTTGATTGATTAATATCTTCAGAATTTTTTCACTCAACTCATCCATAGATTACACATTTGCTACTCGACTCTCGTTTTGTTTTTGCTTTACATTATTATTTATTTCAGAGTTAAAATATTCGACTACTTTTCAAATAATCATGGGTGATTATAAAGCTATCGGCAAAGCGTTTGCTGATTATTATTACAATGCATTCGATAAAGGTCCTCGAGAAAATGTTGCTGCACTTTATGTAAGCTTTTTTCGTTTGGATTTTACTCTAAGGAACAAAAAAAACTTCTGCTTTCGAAATAAATAGGAACCGGTGAATGGTATAATGAATTTCAATAATTCAGATTTTGCAAAAGGTGCCCAAGAAATCGCTGAAAAACTTCGTTCACTGACGTTTCAAACGATTGAACATAAAGTTTCAACGATGGACATTCAACCAACATATGATAACTGTATTCTTATTGTTGTTACCGGTTTACTCAAAGTAAATGACAATCTCAATATTGAAATAGATAAAAAAAACGATTGTTCTCTTGTTATTTCAGGCCGATAATGATCCACCGATGCAGTTTACCGAAACATTTCTCTTACGTTTTCTTAACAATTCATGGCTTATCATCAACAACGCTTTTCGACTTATTCTCCACGGTTGAACAAAGTTTACTTTTAGTTTAATTTTTGAATCGTCAACAAAAATAAATAAATAAATAAATCAAGAAACTTTCAAAAAGCAGTCAATTTCGTTCTTTTTTGTTAAGATCCGAAACAAAACAACATACACTTTATCATTCATTACTGTTTGCTTGTTTCCTTTTTTTGTTCCTTTGTAATATCTTTATTTTTTTTATTCTTCTCTTAACCTTGTTTAACATAATCAATCATTATTATTATTATTATGTAAAAATGAAAAGCGCTAAATTAATATATTTCTTGTTGTTGTTGTTTTTTTTTCGCCTGCGGATCTAAATGAATGTTTTGAGTGCATTGTTAAATGGGCCTGATAATCGATATAAGCAAATACTATTCGATGAGCCACAAAGTCGCAACGAGAACTCATTTTTACAAATTTCAGTTCGTACGTAAAAAGAAATCAAGTAAAGTAGCACAAATAACTCTGTTATTCAGGTTCGTTAGATGTTAAACAACAGAAACGTCTTTTAAAAAAACAAGCTAAACGCTGGATGAAAAAACAGAAGAACAGATCACTTCATTTAACTTTTCCTTTGATTTATTCGTGTTCAAAAAACTCAATTGATAATTTATTTAATAATGATGAAAAAAAAAGTCAATATAAAACGAATGTTTCACCATCCCAGTCAAGAAATCATCATCAACAACAACAACAAGAACAAAAATCCTTCTGTTATTTTTGTCATTCGCAGTTGTCCAATGGAATATGCTCATGTATTACTCAACAGATAATTCAATTGAACAATGACAATGACATATTCGAACAGTTTACAAGTAACAATATAATCACATAACATTGAAAAAGAAGAAAAAGAAGAAAACGACGAATGAATTACAACAGACAACAGATTTTAGTACGTTTTTCTTTCGATTGATTTAACATTGGTGGATGAGGATTAATAACAACAAGAGCTGGATCTTCACCAGCACCCAATAAACCGTTTGCACTCGCGATTGAAGTTGGAAGAGGAAATACTTTCGTAGTCGGAGCGTTGCTAGTTGTTGGACCACCAACACTAACACCTCCGCCGACACTCGTTCGTTTGTTTCGACCACGTTGTTTTTTCTTGAAAAATTCTTTACTTTGAGATTTACTGATCGGATCCGGCTAGAAAAAAAGGAAGAAACTTGAAGAAAACAGAAAAAAAGAGAAGATAACAAAAAAAAATAGAGAACAATTATCTCAAACAATATCGCTCTTTCGATCAAGATCAAATGTAGTCAGAAGATTCTGTGACATATTCGTTCGTATTGGTACTGATCTATATTGTGACTCGAAACATGATGAACTATGTCGTTTAACAAGACCATGTTTTTCTTCTTTCGTCGAACTACTTAATTTGCCTGTCAATGGACTTAATTTTGATCGAGATGATGATGTCGATAATGTACTTGTTAGTATTGGTTTCGCATATGCACATTGATGATAAAGAGTACTATTTCGATTTTTATTTGTTTGTAATGAATGTAATGATGATTTAACACCGATACTGTTCATACCGGCGCCCGTACAACTACTAATCGAATCTCGTAATGGAATATTAGCATGTTGAGATGGATGATAAACATGCGAACCACCGACAGCACCATTTGAATAACTCAATTCGCTTTGATATCGAGATTCGAAATAGGACCAATTTAAATATCGTCGCCGAAATAATTTCAACAAACATTCGAATATGAATTTTCTCAGTTCACGACGAAATAATTCGCCTGTAAATGTATACAAATAAAATCCACAACCATGATCAAGATACAATAAAAATCTCAAAAGACCATCTAAGCATATTAGATATTCCTTCGGATATGTTAAATACGGTTCAATTACTGTAAATACTCGTAATGGAAATGTTAATAATAAAAATAAAAATGTTGAAACAAATAAAATATATGCTAATTGTGTATCACGTGGTGAACGTGTTTGTCTTAAACCTAATTGTTTCATAAGGATATGAGATTTACAAACAGAATACATGACACTTGTATTGGCAATGAGAATAATTAAGAATGGTATTAATGAATTTAGAATAAAATCCATCCATGAAAAATAATAACTGAGAAAATATTCGTATTTATCTTCGATCGTTCGTTTTAAATTTGAACTACACATAACATATGGTCCGTCGGAATTATGATCATTTTCGAATTTTGTTGAACCGAAAAAAATTAAATAATGTAAATTAAATATTAATAAAACAATTTGAATGAATATTAATGTACAATATGAATGTTTTCGACTGAAGACATTTTTCTTCCAAATATAACGTTTAGTTACAGCTGCACGTTCAAGTGAAATGACACAAAGTATCCAAACAGCACAATGTGATAGATAACTTGTGAAAAATTTATATAATCGACAGATATAAATTGAATGTTGAAGAAATTTTGATTGAAATGTATAACGAATAATTAAACGTGTGCAACTTATAGTTATTAAGATTAAATCCTATGAAGAACAAAAACAAAACATTCTTATTGGAATTTATTTTCAAACAAAAAATAAAACATCATTTACCATGAAACTTTCGGCAACGAATAATATTGAACAACCGAATTTTTGAAATTTCTTTCTTGTAAATATTAATATTGTTAAAAGCGAACCAATAAAACCGAATGGTAATAATAACCATGGATAAACTCGATGGAAATTTATATTAAATTTAATCACAGAATCAATGGACATATTCGATGTAACAGAATAAAGATCGTAATATTCGAAATATTCGATATTCATTCTGTCCTTCTCTTTTTAAATGAGATTTTCTATGATCTTTAATCTAGATTAGTTCGGAGTTGTGTTCTTTTTTTGAAAGAAAAAAAAACGACTGAGCAATTCTTTTCTTTTTTTTTCTATCTTCTCCTTTCAATGACATAGAACTTCTGCCTTTTGACATAACAATATTGAGTTTGATCTAATTACCTCGTTTTCTTTCTTTTTCTATCTCTCTCCGGACGTACGAATAAAAACGAGTAAATATGTAGACAAACATGCGTAGAAAGTAAATCTATATTTATAGAATCGAAATACCTTGAAAAAGAAAAAGGAAAATTTGAACTCATCTACTCGTTTTCCGGTGAGAGACAGAGAAAAAAACAACAAAAAATACACGAATAACATCGATGCTATCATGTACTACTTAATTGCCAAGTAAGAGTAAGTCAATACAAAAAGAGAAAACGCACTAGATTCTGAACATGTCATCTTCTTTATCTTATGCTGTCAAATGATGTTGTCGTTACATGATTTCTCTCTTGTCTGAGAGAGAGAGGGAGAGAAAGAGCGACTTGTCATTGTTCTCTTGATCGATTGATGTGAATATTCTGTCGGTTTTTTGTTTCTTTTAGTTAATTTTCGAAAAAACATACAAAAGAAAAGAATTATCTTCCTTCTTTTTTGTTCGTGAGAATTATTAATATTCTCAACATGTCAACAATTGCTTTCCGAATACATACTGAGAGAGAAAATTCGTTCACTTACTAGCATCGCATCAATAATTCGATCGGTTTTTAAATTCGTACGTGAATTCGACATTAAAGTTGCATCTTTCGGATATAACAATGGTTTGGGTTTAATCGGCAAAAGAATATTACAAGCATCAGCAAACACTAGACAGAAATTCATGTTTAGTTTCGTTGTTTTGTTAGCGATGATTGATGGAAAATTCTATTTACTCTGACTATGACGTGGAGCAATTTTAGAAACATCACTGGACGGAACATTGTAGAGACTTAGCATTGCAATACAACTTGTGTCTTGAAGAATAGCTGCACAACGAGCTAAAAGCACGACAACAACAACAACAAAAGAGTTTTGCTATTGAGATTATTTATTGACTACCTCCACTTTGTGAAACATTGATTTTGGTGAGTGTTCGATTGAAATGAAATGCAGCGAGATGTACTCCAGTGACTGTCGACCAAGCAGAAAGACATCCGTCCTGTGATGCTGAAATGCAAAATGTTTTATTTCGAAAAACAACGGTCTGTCCTTTGATTTACCGGTAATTGCTAGACTATTATCGCTGGTAAAAAAAGCCGATATGATGGTAGTTTTATGTCTTATTAATTTATGTACAACAGCACCTTAAGAAAAAAACAACAGATTTGTTTTGATATTCGATCAACAAATAGATTCATTCAATGAATTTATTAACGGATATGACAGATTTTTCGTATCCTATGATTAACTCAGTCAGCCATTGCTAGGCTTATTTTTTCATCGTCTTGAATTACAATATTCAATGAATAGAATACCAAAGAAGATATGTTAAATTTTCTTTTTCTTCTATTGGGTACATGTAACCGATGTTATTTCGAGCAAGTTCATTTCATGTTTCAGTAATTGATCAAAAGAAAGAACTTGTTTTGTCAGTTATTCATGTGCAGGAAATCTCTGATGAATATATTTCTCTTTTTTTTTACAAAAAAAACTCGTCAATGTCAGTTGCTATTCATTAGTGTACTATTAATAAAACATTATATTCATTCGAACAACAACTATCTAATTACCATCTTTAAATGACCATAGAATAGCTTGACCTTCACTATCGCCAGTGAGAACATGTTTACCGTCTTCACTAATAGCTACAGCTGTAACTGAATATTCATGTTCCACGAGAACCTTGAACAAAACAAGCAAATCAGTAAGTTCGTTCGAGTTATTTTACTTGAGTTAATTTTCCCGATGGCAATTCCCATAATTTACAACTGCAATCTTCTCCTCCTGTAATCAAATATTGTGAATCCGTTCGAAAAGCCATGCATGTGATTTTCTTTTCAGGATGATCAATCGATCGAACAACACGTGCATCATCCAATGACCAAATTTTCAAGCTAAATACGAGCAAATATTAAAAAATATAGGACATATTCTGATTGAAATTTATTTTTACATGTTATCGCCGTTTCCTGAAACAACATATTTTCCATCAGGAGAAACGCCAAGCATTTTACATGGAACATTGTACTGAAAAAGAAAACGGAACAATCTCGGTCAAAAACGAGAATTGAAACAAATGACATACAGAATCAATTAATTCACCGCTATGAGCCCACCATGTTTTGATATAATTTTGTTCATCACTCGATAGAATCTTTCGATTATCTTCGAGAATTCTTACGTTTGTAATCGGAGCTGAATGTTCCTATAAACGAAGAGAGAAAAAAACAGATTTGAAAACAAACAAATCCTCTGCTGTTTTTTTTTCTTACAGTAAATTCAGCTACAATTTCTCCTAATTCATTATCATAGACTTTAACTGTCGTATCTTTCGAGCCTGATAACGAAAATAAATACGAATGTGAAAGTGCTACTTGTGTCACAGCTGCTTTATGATCGGTGATATGTTCCGTAAATTCTCCATCGATTAAATTAAACAATCGAACACTACCAGCTGCACAACCAGCTATGGCAACATCACCTTCACGTGATATCGACAGAGCTGTCATACAATCGGTTGCTGAAAGTACATCAGGTTCTATGAAACCATTTAATTGTTGTTTGATATTCGAAACATGTATTGCATTTTCGGCTGATGAAAAAAGAAAATAATCATCGGCTGATATGTAAAGATCAGTTATGGACGAATCATGATTGGTTAATGTTCGAAGTAATTGACGTGAACGAAGATTATAAACATAGATATGACCATTTTTACATCCGACATAACAACAAATCGAATCGTTTGTTATCGAAAGACTCGTCACATCGGATGAATGTCCTTCGAGATTATGAATATCACTTCCAGTTACCAGTGATTTCACTTGAACAGTTTGATTATCACATGAAACGATCAGAAATGTATCATCACTCGAGAGAGCCATGTTTGTTATGGGCGAGCCAATTGTGTCAATAACATCCAGTAACTGCATGCCACGAAATGTCCAACGTTTGATTGTTTGATCACGTGATGCTGAAACAAGAAGACCATCGTCTTGTGTAAGTGCAACGGCAACAACGGCATCGGTATGTTGTTCAATTGAATGTTCGATTTCTCCGGTGTCGAGACGAATAACAACAATCAATCGATCTCGTGAACCGGTGACAATTTGCTCGTTATTATGCGTTAGTGCAACACAGAGGATTTCATTTTGATGAACACTAAATTGTGAAAAAAAACAATGATTTCGTTTCGAATTTTCGAAATGAATGATTTTCTTTTACGTACGTGTACGAATTTTCCAATTCGCCCGAATTTAAATTAAATAATTTTATCGTTTGATCTGTTGATGTCGAAACAAGATATTTACTATTCTGTGTAATTTTAACTGATGTAATCGTCGACGCATGACCTAGATAGAAAACAAAAACATATTCGATCTAATATTAGTTCATCGAACTCTCAATTATCTTACCACTAAACTTCTTAACTAATTTCTTCGATGGTATATGATACATTGCTATTTCATTCGATCGATTTGCACAAAAAACATGCTGATTAAATGTTGTTGGTGCTATATGAAATGCTCCATCTGAACAAGGTATAATTGTTATTGTCATTGATGGTATTGTTGATAACCAAGATGTTAACGGTACGAAAACAATTCCGTCCGATGATTCACACCAATCATGAGCTTGAATAAGTAGAGATTCGATATGATCATTGTAGAGATGTTTGATGTTTTTCAAACGTAAAATTAATTCTCCAGCAAGAAGAATCGGATCTTGAGATATGATTTCATTGATATTTTTGAGAATCGTTTGAATTAAGAGAACATCAGCATCGAGAATATTACTACAAATAATTTCAATTTCGCTAAGTAATTGTTCTATCGAAAGGCCATGAAGTTTAGCGAGAAGATATTCAAAACAACACAATGTAAATTCCTTCAAACGATCGATATCACCTGACAAACACAAAACAAATGGCTAACAATTCAATTCAAGTCAAACAAAAAACTATTTTTACCAGAATGCATCAATTGATACCAGAGTTCATTCAATCGTCGATAGTTGTACAATGTTTCCGAGTACAAAAGTGGTTGTTGTAAGATGAATCGTCTTGCATTTTCACCCCTGAAGAAAACAAATCTATTCTCTGCTTGTTTATTTTGTTATTTGGAATACCTTATTTGAACATTTTTCGACAGGTCAATCAATGGTTTCGATTCGATGAATGATTCGAGAAAATAATTCGCTATATCTCGATGAACTAGACGAATATCATCGACATTTCTCAAATATTTTTGTTTCATATGTCGTCGAATAAATGAATGTCTCCAACAAATAACAACTTTCAAATCAAAATATCGTTCTGCTAGTAATGGTTCTACAATACAACAAAAAACAAAACAGTTATTTTCTTCTTTCATATTCGATTTACCTAATATCGATTTAACTGCAATCCATAATGATGGCGGAAATCGAAGATGTTTCGGAAGATCTTTTTGAAAATATTCAAAGAAAAATTCATTATTACATGATAAGATATCTATTAATTCTAATTCATGAATAGCTGATTGAGATGAACTGATATAATTGAATATCGATGAGCAAATACTCGGGCCGAATTTTCGTTCACAATGGTCTTTGAAAGAGAAAAGAAAATTACATTCATGCAAATGATTTTTTTTACCTAGATAAGCATTGAGTATTTCTTCGATATTTAAATCGGATAAATCTAATTTCTTTTTTCGTTGTAATAAATAACTAAAATAACTTTCATTTAAAACCAATCGAAGAAGAAAAAATAATTGATTTTGTTTGTCTAATTGTTGATAGACACTTGTCGAAAGTGCTTGCAAAACGGAATCGGTGACATTTCGTTTGATAGCGTTTAATTCCGCTCGAATATATGCTGTTAAATCACGAATATTAATCATTTCACTCGTAAATGGTAGTTCGACAATCGATTGACTTTTGATTAATTCTTCCATTGTTTCACGAATTTGCGGATCATTATGAGGATTTGAATGAACCGTTCGACTAACCGATAGAATGACATAGACCTACGCAGAAATGATTTCGTTTTCGAGAGTAAAAGTGTTCGATTTGATTTACTTTGGGTGGAAGTATTTGAAGCAATGTTTGATAAAAGATTAATGATGATGAATGTTGACTTGATGGTGTCACTTCTTCGATACCATCGATCATGATAATAACAGGTTTTTGACTTTTCGAAAGTATTTGTAAAGCATTTTGATAGTATTCAATTCGATTGAAATCATGTTTATTAGCAATTGCAGATACATTTGCAAATGTACTCATTTGTAAACAAATCGAAGTGAATATTTCTGAGATTGTTTTCGATCTTGATGTTAAATTAAAATATCGAATTATTGTTTGACTTGATTTGCCCAATGAATTCAAATGATATTGAACTAATTTCGTTGCTAATAGAGTTTTTCCCGATGCTCGATTGCCTAAAATCATCAAAGGATAATGCTCGTTCGTATGTGCCGAAGTGAACCATTGCTTAAACGCTTTATTATTCTCAACAAAATTCTCAAAACCAAGACACGTATGTGCTGCTAATTTCGAATATTGATGTAAATGAATCAATGTTTCATTGTATAAGATTTGTTCGAAATATTTCAAATGATTTTTCAATGAATATTCTAAACGATGCTCATGAATAGTTTTAATCCGGAGAAAAATAGCCGCATTTAATGTACGTAAATATCGTTGATAATCGGGATCATCGTGTTGATATTCGCCATTATCTTTCCATGCCAGTGAGAATAATGTTCGATTATCGTCTTTGTCATCGTTTGATGAATTTTTCGAATGAATCGATTCTCGAAAACGTTTGAGTTTCTCTTGTCGAACTTTATCCAAACGATTGTTGCCAGGTTGAAGATCGATAAATGCGTCGTTTCCTTTACTTTTTTCATTTAAACCTGACAAATGAGAAAAAAAAACACACAAAATAGAGAAGAAATCTATAGATTTCACATGATTAGAATCTTCTTTGACAAGCATTCTCATTCGATTTTGTTCTTATTTTGAACTAATTTTATCTGTCATTTCCATTATCGAAACGAAAGACAAGACAGTTCTATTTTTGCTGAATTTTAATTCAATTTGATTTAATATTCATAGACTGTTATCATTCATTATGATCACAGATTTCTACATGAATAAAAACTAAGTCATATCTCGATGAATTTCACATTTCTCAAATTCATCGAACTATGATACACGTACCATCAAATTGCCGTAAGATGCACAAACAACCCGAATGAGATAATTTCATGGCATAATTGAATAGCATTTCAACACCGGAAAGCAACTGAATCTCGTGCAAGGTTGAAGAATCATGTTTCAATTTGGAACTTGATTTTTCATGCAGAACGCTGAGAAATAAGTCAGCAAGACTTGTGTAGACATCATTAAATTCATGTTTTTCACGTTGACTTATATCGTGTGTTGATGACGAATGCGATAGTAAATGAGAAAATTCATCATCAAAATCTTTTAGTTTGTATGCTGGAGGAGATAACTTATCGTCTAATAAATACCAACGTTCGAGCAGTTTGACGTCTAAGAATTTAAAACTTCGGATTTCAAACTGCTTTTCTCAATTGACTTACCTTTGTTTAAATCTGATGCGAGATTTTTGATATTATTAAAATCTGTTGTCGAAAGTTCGACTGGTAGAACAACAGGCCCGTATTTATTTCCAACGAAAGTCTACAAACGAAATAAAACAAAACATATCTTTCGAGTTTTTATTTTTCTTTAAATTTTACCAATAAAAATAATCCACTCGATGTTGTATAAGCTTGATGAAGTTCTTTCATATATCGTATGACATGATAGGGATTTCGAGAGAAATCTATGTCCCAATTAAGATTGCAATCAACGAAATTAACATAAATTCCTTGGGTGAGAAAGTACTGTTGCAATTTCGGCAGAGTTTCAGTTATTAACATATCACGTTCGGATTCGAATTCTAAAGAGATTTTTTTAGAAGAAAACAAAGATTTATTGATGAATTTGTTTTTCTGTTTCTACCATCTTTATTGGCAATAACAAGAATTTTAATTTGATTCCAAACAATTTCGGGTAATTGATTATTCGGAAATAGGACTTTGCCTTGCATAACATTGGCATAAACATCTGTGTTGGCATGATTATTTGCATGATTCGAGACCATCTTTTTTTCTTAATCAAAGTCGATTTCTTTCGTCGGTAACTATGGTGCCATTTATTTTGTTACTTGAAATCTACATGAATAAAAAAAATAGATAAATTTAAAACATCAAGAATTTCCTCGTTCTCTCCTACGAGTTGCTTTAATCTGAGGAAAGAAAAGGTGGAACTAATGCGTTATTATTTTATTTTGGTAGCCGTTAGAATTCTCGCTCTCTCTCTCTCTCTCTCGCGGCACTTTTCTCGCATCTCAATTTTTGCCTGTATCTGACAGAATTGAAGAGCAGCGTTAATCAAGATGCCAGAAAAAATACTACGACAATGTGTCACTTCGATACTTATAGGCGGAAATAAAGAAAATAAAACCTAGTAACGGAAGAAAAAAAATTTGTTTATATATCTATCTTGTATAAGTAGATAGATACATCTTTATGGATGATAGTTATTAGACAAATGGTAATAGACTATTAATTGAATCTTTTACTTTATTTATCAGTTTTACTAATATTAAAAAAAACACGTAAAATTTCTGACCTCAGACGAATTAATTTTTTAAAAGAAAATTCAATTGTATATCTACCTTAGTTAAACATAGATATAGTTAATAAATGATATGGAAGAAAACAGAATGTTAATCAAGACTCTATTGAACGTGATTGAAGAATAGAGAAGTGAGAACAAGACTCAATGAATATATTTATTAGTATTTTTACTTGTTACCAACACCCCTCATTTGTTCCGCATAATATTTTCATTTTCTCTCTCTCTCTCTGTCTCTGTCTCTGTCTCTCTAGCGTCTGTTTTTCTCTTTCGATATAACCGGCTTTTGTTGCTCGATTTTTTTCTTTTCCTAACAACTGTGAAATATATTTGATAAGTAGTGGCAACATAAGCTCTAAAATGAAGACAAAGTAGACGTTTTTTTTTATCACACGTTTTAGTAACATCCAACATTTTTTTTCAGTTCTCTCTCTGCTCTATACGTCTTCATATGGCGACGAGATGCAAACTGACACTAGCTAAGAACGCGCGCGCGCACATTGTCGCCGTCAAAAGATAGCAAAAGGAAAGTTCAAATGCTCACTAACATCATGCAATAAAGCTCACAGAAAACCGACTGTATACGTTGAATTAGGCTTTTTTTGCTTTTCCTTTTGCTCCGTGTCGGAACTATCATATTAAACTGAAGACAAACAGAGAAAAATGAAGAATAAGAATAAGAATAAGAAGTGGATTTCTTTTCTCTTTCTTCTCTAAAGGATGAGTCGATTACGACAGCATCGTCTGATTATCTTTTTTTTTTAAAATTATTTGTCGTTGTTGCTATCGTAATCACTGATAAAGTCTTAGTGTTTTTTCAAGCGTGAGAGGAGAAAAGAAAGAAGAAGAGAAATGTAATTATCATACATACGCAGAAAAAAAAGCCGAGAGAAATGACAGTCTATCAACATTCATTTTCACATTATTCAATTCGGAACTAGTAAAATCAGTTCTATCAATTAACATACGACGAATATGTCAATCCAATGAATAAAATTTTCTGACTAATCGAACTATTTTCCTTTTTGTCAATGAGAAATACTTCGTGCTACCATAGACTTAGAGTGTTTTTGTACGTGTATCAAGAAGAATAATACTCTTTTTAAAACAGGCAAAGCACGTTCGAAAATATTCTATTGATTAGTATGATTGTTAGGGATGAGCATCGAATTTGAAACTAGAGTTTGCGTGTAAATGCTTAGCGATGTATTAAAAACCAATCGAGCATAAGCAAACAAAGGATTCGACTGGAAAATATCCAAAAATACAAGAGATAAATTCTTTTTCATGCGTAAACAATCATCTTTACACGAAGAGAAAGAAGAAAACAACTAATACAAAAAATCGTTCCGTAGCGTTCTTCTCGTCAAAGTTTAGTCATTCACTTTTTGCTTTCAATCGAATATGAACATATGATGTTTACTATTTTGTTTTTGTATCTTACAAATAATTATTAAATTTGATCTGTTTATTATTAATAAATTCATCAGATACTCTATGAAACATGCTAATCCGAATTGATTATTACTATAATGTATCCAAACGCGTTTTTTTTAGTTTTCTCTTGTCTAAGTATGTAATTTACATGAAGAAAATGTCATATTGGGTGAAAATAACAACTGGATAAAATTATATTTTTATCTTGCATTTGGTCTTTTTCCGTTCTTAATTATTAATAGTAGAAAAATATAAACGTGATAAAGTTCTAGTCTGCCAAAGAATTGTGACTGGAAACAATACTATTTTATTCATTGAGATAGACAGTCTACTTTCGAATAGCTGAAGAGATATACTCAAATTATTCGATTTATTTGATGAATACAAAAATAAACATTTTCTTGAAATACTCGCTGATATAATTCTCGAATATATAATCTAAGTATTGATAATTGCTGTTTGTTATTTTGAATTATGATATTGTCTAATGAAGCATAATAATACACCCAATATTATAGCAACGCCTGCGAGTGCACCAAAGGCATACCAACCAACGTACGACATATTATTGTTACAATGCGCAGTATATTCACCTGGGCAATGAGCCAATAGAGATGGTGATTTCAGAGATAATGTATAATCCCAAGCTCCAAGAATAGGATCAATTGAAATAGTCATGTAACAATCTGAACAAGTCATTGTTGTATTGTAGTGATAGGATTTTGTTGAAATATCTGCACGATAAGTAAAATGTGTGAATAATGGTTTCTGACAATGTTTTGATATCGAAATATTGAAATCAATTGTGTCATCTGAACACATCGAATTTATAAAACATATTTGGCATGATATCAATGAATTTATTGTACTCAATTGGACGTTAATAATGAAACCTAGAAAAAGTAGTATAATATATATCATACCTAGAATATCACACAAATGTGCTTATATTTTGAGTGATCATGAGATACTTTTGTGTCCTTTCTATCTCTTATCTTTACTGCAAAGAAGTAAAATTTGTTATTCAACACATTGTGACATGTTGTTAGTAAACATACGAATAATCCAAGGCTAATCTTAGCTGATCATGACGAAATTCTGAATATTTCGTATAGTGCTCAAGTCAATCATTTTACTTAGCTGCATAGATTTAAAAACAATACATTCATATCAAATTGATTCAGTTATTTTGTCTTTTTTCAACATAATATCATCAGCAAGCCAAAAAAAGAGAAAAGAGAAAAAGAACGTTCCAATGACCACAACAAAAAAAAACAACAACAATAAAAGCGGATAATGAATACATGCATAAATTTCTTTTAGTTTCTTTTCTATACAAGAAAAAAAGGTAGTCCACAACAATGGTTATATAGGAATAGGAAAAAGAAAGAGACAATGACAAAAGAAGAAGAAGAAGACGAAAAAGGTAACAGTAAGGAACTGTTCAATTAAAAGAGAAAAATGAAAAAACGAAAAGAAAATTCCTGACAAAAGAAAAAAGTGCCACATACGGCTAATGTGCTATTTTCATAGAAAATAGTTCAGAAAAGAAGAAAAAGAAGAAAGAATTTTGAAGTATACACAAAAGAATTTCAGTTATCAATAGTAATTGTTTGCTAGTATAAACAAAAACACATATGTGTAAACACTACATTGATTTGAATATTTTCAATATGTGCGTTGATTTTTATTCGCTACAGTGCCTGTTCTAATGCATACTTGCAGAGCAAAGAAACAAAAACGAGAGAGAGATGATATGCTAGACTACAATGAACAAGAAAAACGAGAGAAAACAAATATGAATGAATGAAGATCATGGTTGTTGTTTTGTCGATGATTGGGATGATGGTTGCTGTTTTTGTTCGAGAGGTGGATGTGATGTTGGCGGTGGTGCAAAGGAACGTAATAGTGATTCGTCTGACACAGACATTGGATTAGCGCCAGGAAAATTAGCGTAACCAAAATTCTAAAAATAAAGAAAGAAAGATTTTGTTTTGTTTTGTTCAATCATATCGATTTACGGAAATATTCCAAGTTGGCGCGAATAATTGTGGACTAATGGCGCTTCCACTAGCGGCAAGAATTTGTGTAAGAAGTTCTAAACTAAGACCAGGATTTGGTGGTGCTCGTCCATTTTTTGCTAAAGCATAAGCAGCAGCTGCTGTAGCGGCGACATCGATCGGTTCGAAGGCTGGTGTCGATACGGCTGCTGCTGCTGTTGCTGTTGTTGTTGTCGTCGTTGTTGTGATTGACGATCCAGTTGTCGATAATATTGAAGAAGTTGCTGGTGTTGATTGATGATGAGAGATCAACTCCATTTCTGATGAAGACAATTTTTTATTTGTTGGAACTGTAACTGATGATGAACTGGGTTTCTTCGTTGAACTTGTGGTGTTATTATTAGAAGTAGTTGTAGTTGCAGTTGATTGTCGAAGTTGATTTTCGAGAAGAGATTGATGTGAAACAGGAGTTGATTGACGCGGTGATTTACTCTTTTTTACTGAATGATGAGATGAATCAGCATGTTGACTTGATGGTGTATTTGTTGATAGACGTCTTCTTGTCGGTGAAATCGTTTTTCGTTGTTGAAGATGTTGTTGAAGTTCTAATTCAGCTAGCAGTTTCTGTTGTTTCAAATGTTGTTGTTCTTTTCGTGGACTCGGTGGAACAACAGGCACTATCGTCGATGACGACGAAGATGCCATTGAAACTTGTGCTGGAGCAGACGGCGGTGGAGGTGGTGGCGGCAACGGCGGCGGTGATACTCGAGTGATTGTTGTAGCAGCCATTGATGATGATGATGATGGTTGTGATTGAATAGAAGGTGATATTGTATCATTGATTGGTAGGATTTCTGAAAGTTTTCGACGGAGATTCGCATTGGTTACTCGAAGTGAATCTCGTCGATGTTTTAATTCATCGAATTTCTTTTGTAATGATGCATTCTCCGATTTAAATTGATATAAACATGATAGCAAAGCTGAAACATCGTGTGGCATAGTTTGTTGAAGAAGAAAATCACTGGTCGATTCCCATTCTTGTTCGAGAAATTCTTCTAATGTTTGCGGTGGAAATGTTCGTTGTTGTTGATCAGTTGTCGTTGAACTCGACGATGTTTGACTTTGTAATGGTCGTCGAGGATAGAAATCGATACGTGCTGATGACGATGATGGAAGACGAGAGCGTGATAGTTCAGTATTTCCATCGGAGGATATTCGTCGATGTTGTTCGTCGATTGAATGTTCGTGAACTTTGAAAGCATCGGAATGAATTTGATTGCCGAAATGATCACACGGATAATAATGTGTCGAACGTGAACTCGATTTATTTTCACGATCGAGTTCGTTTTCGCTTATTGAATTATCATGTAGTTTCGGTTGTTTGGCGTTCGTCGGCGAAGATTTCGACGATGGACGTTTGCCACCGTTGCTTAGTTGTGGTTGAACGGTGGGAGTTTTTTTCAATGGTGGACGACCGACTGGTCGTGAACCACTCGAACTACCTTCAGTTGAATGTTGACGCTTTTTACGTGGTTGTCCGTCTTTATTTAATTTAATTGATATTTTACGTTTTTTATTGATTTCAAAATCTTCATCGTGATCATCATCCTCGTCTCTGGAGAGAAAAAATCATTCGAAAGAACTTCAAGTGAACGTTGTTTTACTTTGATTTATGAGTCGTTGACTTTTTTATTGTAAGAGATTTCGTTGGCGATGCTATAGCTGAACAACGTGATGCCAGTGATTTCTCTTCGATAGGTTGATCGAGATTAGAGTTCGATAATTTTGAATTATCGTTTATCGTCTCTCTATTTAATCGAACAAAAGAACGAATAAGATAAGAATTTTTATTATCAAAGTGTCCTTGTCAAAGACAAGTATTCTCAATGATAATGAAGCGAAAAAAAAACGAAACTAACTTCGTATGAACAGGTGAATCCTTTTCGTTTGATTGGTTAGGCGGTGGTGGTGGAAGAAAATTTCGGTCTTCTTTATTCAATTGAACGAATTGCGAGAGATCATTCAATGATCGATTATTGGTTTCATCGGTTAGGTTCGGTTTCTTTTGTAATGATGAGTTCGTCGTCGATGATGACGACGATGATGATGAACGTGAATGACTTTTTTGTTGAACAATCGGTGAAATTGACGGCACAGATTTTTTCGAGGAATTATCTGAAGTATTTTGTGTGCGTGAAGTTGATGCTTGTTGCTCATCAGTTGTGTTCGTTTCGGCAGCTTCGGCGGCTGCAGCAGCAACGAAATCGGATAATTGAGATGGACTTTCTTTTTCTTTCAAAAATAAATGCTGAAAGACGAAAGAAAAATATGAAAGCATGCAGACGAAGTATTTTCTTCGAGAATTGATTAACCTGTCGTTTTAATTGTTCGTTTGATGCTAATGCATTCGGTGAATATTGAAAAGCTGGAATTTGTCGAATAAATTTCTAAGAAAAGAAAAACTAATAATCAAAACGTTTGTTTTTCTTCGTCGTTCCTACAGAAAGTTTCGGTCGATGTTGTTCACAATAGATCGGATATTGACAATTATTTTTTCTCACATCTTCACATAATAAACCGTTGGCTTGTGCACATGTAACATGAAACATTTGCGAACAATTCTTAGCTGTACAACTGCAACAAGCACCACTCGTTGCAGCTAATTTCGAACGACCATTTTGAATACAAATTGTACATTCTTGTCCGAAACGTGTTGCCGGAATTTTCGATAGAATTATCGGTTCCATGATCGTATCATCACCGAACGATACTTCAGGAATATACAGCGCGCAAACAACATGCGACCAACCGCCGTCTGATGTTCGTTTCATTGCACCTTCGATTGTTGGACACAAACGACACGGCTAAAATTCAAAATCACAACAAAATCGAGAGAGAAAAATCTCCTACTGCTCGAATATCACCAGCTTCACATCGACCACAATACCAATCACCATCCGGTATCGACACAATACCGTAACAAGCTAAATCAAATTCAATTGACACATTTCTTTGCATGTAGAGTTCTTACCGGTATGACAAGCAACTGTACAACCTTTTCCATCACAGTAAACAAGAGCATTATTGGCAAAACCTTGATCATCCGAGCAAACACAACATCCACCGACAAGTTCTTCACTATCTGAACTAGGTTTTATTGTTGAAGATAGATGTTCATCATTATCGCTTCCATTCTCTTGAGTTTTCGTTTTTTGATGAAAACCATTTTTATTTTCTTCATTTGCACCACCATTAACCGTTGGTAATACTGTTTTCGTATCTTTCATTGAAATAGTCTGAAGAAGAAAAAAAACACGAAGTCAATTGATTATTTCATCGAAAAACGATCTACGAACACAATTTTCTTCGGTCCAATCAATAGATTTAACTTGACAATAAATAATACATCTGAAACAAAAACAAAATCCTTGACATACGCATTGATATCAATAGAACTAGATGTCATGTTGTTTCTTTTTTCTTCTTCTTCTCTCGCGTTTGTTTTTATTTTCTTTTCAATGAAATAAATCAAATCCAATCGATCAATCGATCGATCCAAAATTTCAACCCACAAGACTTGTTTATTATTCATAGAAATATTAAAAATAAAAATAAGCAACAAGAAAAGCCACATACAGCCATTCAACGTGATCGTCGTTCTGTCATACATCCTCGTAGAGGTTTCGTTGTCTGACATTAATGGCCGAATGTCTATTGGTGGGTAAACTATGGTCGACTTTGGACTTCATCAATGTTTATTTCCTTCGTCAAATAATCATTATTGTATGTCCTATGCTAAATGGGCATTTATTATAGTCTGACATCGGTTTTTTCCTCACCGACATCGACTAATGAGCAACATGTACATACATTACCACGTTCAAAATCATTGAAAAAACGTCGACGTCGTCACAAGCGACATCATCTATTGAATCGTTTTTTTCTTGGTTCGAATCATTTTATTCTCAATTCACAAACTCATACGTGTCTTTTTCATGAATATTATACGTTAAATTCAAGTCAACCAACGCTTTTACCTGTAAATATTAATCTCACTCTGCCCGAATCAAATCGATCACCTTCAATTCTCTCACCAATTCAATGTACAGTCGCTATTCGACGAGATTCATTGAAATTAATTCAATGTCATGATGAACAGTATTCAATTGATTTCACTTTCGATGCCGATCGACCTATACAAATCTACAGTAAATCATTGTTGACTAAAACATCGTTTTTCTTTCGACTAAATTTTTTATTTGCTAGTCTATTTCATGGCACATGAAATGCATACGCAAAATCAGGGAGCATTATCTTACATTTGTTGCAATAAAATCAATCAATCAGATACATTTAAACAGTATTATGCATTTAGTCGATCGGCTGGCTATGGACAAAAGTTTTCTTCGATTAAACACGATATTCAATTTCCTTTGTCAATTTTCAATGAAGAACAGTATCGATGCAAGATAACTCATCGATTATATCCAATTGTAATCATTTGTAAATCGATAACATCGGAAATAGCACGAAGTCCATCGACAATTTGTGGTACAACAGTCGATCATCATGTTCCGGCAACGACAACTGTCTTGCCAACATTCGATCAATATCATATTATTCTCTCAACAGTGAAATATCTTCGAATAAATCCACAAGAAATCAGTCTCGATCGAGCATCGATTATTCTACTCAATCAAAAACACGTCTATAATGGTATAGTTTTTAAATTATTTGAATTCTATGGTATCGAAAATCCTCCAGCGAAATATTCGACCATGCAAGTTCAGAATCGTCGAAAGAAATCATTGATTAAAGTTGTTACAACATCAACTCTATCCGAGAATGATCCACTTTTTACTTCGAATCGGTATATTAAATTCATAATCTAACAAAAAAAAAACTTCTTTTTTTCCTATAGTTTTCAAGAAATTTCATCAACTGATCTCGAAAATCAGTTGAAATATCGACGTAAAAAATCGTTCTCTTGTATGGATTTTGGAATGACAAATAATAGTAGTGAAAGTACATGTGTCATTTGCTTAACTGATATTCGAAATGTTCTCCTTCTTCCATGTCGACATTTATGTCTATGTGGAACTTGTGCTGAAAATCTCAAATATCAATCAGCTAATTGTCCAATATGTCGAATACCATTTCGTGCTTTATTACAAGTCAATGCTTTACGCTATCGTGATTTGACAATTGACGAGAATGAAACAACCGATGATGATTATATGTATGAAAGTATATCTTTAATTGATGCTTTAAATTTAGCTACAACATTAGCTTATCAATATCCAACGAAAAAACGAACAACAAACGAGTTTTATATCAATCGTCGGCCAATAACTACGACGGATTTCAAGTATTTTTGTTGCAGTGAACACCTTGTTTAAGTGTCTGTGATAGAACAAACGTAAAACAGAACTTGCAGAGTTACTTCTTCGAATGATTAATCATTGATGCAATAGAGGTAGTCGTATTATTTTTTTTCTCTTTCTGTCTCTCTCTCATTTCTTTATTCAGTATTTTTGCTTTTTTTTCTCATCAATTGCATGTTGAGTTTTTCTTTTCCCTGTCGTTGTTTTTCCTGCCAAAGGAATATTTATTTATTATTCTTCTAATTAAAATTACCGTCGATTATATTTCATCTTCTTCATGTTTTTCTTTAGCGCAAAGGAAACATTGTCAGATCTAATAATAACTAGTGTCTGTTCTATATATATCTATACTATTATCGAGTAGCATCAAATAGTAGAAATCAAAATTGCTCATTTATGTTCAGATGAGAAGAAGCAAAAAAAAACGAGAATTGATCTGTTCGTCCTTTTTTCTTCTTCTCTCTCTCTCTCTCTTCTTTTGTTCTCTGTGTGAGTATGCTTCGGGGGGTCAAGTAATCATAATCACTAGCCGATGGGCACTCGCCGCCTATCTTGAGTAAATATTGGTGCAATCGAGAAGAAGTAAGAATTAGTTTTTTCTTTGTATTGTACCTTGTCGATTCATCACCTCTCAATAGATCACGCCTTACCGAATTCAATTTAGTTAATGCGTCAATAGGAAAGTTGACAAACGATTGTAAGCAGATCAGCCCCCGATCTATGTTTAGAATGTTTCCGAAATAACATTCGATTACCGATAGTGACTCATGCAGAAAACAAATCGATATGGTTTCTGTCAATTTTTAATGATTTCCGATTGACTTTTCTGTTTTCTTCTTTTTTCCTCATTTGAAAGAATGACTGACCATGCGTTCATCCATCATTTGTGCATGATCGAAGTTCTTATGCAAATGCCGGTTCAACGTTGATAAGACGTCAGTTCTTTTTTTTTCTATCATCTGTCTTTTCGATAGATATTTATGCGTATATAGATATGTGTGTGTGTGTGTGTATACATTATATAAAAAGAAGAAGAAAAGCGAAATGAACAAAAGAAAAGAATGAAGATTAATTTCATTGTAGAAACGGGCGAGCAGGCTCTTTAGGGACTTCAGTAGAAATTGATTTCGGAGAAGACGATGAAGCATTGATGCTCATAGAGTTCTAGTTTCATCAATGACATTGTAAACTTCCTTTACGCGCAAAAACAAAGTTTAATAGCAATAATGGTTTTCTTTCTTTTTCCTGTTTGATTCCGTTTTTTCTTCGTTAAACGCATTTCGAGTTTATATCAGAAGTCAAGAAGAAAAAAAAACGCGTAGACGAAGACAATGCCTATTATTATCAGTTTATATGTATGTGTGGGTGTGATGAGCTTTCATTTCCATCACTCGCCACTGGTTGATTAATCAGACTGATTCTTCCATCTGTTGTTACGAGATTGAGTGTAAGAATGCGATAATGATGGTTGTTATTACTCAGATTATTCCTATAGTCAACTTAGAATGTAAGATTCTTTCCGAACGTTATCGTATGATCGTTAAAAGAATACCATCATCTCGTTCTCGCGATGAGTATATCAATATGAATCGTTTTTCCTGCTGTTTGTATTCTTCAAAAATTTTTCTTTACCTATTGATTGTCCAATAAGACCATTAATACACAAACATACACACATACGTGTGAGATTCGTAAAGTTTACTTTGATTACTCGATCGTTCGCTCTTTTTTTTTCTTCTTCTATTTTGTTACTTTCGTATGAACACGGATCACTTAGTCAAGAAAAACGACATTTATATGTCTAACGATAAAACTACTTCGAAGATAAACCAGGATTCTATTTGCAAAGGTTACTGCTCTTTCTCATTTTTATTGTTATATTTTTGCCATTTATTATTACTTTTTTCTGCGTATTTCTACGAGTTTTACTAATCACATTCATCATCATCATCACAGGTGAAATAAAAAAAATCAGAGATATTATAGCAAAGAAAGAAGCATGCGAACAGCCTACACATTTCTGACGAGCCATTTTTCCATTGCGAGACTACTGTAATTTCCTTTCTAGAGAAAAGAACTAAAGTCGACAACGCTTTTTCTTCGTCGTTTTCTTGTTCTTCTTATTTTTTTTCTACTTTTTCTTCTTCTTTGTGTTCGTTGTTGACGCCGACGAAGATGCCGTTGTTCTCGTCGTCTTTTCCTTCTTCTTCTTCCTCTTCTTCGTTTTTTACTACTACTACTATTCCTCTGAGTTTTTTTCCTTCTTCTGCTCTTCATCAACGATAGCGACTGCTGTGCGATAAAAGAAAATGCGTTTTTCCAGATCGACTCGTGTCCCGTTAACGATAATGATCCGTTATTTGATGGCGATGGGCAAGGCCAACAAGCCACTTTGTTAAGTCCACAAGCGTTGTCACGATCATCAATTTAATTTGACATCTTATTTCCATCATCCGAAAGAAGTTTGACATATTATTATTATGATTTTCTTCTTCTTCTGTATCATAGATCGCACAGGTATCGAAGTTCGATTAGGACATTTGCTAAGTAATAACCTTTCCTTTCGGATTACCTACTGTTGATTTTCCAGATTGAATGATGATCATAAATACATTAATGTAACAAACAACATATGATAGAGAGAATTTTTCGTATTATTTCTTCTTCTTCCTTTTTGTGTGTTATAAATACTAATACTGTTGTTCTAACATGATTGACACTATGCATAAGCAAGCCAACGGCTAAGATACAAAGTGATAGAAGAAAAAGGAGAAGAAGAGTCAGAAGTAGCAATAGAAGAATGAAAAGAAGAAGAAGAAGAGAAAGGTTCCATTTGCTCTATCTATCCATCTGTCTGCCTGTCTGTCTATTCTTACTTGTTGTCGTTTTGCCTTTACGCGTCGTATACCTTCGCATTTCATTCTCGCAACAATGTACCGTTTTTTCTCGTCTTTGCTTTTATTTTGTTAAGTAGTACGGATTGAGATGCACGACGCGCTGACTGACTCGTTCAGAGAAGAACAAGCAAGAATGCTTATTTTATTATGATAAGTGTCGTGTGTGTGTGTGCGTTCGATGAATAAGTAGATTACACTTATATGTATACATGTGCATAGTAAAGACAAAATTGAGATTTACTTCAAGTGTATACAATCAAGGTTAAGCAAGAAATATGAATTCATAAGTTCAATTTTGAACAGAAAAGAAAAATAAATCCGAAGAAAGAAAAGAGTAATTGTGGTGTTGTTGTTATTTTTTTTCATCTTCTTGTGTCGAGAGAGAGAAAAAACACAGGACGAACAGATACATTTCAAACGCCCACGACAGATACGTCAATACTAATGAAAACATCACGTTGCCATTTTTCATTCTTCTGAAATAAAACAACAATTACATATATACATGTTTTTTTTTAGATTTTATTTTGTTTTCTTGTTTCTTCTTCTTCTTCTTCTTCTTCTTCTTGTTTTTTTCTTTTTCTTTCTCCCCTTTGTTTAATGTCGTCTTAAAATCTACTGGAACAATAGTGGCATTCATCATGTGTACATAATTATTAACATCATCATAAACGTCAATAAATCTATTATATTTTATTTATTAATTCTATCGTGTTTTTGTAAGTAATTTTATCTTAAAGTTTAACTGATGTGACGTTATCTGATTTTTATTCTCTAATCAAAAGAACGCACGTGCTCAGAATGGAAGTTACATCGTCATTGTCGAAAACATTTAAAATCTTTTCTATGCCTCGAAGTACATCATCGATGGGCTCATTTACCACATCGAATGGTACGGCAACAAATCTCGAACAAAAATATGATGAATCCACTCCGCCATCAACATCACAAACGACACCATCTAATGGTCATTCATCGTCAAATCATAAACATCCACCATTATCATATGTTCAACATATTCGACCTATTCAACATCATTCACAACAAAATCTCTCGACATCTTCACAAGAACAACAACAACAACAGCAGCAGCAACAGCAATTACCTAAACAAAAATTTAAATTACCTACTCGACCTTTAAGTGGAGACATATCATCATTTATGACACGCTCGGCGTCATCGGATTTCTATGCAACGAATGATTATCTCCCGAAAGAAAATAATGTAGTGCAATTATATTTCAATTTTTGTTCTTTCTTGTTCTCATGCGATTTTTCTTTAGATAAATATCTCAACAAAAAAATCTTCACTCTACAAATCCTCCATACAACGTGATATGAGTTATGACAATATTAAAAGTTTAACCTTCGATGAACCTATGAAACCGAAATCGGAACAAAATTCTTCTCATCGTTCATCGATTAAATCTCTGCTAACCAAAAAATTCAATCCATTATCAAGTTCAACTTCTGCCCATGTGAACGACGAAACTGCCGATCAATCGAGTCATACGAAGTCCGATGTTAAACAGAAAAAACGTCGTTCATCATTTCGAAATTTTTCCCAATTTCTTAAACGTAGTCATAGTACGAATACAGATCTATCGATGATTGCATCGAATCCTATTTCGACCAATGTCGATACTCAATCGAATAAGATCACTGCTGATCTTATCTATCAACGTTTACATTCGAAACAATTCGATGATATCGATTCATCATTTTTAACACGTTCAAATACAAGTATCTTGTGCAATGGTAGTGGAAGTGCATTAGTTCCCATATCCGAAGAAGAAAATCCTATTCCAATAAAACAACAAACGAAATATAAACCGACGAATATCGATGACGAAGATTACTATTACGATAATACAGTCCGACCTGAGAGCGGAGCTTTGACACATCAACAAACACAACGAATCGCACCTAGTCTTAGTAAGAAAACCGAATTTCATCTTTTTCATTCATCAAATTAATCTGATAATAGGTTTATCTTCATCCTCGTCGTTTCTCTCTGCACATACATCATCGCCATCAGGTCTATCATCAACATCCAATAAACATCGAAATATGACAATCAATGGAAATCATTCTCAACAACGAGATGATCTTACTAAACCGTCCAAATCAACATCAGTAACTTCGAATATAGGCACTGCATTATCTGTCCTCACAAATAATACAAACAAATCTTATCTATCGAATTCAATTAGTTTACATGCCGATGTTCATACACTAGTTAATGCTCAAGTCAATGATCATCATTTATCAACATCAGCTATCAATGAAATCAATTCATCGACAACACCAAATAATCAAGGTAAAATGCCTGTTCAAGCAACATTATCCTCGGTGTCCGATTCGACAGCAACAAGTCATCCGACTGACACCGAAAATTCCAATAATCAACAAATTCCGAAAGTTAAAATGCGCGATCATACAGCCAAGAAACGTAAAGGTCTACGTGATCTTAAATCTCGCATATCTCTGCCACCTGAACTTAAAAATAGTTTTTCATTTACTAAAACAAGTTCATCAACAAGTAACAATCAATCATCAAATATCAAATCGAAAAACGCACAACAATCACTTCCTCAACGTTCATCATACTATCAAACAACGTCTCTATCGACTCAAACATTGAATCATGTTCTCAATCAATCGAATTCATCATCATTATTACGTCTCTCACCATCACAATTCAATACGAGTATTAACGGACAATTGAGTCGTAATGAACAACGTCTTTCAATGTTAGATCTTGGCTTTGGAAAAATTGAATCCTATGTTAAATTAGAGAAATTAGGCGAAGGTAATTCGATCGTTGAATGATATCCTTTGGTTTTCATGAGTATTTTTTGTTTTCATAGGTACTTATGCAACTGTTTATAAAGGCAAATCGCATTTATTAAATGGTTATATCGCATTAAAAGAAATTCGTCTCGAACAGGAAGAAGGTACGAACGAGAAACGAGTCTATTTCAATTCGAATATATTTGTTTGTTTGTTTGTTTTGTGTTCAGGTGCTCCATGTACAGCTTTACGAGAAGTGAGCCTATTGAAAGGACTTAAACATAATAATATCGTTAGTCTACATGATATCATCTTCAATCAAACAACATTAACACTTGTTTTCGAATACGTGGAGAAAGATCTCAAACAATATATGGACGATTGTGGGAATATATTGCATATAAAAAATGTTCGATTGTTTCTCTTTCAATTGTTACGTGGCTTGGAGTATTGTCATGCGAGAAAGATTCTTCATCGAGATTTAAAGTAAATCGAATTTCGTTTTTTGCTCAACAAAAATCCAAAACATGTGAATTTTTTAGGCCACAAAATCTGCTGATCAATGAGCGTGGTGAATTGAAGTTAGCTGACTTCGGTCTCGCACGTATTAAATCATTTCCAACGAAGACCTATTCACACGAAGTCGTTACTCTATGGTATCGACCGCCGGATGTTCTTCTCGGTAGTACCGAGTATTCGACACCGATCGATATCTGGGCTGTCGGTTGTATATTCTACGAAATGGCTTGCGGTCGGCCGCTATTTGCCGGAACGAAAGTCGATGAAGAGTTATATTTAATATTCAAATGTTTGGGTACACCGAATGAACAAACGCTACCCGGCGTCACAACAAATCCAGATTTTCAAGCATTGAGATTGCCATTCTATCACGGCGAATCATTGAATCATTTAGCACCACGTCTCGATCAAAACGGAATTGATTTACTTGAGAATTTTCTTCGTTATAATCCACATTCTCGACTATCAGCACATGATGCCATGATGCATAAATTCTTTGCATCATATCCATCAACGATACACAGTCTCGGACCATTACAATCAGTACTTGATCTACCTGAAATCAATCTAACCAAAGATCATGGTTCGAAATTAATATCGGCATCGCTCATGAAAACAGCCATTTCAAAACGATCAAGTGTTCATCTGTGATGTGTTCTATTCGTTTTGTTGTTTTTCTCTCGTTTTCGTTTCATCTCTCTCTCTCTCTCTCGCTTGTTCGAACCTCATTATATCTTATATACCATATGTACATTAGTCGATCTATCTCAATTTCTTCTTTTGTCGTTTACTTCTCTTCTCTTCTTTTCGAGTCATTCTTAAAATAGGTTTGTTCATGCATATATCATATATTTCAACAACAACAACAACAAAAAGAAAACATGTAATGACATTTTATTTCTGATTAACACAAAAACAAACCCAAACAGTACAATTTTGAGTACGTGCAACGCAATGCAATACTAACACGATGATTTACAATATGTTTATCATGGGCAATACGTTTAGAACTCGTCTCGTTTTGTCTGTTTGCTGTTCCAACGAAATGTCTTTCGTGTGTTACTCTTTGACAACATAATTGCTGCTTCTGTTTCTATCTGTTGTCGATGTCATTTGTGTTGCATTATGCAAATATTTCAACGTGTGTTATACATTTAAAATTGATCTTTTCGTTTTTGAGAAAAGTTCCTTTTTCTTGTTCATTCTGACTGAATACACTTTTCATTCATTCTTTTTTTTCTTCTTCTTCTTCTTCATTTTTTTGCACAATACACAACACACGTATGCTCATATTTATAAAAAAAAACAAAACGAAACAAATAACAGAATTTCTATGAAAAATCTGTAGATAAATATTTATATACATAGTATTTTCCGTGTGAAATGGATTGTAAAAATGCACCAACATTAACGGACGTATGTGTTCGATGGATTTGTTTCGAAGATTGTATTTGTTGTGATTGATCATCTAGGCACATCAGCAAATTCGTCTCGGTGATATTCAAGCAGCAGCACAGAAATGGACAGTTGCAATTGAATACTATTCACGTGCAATCGGTTCGTGAGACATTTCTTGGATAGAAGAAGAGCAAAAAAACACACACGCGAATATGTTTGAATTTGTAGAATATTTTCAAGCTGTAGAAAAAACGCTGACAGATACATCTTTGATAGTAATTGTTCAAGCACAAATAGTAGATTGTGAAAGGACTATACATCGATCGAAACATCAAAATGATCAGGTAGAAAATCGGTTCGATTGAATAGATTGTCGACTTGTTTTCGAATTCGTAGAAATTGAAAGCTGAACGCCAATCAAAAAAGAATCGTACACTGTCACTTCATCGGCTCGATTCACCAAATCCTTCTGATAAAAAAATTACACGACGAAATACAATGGATTTGGAAAATACGAATGCAGCTTATGGATATGATTCATTAGTTGGAGCGATTTTTCCTAAAAAAACAATTGAAACGACTCAAGTCAAAGCATCGACACCGGTGATGAAAAAGAAAACTAAAGGCAATCTTGAAAAACTCGAGGAATTGAAAATCAGCAACGATGCAATTAGAAATGAGCTTAATAATGCTTATGACGAAAACGAAAAATTAAGAAATAAAATTCGTGAATTACAATTAAAAAATGAAAATCAAACAGCTTCATCGGCCTCCACCGAAAATCATGATGATGACAATCGAACAGACCTTGAAAATACAATGTAATTGTAGATTTTTTTTCGTCATATTGTTTTTCATTTTGTGATTTTTTTAAATACTTTTGTCAATCAATAAGATATATTTTCTTTTTAAATAAAATAAACTTTCCAAATTTCTGCGATATGTAATCAAGAAAGGACAAGATTTTCTTTGTTTTACTCGTTAATAGAAATGAGATACGGAAACAATGCCCGAGATTTGTATAAAATATGAATAAGTTATTGATCTTTAAAGACAAATATTCCTTTTTCTCCCTCGTCGATTTGAGAAAATCGTCAAGACATATAAGTTTCTATTCGTAAGATTTATTAATCAGAAAAGTACTTGTCATCATTAGATTTTTCGAGATAGACAGATAAAGATATGTACGCGATTTGACAAGTAAATATATAACGATGATATATGTGCTTCCATCGTCATTCAAATGCGAGAACATTGATGAGAATTTCTTTTTTTCTTCTTCTTCTTCTTCTTTGACGACGGCGACGATTGTGTGTTTTCTTTCAACTGATATATGTATCTCATCGATCTTACTCATCTTGTTAACTTCAATATCAAGAAGAAAAACTATCACGAACAAGTTAACATTTTCCTCTCTCTCGAGAGAGATATTTCCATGCATGTACACACCATCATCATCATTATGATCGAGATGTCGAATAACAGAACAATTTGCACTAATGTCTGCCTATCAATAACCATTATTATATCGAGCACTTGAGTGGTAGTGTTGTTATTTGATTAACCAATAGGAAAACAAATAAGATATTCTTTTTGGGAAAAAGAAAACTATTCGTACAAACAACTAAAGAAGAAAGAAGTCTATTCTCTTTACACATATGCCAATTAAAACTAATGCATAACAGATTGGCAATGTCACATTGTATTTAAATCATATGCCGTAGCTTGAAGGCATCCAATCAAAAATGTGTATGTTAGGATCTATTCACTTGTTTGTTTGTTAGTTAGTTCTTTTAAGATAAGAGAATATGTTTAAAGGTGTGAAGAATTTACAAAAGGATTTGATGAATAAGGAAATGAGAAGATATATGCATCAAGAAGGCCGTCTTGTTTTGTTTTATTTGTTGATTTTATTTTCTTTGTACATAGAACAAAATTTTAATTATTAGCACGATTAATGTTGTATCATCGTCGTGTCGCCCTTTTTTTATTCATTTTCTCTTTCTTTCTCTCTCTCTCTCTTGCTGTCTATCAGACAATAAATAGCCATAAGGAGGAAGAGAGAACAATCTCTTTCACCTGTCTCGTATGCGTGATAATTCGAACAAAAAAGAAAAAAGAAGATGATTGAATTTGTAATCACATTTTATCCTAAATGAATAAGGTTATTGAATATCGATTTAAGTCCTATTAAATAATGATTTTAATACACTTAGTACACACGTATCGAGTCGATTTGTTAAATAGAACAACATGTGAATATATATCGATATATATATATTATATCAATCATATGAATTTAATCAAATGAACACAAGTGTGCGACAAGTCAATAGAATATTTTAGCAATGAGCTCGAGATCATAAGTAGACACATACAGAGCGAGAATAATATTGATCTTCAACGCTTTCTCGTTGATCTCATTAAAAAAATGAGAGAAATATAACGGCACATATGTAGCAAATCATGGGCAGCCGGTAAGGGTGTATACCGATAAGAAACAAGTGCCGTTCTCACTAACTTTCTTTTCCATCTCTCTGTCTCTCTCTTGTTTCTTCCGACAAGTTTCAAACTTATCAACGACAAAAGAACACATACTGTGGTTCGTCTTAATTGAATGAAAAGAAGCGCGTGCTGCTGGTGATCATTAAGAAACATGATACGATTGACGAGAGAAGAATCATCATCATGATCATCAACAAGTGCCGAGAAAGAAATCTTGAGAGTCAATATTTACATATGGATGGGATATAATCGATTGAAAATGTTCAAACGAAATGAATGTGTATATACATGCATATCAAGCGAGAGAGAGAGAAAAAAGATATCTGTGCTGCACGACGGGCAATTGACACAAATCTGTTCTCTATATTGAACGCACGCGCCGCCTTAACTGCCGCCGACTTGACTTGATAAGAAATCGTTTTATATAAAAGACGTCAATAAGCGGCAGCTCATGCTCGATGTAAATGAGATTGGAAATTGCTACTCATATTCTTCTTTATTTAATCAATCAATCAAAGTCAAAATTATTGTATCGATGAGTTTCGTGTTTCAAAAAAGTAGGTTTCTTCAAGTAAAATGATGATGAAGCCTAATAACCGGAATGATTAATCAATTATATACCATTTCGGTAGTCAGATACATCTATATATACATGTGCGCTTACCTATTTTCCCCGAGGATAACTAGACAAGATTGAGGGAAGAATAGACTAAGAAAAAAAGTCATTATCGATAGACAAAAAAAAATCCCCTATGAAAAAAATAATAATCTTCGTTTGAGTATGAAAACATGACAGTCAATTATTTCCGATTTAAAGTGTAAAGAACAGAAAAAAAAACAGCAAGCAAGTATCAATCATGTTTCTTTTTCAATATATTATTCTAATAATCGATTAAAAATTCTACTTATTATTCAACGAGATTTGATCTCTCTTGTACTTTATGTATTTAAGTAAACGAGGAGCGAAAAAAGGCTTCAACTTCTTCTTTCTCTTTTTCTGTTTCTCTGATCGGGTGTGAAAATCAATTGATTCAGTGTGTATTCGTCTACTGAACTAATAACCGTAAGCATGTCAACAAATGATCGTTAAATTTTAATATGAATATAGATGACATCGAACACTTTTACTTTGTACGATGCGTAATGAGATTTTTTTGTTGCTGCCGTCTGTTAAACTAACATAAGAAAATGATTTTTGTAATATTCTTCATCGTATAATTGAGTGTTTCGTATTTGTTTTGTTTCTATTGTCTAGTTGTCAACGAAAGTTTTTCTTTTTATGAGACAAACTCGAGTTTAATCGAATAATGTTTCGTCAAGTGTTATTTTAGAAATTGATTTTACGATATTTATTCATTTGTCAATCAGCATATTAATTGAAAAAAAAAGAATATACACATCACGTTTTCGAGCTCGATCATTTGCACTTCAACAAATGAAAAGCACAAAATATATTTATCGAAATTCCGTTCCGTTTCGGATATCAATGTGTGTGTGCGTGTGTATATACACAAGACATTTGCGTCATCATGCGCAAAAGAGAATATATCTAATCGATTAAATCAGTCAACACTCGCTGTTTTTTAAGACAAACGATGATGAGCTGCATATGCTTGCTCATTGATTCAATTATTTCACATGCTAATCACTTCTTCAATTCCACGTGTCTTTCTCACTTCGATTATTGAATATGAATGAAGAAACAAAAACAAGAGAAAGAGAGAAAAAAGTCTAAATGATGTAATCGAGAGCACAATTTCTAGTTCTATCTATCTGCATGTCATTTTGGCTTAATGCTATCAAATGTTAGTGATAGCTTGATAGATGAGATAAATCTTAGATTAGTTAGTTAGTTTGATGATGACAATGAGTTGTTTGTCAGTAGTTTAGATTTGCATTTTCTCTATTCGTCGTCGTCTTCGTTTTCTTGTTTCTTTTCATCTTTATCCATTTTACCATACTTATAGTGTTCTTGTTAATGTGTCGAAATAGTTCTTTGGACACTATTTATAGACATTCTTGAAAATAGATGATATCAATTTTCAAAGACATTATATTCAATAAGATAAAATCATTTTTGTTTCGTGTCTTTTCTATTATCAAAATAATACAGATAGAAACAATCGAAAACAAATGTTTTTTAATTACGATCAAGTTAACAAGTGAATAGATCTAATCTCGTACGATACGGATACATACAAAGGTTAATTGGTGTTTCTCTTTGCGCGAGAAATAAAAAAAAGCGATACACCTTGTTTTGTTTTTTTTTCAAACAAATCAAAATTAAAAACGTCTGTTTCTCAATGGTTGGATAGGATTGTTGTTATTCTTCTCTCATTGGCACTCAATTAATTTAACGATCGAACGCATTCGTCATTCCTTTCTCTCTCGTTCTTTCTTTCGCTTTTTTTTTATTGACATACATCGTTTGTAAGTTTAACGTCCACATATGTATGGCATCGACGAGCTCAATCAATTTCTTTTCTTTTTTTTCTTCTCCTCTTTTTTCTCTTTCTCTATTCGAGACGCATATAAATGGTCTGCTAAATTGCCGAGAGAATTGCTGCTATTAGTGCATATGTTTCGGCGAATGAGAAAAAAGGACTCTCTCGCTTACTCGTTCGTTCGTTCGTTGTCCGTACTCGCGCTTGCACACACGGGTATCATAATCATAATTTGCTAGTGTATAGATGTATAATCGCTCCGATGTGTCTCTTCGTTGATGGGTGTTGAGGTTTTCTTTTTTCTCTCTCTTCGTCTCTCTCTCTCTCTCTTGTTCGGTCTCATTCACTCTCTTTATATTATATGTATGTATCGTATTTACATGAGGGAAAAGAGAAAATAAGAGAGAAAAATCCATGCACACACAGTCATTAACAGCAATCATTGAGAGTGCGTGATCGTGCAAGATAAAAAAAACGTCGTATATTTATATATTAGAGATATATTCATCGCTGTAAAACGAGAATAGATATTTGATAATCAAGAGAACAATACGAGAATAATATCTTCCCAATATACATACATAAATATATATATATACACACTTATCTTTATCTATATACAACATACTTTTCCAGATCGGAATCTACTCTGATGAGTGATGACAAATCGGAAACAATTGTGCCTTCAACTGGCAACGACGAGAAACTGAAAGCGGACGACGCCTCGCCATCGCCGCCTTTACCAACGCCGCCTTCATCAACATCCGAACAACTAACTTTAAATAAACTTGGTTCATTAACTAATCGTATTCTATCACCAGTTTCAAACAATTCATCATCATCGCCTACGCATATATCTCCAATAAAATCGTCATGTAATTCTTCGACTCGACGAACATTTAACATCTGTGATATACTTGCAAAACCTGTATCATCACCAGTGGACAATAATAATAATACTCAACTTCATCATTTAATTAAGAAACCCAAAGCTCATCGTCTTGTTGATTATACAAAATTAATTCTCGAACAAAAAGCCAATCAAAAATCAATTTATCCACATTCAGATAACGATGATGATGACGATGATCCAGGCTCAGTTAGTGATTGCGATATATCAGGTAAATACGAACAACAACAACAACAAGAGCAGCATAAATTTCTTTGTTTTCAGATGGTTGTCTATCGGAATCAGGTGATAAGACGCACGATGATGATTTGAATGCATCAGTTAGTGATGGAGATAAGTCGAAATCATCATCGACAAGTTCATCTACGGACAAACCTTCGAAACCACGTCGAGCACGAACAGCATTTACCTATGAACAATTAGTTGCATTAGAAAATAAATTCAAACAAACGAGATATTTGTCCGTTTGTGAACGATTAAATCTTGCGTTATCATTATCGTTAACTGAAACACAAGTTAAAATCTGGTAAGATAAACTCTTGTTTTCATGTTTTATTGAACTTTTGTCATCATAGGTTTCAAAATCGACGAACAAAATGGAAAAAACAAAATCCAGGTCTCGACGTCAATTCTCCAACAATACCAACAACGACGAATTCATCGTCAGTTGGCATGCATTCAGCTGCTGCGGCTGCCTATGTTGCATGTGCAGCATCATTCTACAACTCTCAACAACAAGTTACAGGTTCTTCATCAGGAAATTCATCGGCAGCAAGCGCTTATCCACTTATCTCACCACTTTATGCGGCATCACTTTATGCAAATGCTCGAAAATTTACTTGACATATATACCTTCGATATACATATATATATATATATTCTTTGTCGTCATTTTGCTTACGTCTGTACGTTTTCTTTTTCTTTCTCGTTTTTCGTTTTTTTTTGTTCTGCATCGATTTTTTTTCTTCTTTTTGGTATACAGTTGATTCATTGGTCGTATTTGACGAATATAAAGAAATATAGACAAAAAAAACCGATGATGAGTGTCATGTTTGACAAGAATTTGTGAAAACAGCGGCGACACCGATTAACATTCGCGAGTATGCCGAATAGCACCTCGTTGGTATTATAGACATGAGTTAAATGCCATTCTCTCTCTCTTTCTCGATAATCTCGAATATAATATATTCTAGCAATCAAGTAATCGAATTTGTTTTCTGATAGAATTATCTTCTGTCTTTCTCTTCTCTTCTTGAGAAGCGTGATGATCGACATTAGCTTTACTGATTGGGATCATACACCAATTCATATCATTCGTCTTTCTTCTCCACCCTGTACGCAAGCGCGTGTTTCTGATAACACGTATAAATATATACATAGAGCAAGGATAAGGCCAATCGGATACGGATGGGGAATACAAAGAACCTAAGCAATGCGAAAGAGCAAATGAAGAAATCTTAACTATCGTGTCTGTCCGATTAGTACGTGAATTATCTATATAAAAGGGAAAGAAAAAAGAGCAAACGTCAGAGAAAGAGAGAAGAAAAAGAACTGACCATAATTGCTTCATTATCGAGGTTTTATTATATAGTACAAATAATAATAACAACAACACTTGTGTGTGTAGTATATGTATATTCTATGTCCCTCATCAACATTGCAGACATCGACGGAGAAATGAATACATATACGTATATGTATAAAATACGAGTGAGACAGGGAGAAACGTAATCATATATTTGCAGAAAGACATCGATATTTCTTAATGATTTATCCGATCATTCTCATTAATTACATATCGATGATTAAAAGCACGTGTTCGATTCTTTACAATACAGAGATAACTATTGTTGACTTATAGGAGTAAAAAATTTTCTAATTACTCATTTGCTCTTAATGCAAAAGTGTGTCTTTTGTCTAGGAAAAAGAAAATGTTGAATTTGAAGTGATTGAAATTTACATATCAATGATGATCGTCCTCGTGAGATGAAAATTAGTATCTGCTAATCTCATTTCGTTTCGTATTTTTTTTATATAAACAATCGATTTTTAGATAAATAGATATAAAGATGTGACTGACAAACGAAAGAAAAGTGAATATGATCATTCGAGAGCGAAGAAAGAAAAAAAAACAATAGAAATCATTGTTGTTCATGATTTGGCAGGTGGGAAATGATGATCGTTTAGGTCTGTTTAATCGATTCGATTATCGAAAATTGAAATTTGATTGTATTACTGATTTTCATCATCATGAGTCAAATTTCAAGTGGAAGAAAATGACAGATTGCGCTACAGTTACAGGTGAGGATTAAAGAAACTTTTGTTTTTCGTTTAAAAAGAAAAGTTTGTTTTTATTGTGCCACGAGTAATTTGTACTTTTCCAAGAAAAAAATGAAACATAAACATTCAAATCGGATTATGAAAAAATTGGAGATTTCCAACAACTACTGAGTCTATATAAGGATATAAAATATGTCAGAGAAGTAAAAAATTCGAAATGACTGAGGTTTATCGACAACGTACAATGGAAGTTTCAACTATTGAAAATAATCAGGGTGTTGTAATTGTTGAACAAGAAACAAGATTTGAAGTAGGCAAACCTCGTGAAACTGGAATAATAGCGTTCATTCGAAATACATATCCTGCTTGATATAATCATGTTGTTCGTAATATGAATCAATTGAATGAATATGTTAATGAAGGGAAAAAATGGTCAATGCGCGGTGGACATTTCTTTATGTATCGATATGTTATTGGACTCGCCATTATTCTTAGTTTTTGCTTTGGTATAGTAAGCATTTTCGAAAAAGCATGGTGTGCAGTTCCATTTATACTTATAAGTATCTATCTCTTACTATCCATTTTTAATACCATCGTGTACTACAAAAATCGACCTCTAATCAATCCACTTCTTACTAGACAAGTGCCAAGAGGTGTACTTAACGGTTCTATAAATGA